>Ga0210391_10000107_pt1 | contig 99105 bp, 83 predicted proteins | sample IncBWC12OmetaG_FD_160573 | JGI IMG/M metagenome (GOLD analysis project Ga0210391, IMG submission 160573) | Forest soil microbial communities from Barre Woods Harvard Forest LTER site, Petersham, Massachusetts, United States - Inc-BW-C-12-O ...
TGTAAGATCGGGTGTCGCTGGTCAACTGGCTTCGCGAGTTCCGCATTGCCCTGGTCCGCGCCCAGCGTTGTCTTAATGTAGTTGGTGAGGAAGTCGAAGAAGGTGCTTCCCTTCTTCAGCCAGTGCATGCGGTTGCCCACCGCGACGAGCTAGTGGCCGGCGATTTCAGCTCCAATTATTGGGCGACCGAGCCCCCTGCTGGCTTATTCGACGCGCTTCCTCCGCCCGAGATTCCTCGATCATCTTCTGGACGTTTGCGGCCACCGAAGGACTTAAACGTCCAGCCGCCCCGAGAAGCCGTGACAGTGCTTGTACTTCTGGCCGCTCCCGCATGTGCAGGGATCGTTTCTGCCGACGCGATCCTCCCGTGCCCGAGTCACAGGCCGGACGCCAGAGGGCGACCAGAACCGTCGCTGCTGAGAACTGCACTCATAGGCGATGACCGAGTAGCAGGGCGCTCCGTCACGCTCCCGCGCCATGTGGTGGTTACACGCCTCGCTGGAGCTGCTGAGCCGCCCAGTTGAGGTCGGCTTAAAGCCTGGCGCGATTTTTCATCCGGCGCCGTGACCTGATGGCTTTCTTCGGTCCACTGGTTACTTGGGAAATGGCCGCTTCTGGGTTGGTTGTTGTACACAGTTGCTGCCGTACGAGAAAATCACCGAAGCTGCGCATCGTGCTGAGCGTTCCGTACACCGTCGCCTTGGCCCGAAAGCTCGAGCAGCTGGCCATGTAGCGAGTGATCAGGTCCGCATCGATGCGCTCGATCGGCACACGTGGGCGACGCTGCTTGAGCCACAGTCCCCACCGATCCAGACGTGCACCGGTGTGGTTGATCGTCGCCTCGCCGACCCCGCGCGCCCGGTACTCTTCCATATAGCCATCCACCAATCGGTCCCATCGCTTCATCGCAGGTCTCCCAAGCGCAAATAGGCGGGCCGCTCGCGCTACCCGCCTATACGTTATGGAACTCAACAATATGACTCCCGATACGACGCCTTCGGGAGCCCTAAAGGGCCGTGAACTGAACTAAAGCCGCATTATGTGTGCGCTACCTTGCGTGATCGTCTGATCGTCCACCGAGTTTCCCGTTGGCCCGTGCTGCCTTGTGTTTGGCACCCGCGTGCGCCGCTGGATCGTCTTGGCCTGGTCGCAAAATCCTTGTCAGCAATTGCCGTACGGATGCCGTACGGCAAAACTCAAAACGTAAGTCCTTGATTTAATGGCGCTCCCTACGGGATTCGAACCCGTGTACTGGCCTTGAGAGGGCCATGTCCTAGGCCTCTAGACGAAGGGAGCGAGGTTTCAAGCTCTGGCGCGAGAGCGCGGTATTATAGGCGGCTGTACACATTGCTCAAGTCTTAGAAGCCACACTCCTTGAACTCACCTGTTGACTCCGCGGCATCCGCCGTAAAACCCCGGATCATTCCGCGGTCCGACCACTCGGTCTCCCGCGCGCACATCTCTCAGAATGCATTGCGCGTGCTGTATCGCCTGCGCGAGGCAGGCTTTCAGGCCTTCCTCGTCGGCGGCTGTGTCCGTGATCTGCTCCTGGGCCTCGAGCCCAAGGACTTCGATGTTTCCACCGACGCTCTGCCGGAGGAGGTGCGCAAGCTGTTCCGTAACTGCCGCCTGGTCGGCAGACGTTTTCGTCTGGCGCATGTCTTCTTCGGCCGCGAAACCATCGAGGTCGCAACCTTTCGCGCCTCGAGCGCGCCGTCGCAGGCCGAGGAGCCCGTGCTCGATGCCGATGCGGAGGAGGGTGACGAAGTACCGGACATCGTCGATGACCCGGTGATCGAACCGGAGCCGGCGGGCCGCAGACGTGATTCGTTCGACCAGGCGACCGACACGCATCGCGCGTTCGATGAGTCCGGCCGCATCCTGCGCGACAACGTCTACGGCAACATCGACGAGGATGTGTGGCGGCGTGATTTCACCGCGAACTCGCTGTACTACAACATCGCCGACTTTTCGCTCTGGGACTACGTCAATGGCGCGGCCGACATCGCCTCGCGTACGTTGCGCATGATCGGCGATCCGGAGACGCGCTATCGCGAAGATCCGGTGCGCATGCTGCGCGCGGCGCGCTTCGAGGCGAAGCTGGGTTTTTCGCTGGATCCGGCGACCGCGGCGCCGATCGCGACGCTCGCGGATCTGCTGGGCGGCGTGCCGCCGGCGCGCTTGTTTGATGAAACACTGAAGCTGTTCCTGACCGGGCACGGCGCGCGCAGCTACGAGGTGTTGCGGCGGCGCGGCCTGCTCGCGGCATTGTTGCCGACGGTCGATGCCTACGCAGCCGCGCACCCCGGCAATCTCGTCGAGCAGCTGCTGGTGCAGGGGCTGCGCAACACGGACGAGCGGGTCGCCGCCGACAAGCCGATCACGCCCACATTCCTGTTCGCGCTGCTGTTGTACGGACCCATTGCCGGCATCATCGAAGCGATGCCGCCGGAGCACTGGCATGAAACCGGCGCCATCCTCGATGCCTGTGATCAGGCCATGCGCGAGGCCCAGTCGCGCATCGCCATTCCGCGCCGCTTCGCCTTGGGCGTGCGCGAGATGTTCGCGCTGCAGCCGCGCCTGGAGCATCCGCGTGGCAGGCGCGCCTTGCGCGTGCTGGAACATCCGCGTTTTCGCGCATCCTACGACCTGCTGCTGCTGCGTGCGCAGCTCGGCATGGCCTCCCAGGAGATGGTCGACTGGTGGACACGACTGCAGGAGGTGTCGAACGAGGAACGCGAGAACATGGTCGATGATCTGGGTGGCTCGACGCCACGCCGTGAGGGCGCGCGCCGCGGTCCGCGCCGCCGCCGTCGCAGGCCGGCCAGTTCTGCGTGAGGGCGGTGTGGCAGCCCGCCTACATTGGGCTGGGCAGTAATCTGTCTGATCCGGCGGCGCAGGTGCGTCAGGCGCTGCACGACTTGGCCGGCGTCGCGCGCACGCTGCGCGTGGCCGTCTCCCCGCTCTACGGTTCGCGTCCGCTGGGACCGGTCACCCAGCCTGATTTTGTGAACGCGGTTGCGGGCGTACTCACCCAGCTGACGGCCGCGCAGCTGCTGCAGGCGCTGCGTGCTCTGGAAGGTCAGGCCGGCCGTCCGGCGGTGCACGAACACTGGGGTCCGCGCGTCATTGATCTTGATCTGCTGGTCTTTGGGCGCGAACAGCGCAGCGATGCTGACCTGGTGTTGCCCCATCCCGGCGTAGTGGCGCGTAACTTCGTTCTGTTTCCTCTGGCCGATATTGCGCCGGAGCTGGAAGTACCGGGACAGGGGCAGGTCCGGGATCTCCTGGCCCGTGTTAGCGCTGATGGAATCTGGCCCCTATGACTGCCGCCGCTTCCAGGTTCCGCTATATCGCCGTCGAGGGTCCCATCGGGGTGGGCAAGACCAGTCTTGCGCGGCGTCTGGCCGAAACCTATGGAGCGACGCTGATCCTGGAGCAGGCGGCCGAGAATCCCTTCCTCGAGCGTTTCTACCGCAACCCGCGCGCCGCGGCCTTTCCCGCGCAGCTGTACTTCCTGTTCCAGCGCACGCAGCAGCTGCAGGGGTTGAATCAGTCGGACATGTTCTCGCAGGTGCAGGTCTCGGACTATCTGATGGCCAAGGATCAGCTGTTCGCGCGCATCACTCTCGATGAGGCCGAATTCAAGCTCTACGAACAGGTGCACGCCAAGCTCGGCGGCGTCGCGCGCAAGCCGGATCTGGTCATCTATCTGCAGGCGCCGGTGGATGTGCTGCTCGCGCGCATCGCGCGGCGCGGCATCACCTTCGAGCAGCAGATCGAGCGGGCTTATCTGACCCGGCTCAACGAGGCCTATTCGCGGTTCTTCCATGAGTATGCGGAAGCGCCGTTGCTCATCGTCAATGCCGCATCAATCGACCCGATCGGCAACCAGGCGGACTATGAAGACCTGCTGGTCGCGATCAGCCGCGTCAAACGCGGCCGCAACTACTACAACGCCATGCGTCACGGGACCATTTGATGGAAACGGTTACCACCATTGCCCATGTTCGCGAGCGCGTGCGCGGCTGGCGCGCGCAGGGCCAGCGCGTCGCATTCGTGCCCACCATGGGCAACCTGCATGCCGGACACATGAGCCTCATCGAGGCGGCCCGCCAGCATGGCGAGCGGTTTGTCGCCAGCATCTTCGTCAATCCGATGCAGTTCGGACCCAACGAGGACTATGCGCACTATCCGCGCACGCCGCGTGAGGACGAGCGCATGCTGGCCGCGGCCGGCTGCGACCTGATGTTCATGCCGGATGTGCAGGAGATCTACCCCAACGGTCCGGAAAACGCGGCGCGCGTGGAAGTGCCGGTGTTGTCGCAGATTCTGGACGGCGAATTCCGGCCGGGACATTTTCAAGGCGTCGCGACCGTCGTCACCAAGCTGCTGAACATCGTCGAGCCGGACGCCGCGGTCTTTGGCGAGAAGGACTTTCAGCAGCTGGCGGTCATCCGCCGGATGGTGGCGGACCTGTGCATGCCGATGCGCATCATCGGTGCGGCCACCGTGCGCGAGCCGGACGGTTTGGCGATGAGTTCGCGCAATCAGTACCTGACCGGCGCCGAGCGTGAGGTTGCGCCGATGATTCATCGCCAGCTGCAGCAGGCACGCAGGCAGCTCCTGGCCGCAATTGAGCACCGGGACGTTGAAACCGAGGGGCTCGCGGCGCTCACGGCGGCCGGATTCCGGCCGGACTATTTTGTGGTGCGCGACCCGCGCGATCTGCAGCCCGCGCTGCCGGACAGCCGGGAACTCGTGGTGCTGGTGGCGGCGCGGCTGGGCAAGGCGCGCCTCATCGATAACCTGCGCGTGACGCGCTAGGCGCCCGTCACGCCGGGTGCTGCGCGAGCGCCCAGTCGATATGTTCACGCAGCAGCGTCGAGGCCTCGGTACGACGCGCGAGCAGGCTCATCCGGACCTGCGCAGAAGGCGGTGCGTTGCCCAGCGCCACCGCAATGTTGCGCGACCAGCGTTCATAACCGATGCGATGGATGGCCGAGCCTTGCATGCGCTCGCCGAACTGCGCCTCCGTCCAGGCGAACAGTTCCGTGAGCTCGGCGCGGTCGAGTCCGTGCCGCGTCTTGAAGTCCGGATGGGAGGCGGCGCGCGCGAACTTGTTCCACGGACACACCAGCTGGCAGTCATCACAACCGTAGATGCGATTGCCGATCGCGCGGCGTAATTCAACTGGAATGGCGCCGTGGTGCTCGATGGTGAGATATGACACGCAGCGCCGGGCATCAAGCTTCTGTGGACCGATGATGGCCTGCGTGGGACAGATATCGATGCACGCCGTGCAGGTTCCGCAATGCGGGGTCGGGGCCGCGTCCGCCGCCAGCGGCAGATCGGTGAGGATCTCGCCCAGGAAGAACCACGAGCCGGCGTCGCGCGACAGCAGGTTGGTGTGCTTGCCGATCCAGCCCAGCCCGGCATTGCGTGCCAGTGCCTTCTCCAGCACCGGGGCGCTGTCGACGCAGACGCGATAGCCGAAGGGGCCGATGCGCTCCAGCAGTTGCCGCGCAAGGGTCTTCAATCGCCCCCGCAGCACTTTGTGGTAGTCGCGCCCGAGCGCATAACGGGAGACGTAGGCACGCTGCGGGTCACCGAGCACGGCTTCAGCGTCCGCGGCATCCTCGGGGAAATAGTTCATCCGCACGCAGATGGCGCGCACGCTCCCGGGCGCCAGATCCGCGGGACGGCTGCGCATCAACCCATGGCGGGCCATGTAGTGCATGTCGCCGTGATAGCCATTTTCCAGCCAGCGCAGCAGGTGCTGCTCATCGGCCGCGAGCTCCAGATCGGCGACGCCGAGGCCATCGAAGCCCAGTTCCTGCGCCAGGCTCTCAAGCTGGCTGCGGATGGCGTCCAGGGCGGGCGGTGCAAAGTTGGTCGGGCCAGGCATGGCGGCTCAGTATAATGAGCCCATGGCACTGCCAACCGCCGTTTATTCCGCCGCACAGGTCCGGGCACTGGACCAGCGCGCCATCGAGTCGCTGCCGGTGTCCGGCTATACCTTGATGAAGCGCGCCGGCGAGGCTGCGCTGCGCTACCTGCGGGGCCGCTGGCCCATGGCGCTGCGGGTCGTCATCGTCTGCGGCGGAGGCAACAATGGCGGTGACGGCTACGTGCTCGCGCGTTTTGCCCAGGCCGCCGGCCTCGAAGTCAGTGTCATCGCGGCCGTGCCGGTCGCTACCTTGAAGGGCGATGCGCGCCAGGCGCATGCCGACTTCGCGGCCAGCGGCGGTACCGTGCAGCCCCTGAACAGCTCGCTGCTGCGCGAGGGTGAAGTCATTGTCGATGCGCTGTTTGGGACCGGTTTGACCCAGCCCGTGCGCGGCGCGGCGCTCGATGCCATTCGTGCCATCAATGCCGCCGGTCGCCCGGTGTTCGCCATCGACATCCCTTCGGGACTGGACAGTGACAGCGGCATGCCGCTGGGCGATGCCGTGCGTGCCGATTCGACGGTGACGTTCGTGGGCCTGAAGACCGGGCTGTTCCTGGGCGAGGGCCCGGAGCTTGCCGGCGGAATATTCTTCGATGACCTCGAGGTGCCGGTCCCCGATATTCCGCAGTTTGCGCCGCGTCTGCAGCGCATTACGGAAACCTGCGTGATCCAGGCGCTGCCGCGCCGTCCGCGCCAGGCGCACAAGGGTGACTTCGGCCGTGTCCTCATCATCGGCGGCGGCTTGGGCATGCCGGGCGCGGTGCGCCTGTGCGGCGAGGCCTGTCTGCGTGCCGGCGCAGGATTGGTCACCGTGGCGACGGCGCCCGAGAACCTGATGGCCATTGTCGCCGGTCGCCCGGAGCTCATCTGTCTGGCCCTGCACAGCCCGGATGAAGTGGTGCCGGCGCTCGAGCGTGCCGATGTGGTCGCCATCGGCCCCGGCCTGGGTCGCAGTAACTGGGCGCAGGAACTGGTGCGGCTGACGCTGGCGTGCGGCAAACCGCTGGTCGTGGATGCCGATGCGCTCAACATCATCGCCGAATCCGGCAAGTGCCAGCGCGACAACTGGATTCTCACCCCGCACCCGGGCGAGGCCGCAAGACTCCTCGGAGTCGACACCGCGGAAATCCAAGCCGATCGGCTGGCGGCGTTGGCCGCGCTGGTCCGCGAGTACGGCGGCACCATTGCGCTCAAAGGCGCCGGCACGCTGGTGGGTGCGCGGGGCAAGGCGCCGGGCCTGTGCGAGCGTGGCAATCCGGGCATGGCCAGTGCGGGCATGGGCGACGTACTGACCGGTGCCATCGCCGGCGTCCTGGCACAGTGCGAGGACGCGTGGCTTGCGACGCGCGCGGCCGTGATGGCCCACGCGGTGGCCGGCGATGCCGCCGCACGCCCCGGAGAGCGCGGCCTCTTGGCAAGCGATGTGGCGCGGGAGCTCCAGGCTTGCGTCAATCCCTGACCGCTGCGACGCCGGAGGAAACCGAGGCCATCGGCGGGCGCCTGGCCCGGGCACTGCCGGCCGAACAACCGCAGGCGTTGCAGGTGCTGTTGCACGGCGACCTTGGCGCCGGCAAAACCACGCTGGCGCGCGGCTTTCTGCAGGCCCTGGGACATTCGGGTGTGGTGCGCAGCCCGACCTACACCCTGGTCGAATCGTATGCCCTGGGCGCCGTGACGGTCGTGCATGTCGATCTGTATCGACTGCGCGATCCGGATGAGTTTGAGGGTCTGGGGCTGCGTGATCTGGCCAGCGCCGGCCATGTCTGGCTGATCGAGTGGCCGCAGCGCGGCGGCCCGTGGCTGCCCGCGGCCGATCTTGAGGTCTCGCTCGCGGCGCATCCCGACTTTCACAGCATCGACATTCAGGCATCGAGCCCGGCGGGTGCGCTGTGGCTCGCGCATCTATAAGTTGAATTGCCTGTCCGGGCGTCGTAGATTACGCGGCAGATGTTGCCGCGAAGTCCATGAAAAGACATGTCTTTGTAACGTTGATGCTCGCACTGGGGCTGGTTGCAGGGCCGTGGACGCCCGCGGCGGCTGCGCCCGTCACGCAGGTTCGCGGTATCAGCGTCGCTGCGGATGAGTCCGGCACGGCCCTCTCGCTCAATCTGAGCGCGAAAGTTGCCTATCACATCGTCACGTCCACCCATCCGGCCCGCATTGCACTCACGTTGCGCCATGCCCGCATGGCCTCCGCCCTCGCGTTGCCGTCGCCACAGGGCATCGTCACGGGCGTCACCGCGCAACCGCGGTCCAACGGCGATCTGCGGCTCACGATCTTCCTGGCGCGCTCGATGCCGGCGCAGTTCAACTGGGACGCTGCCTCGCCATCGGTGCCGACATTGGTGATGCGCCTGGACTCGGGCGCGCGCCGTCAGGTGCGTGCCGCGCACGCCCCCGCCGAGTCCGGCCGCGACATCGTCATTGCGGTGGATGCCGGTCACGGCGGCGAGGACCCCGGCGCGACCGGACATGCCGGTGTCCACGAAAAGGATGTGGTGCTCGCCATCGCCCGAGCACTGGCGCGCCGTATCGACAGTGAGCCCGGCATGCACGCGGTGCTGACGCGCGATCGCGATGAGTTCCTGACATTGCGCGAGCGGATCCACCGCGCGCGTGTCGCGAACGCGGATCTGTTTGTCTCCGTCCACGCCGATTCCATCGCCAACAGCGCGGTGTCCGGCTCCTCCGTGTACGTGCTGTCCGAGGGTGGCGCCACCAGCGAGGCGGCGCGCAGGCTCGCCGAGGGCGAAAACGCCGCGGACCTGATGGGCGGCGTGTCGCTCGCGGACAAGGGCAACCGGCTGGCCTCGGTGCTGCTGGATCTGTCGCAGACGGAGACCATCAGCGCCAGCGCCGTGGCCGCGCAGAGCGTGCTGGGCGCACTGGAAGGGGTCGGCCTGGTGCGCAAGGCCCAGGTACAGGAAGCCGGCTTCGTCGTGCTCAAGTCACCCGACATTCCCTCGATGCTGGTGGAGACCGCCTATATCTCCAACCCCGCCGAGGAGCGCCGCCTGCGCAACCCCGCGCAGCAAGCCGCCCTGGCCGATGCGCTCTTCACGGGGCTGCGCAGTTACTTCACCGCCAATCCGCCCAAGGGAACCCGCTTCGCACTGGCGCGCGGGGCGCACGCGCCCGTCGAGCCTGCGGGCACTGGAGCACCCGGCGCCTGAGTGATCGTGCTGAATCAGGCATACTTTCGCGCAAATGCCTATTCGGATACTGCACGACGAACTCATCGACCAGATCGCCGCGGGGGAGGTGATCGAGCGCCCCGCCTCGGTGGTCAAAGAACTGGTTGAGAATAGCCTCGACGCCGGAGCGCGGCGCATCCAGATCGATATCGACCGCGGCGGCATCGGCTTGATCCGCGTCCGTGACGATGGCCTCGGGATGGCGGCGGAGGAGGTCACCCTGGCGTTGCAGCGACATGCGACCAGCAAGATCACCTCCATGGAGGATCTGGCGTGCGTCACCACGCTCGGATTTCGTGGCGAGGCCATGCCCTCCATCGCATCGGTGTCGCGGCTGCGCCTGCTGACGCGCACCACGGGCGCGGAGCATGCGGTGGAGCTGCAAGCGGACGGCGCCAGCCGCTCCGCGGTGCGGCCGGCCGCGCATGTGGTCGGCACCACCATCGAAGTGCGCGACCTGTTCTTCAATGTGCCCGCGCGCCGCAAGTTCGTGCGCAGCGAAGCCACCGAAGCCGGACACATCGTGCGCCTGGTAGAGCGGCTGGCGTTATCGCGTCCGGACGTGAGTTTCCAGTTGCGCAACGGTGATCGGGTCGTGCTGGATGCGCCGGCGGCCGATGCCCCGGCAACGCAGCTCGAGGAGCGCGTGCGCGCCATACTGGGCAACGACTTTCTGGAGCAGGCGCTGCCCTTTGAGCACGCCGCGGGTCCCGTGTGGGTGGGCGGGTGGCTCGGACTGCCCACCGCTGCGCGCGGCTCGGCCGATCAGCAGTTCTGGTTTGTGAATGGGCGCAGCGTGCGCGACCGGCTGTTGATGAATGCGGTGCGCCTGGGATATCGCGACGTGCTGTTCCACGGCCGCTATCCGGCGTATGCGCTGTATCTGACGCTGGACCCGGCCATGGTCGACGTCAATGCGCATCCCACCAAGCTTGAAGTGCGTTTCCGGGATTCACGCCAGCTTCACGATTTCGTATTCCGCGCGATCGAGGAGGCATTGTCACGCACCAGACCGGGCGAGTCGGAACCCCCGCCGGGCCGGCCGCTACCGGTGAACGGCACGCGACCGGCCGCGACGGTGACCAGCTATCAGCCCGGCCGCGATCCCTGGACCGTAGTGGCGCGATTGCAGGATGCCGCGCCGCTCGCGTACGCGCTGGATCTGGCGACCCATGGCGCCGCTGAATCGGTCGATGCGGATGCGGAACAGCCCTTGGGGACGCCGCTGGCGCAGATTCGTGGCACCTACATCCTGGCGCAGACCGCGCAGGGGGTGGTGCTGGTCGACATGCATGCCGGGCACGAGCGGGTGCTCTATGAACAGTTGAAGAGCCAGTACGCCAATGGCGTGCCCTCGCAGGCGTTGCTTGAACCGCTGGTCGTGGAACTCGCCACGCACGAACTCGATGCACTGCTGGAATGCCGAGACGAGTGGCAGCGTGCCGGATTTGAACTGGAGGCCCTGGGCCACACGCGCCTGGCACTGCGCCGGGTTCCCGCCCTGCTGTCCGGCGCCAAGGTCGCGGAAATCGTTCGCGAGGTGGCGCGCGACCTGGACAATCCGGCCGCCGCGCACCACATCGAGGATGCGTCGGATCGCTTTCTGGCGACACTCGCGTGCCGCACCTCGGTACACGCCAATCGGCGTCTGTCCTTGCCGGAGATGGCAGCGCTGTTGCGACAGATGGAACAGACCTTGCGCGCCAATCAATGCAACCACGGCCGTCCGACCTGGGTGCGTTTGAGCTGGATGGAACTGGACCGACTGTTCCTGCGTGGCCGGTGACGGCGCCGGTCCTGATCCTGACCGGGCCCACCGGCAGCGGTAAAAGCGAATGGGCCATGCGCCTGGCGCAGCAGTGGCCGGTGGAAATCATTTCCGTGGATTCGGCGCAGGTGTTCCGCACCATGGACATCGGCACCGCCAAGCCCGGCCCGCAGGAGCGCGCCGCGGTCGCGCATCATCTGATCGATATCCTCGATCCGGCGCAGACGTACTCGGCCGGGCAGTTCGCGCAGGACGCCATGACGCTGATCGGCCAGATCCGCGCGCGCGGGCATATTCCGCTCCTGGTCGGTGGCACCATGCTGTACCTGCGCGCGCTGCGGCACGGCATGGCGCAGCTGCCGCGCGGCTCGCCGGCGCTGCGCCAGTCGATTGATGCGCAGGCGGCGGTGACGGGCTGGCCCGCGATGCATGCAAAGCTTTTGATGCTGGACCCGCGGGCGGCAGCCAATATCCACCCAAATGATGCACAGCGAATCCAGCGTGCACTGGAAGTGTGCCAACTCACCGGCGAGACCCTCTCGGGGCTGCAGGCGCACAGTCCTGCTGCGTTGCAGGGGCCTGCCCCAATTTGGGCCTTGGTCCCGGAGCCCCGCGCGCTGTTGCACGCGCGGCTCGCAAGTCGGTTCAACCGGATGATGTCGCAGGGATTTTTGGAGGAGGTACGAGCGCTGCACAGCCGCGGCGATCTGCGCGCCGATCATGCCTCCATGCGAGCTGTCGGCTATCGGCAACTGTGGCAGCACTGCGAGGGTCAAAGCACCTTGTCGGAAGCCGTCGAACGCGCCCTGGCCGCGACTCGCCAGCTGGCGAAACGGCAGCTCACGTGGCTGCGTGGCGACCGCAGTATCCGCATAGTGGATCCCGGGGTGGCCGGCGCGTTTGAGACGTGGAGCTTGGAGGTGGGCGTGGCACTGAGCGGTTTTATCCGCTGATCAGGTCACGTGGTAGAATATACAGGACGCCTCCCCCCGTGCCCGGCGTCCAGCTTGCTTGCTGAACCGAACAATTAGAAGCGCCAGAGAATAAGGAGAACCCCGATGGCCAAAGGCCAATCGCTGCAGGATCCATTTTTGAATGCCTTGCGCAAAGAGCGCGTTCCGGTCTCCATTTATCTGGTCAACGGAATCAAGCTTCAGGGACAGATCGATTCATTTGATCAATTCGTAGTGCTGCTGAAGAACAGTGTCAGTCAGATGGTCTACAAACATGCGATCTCCACGGTCGTTCCGTCGCGCAATGTGCGGGTCGCCACCGACGAGAACGGCGTCCCGACCACTACGGTCGAGCCGGCCGCTGAATAGGTTGGGATATTGATCGAACGCCCCGGTACGGGTGAACGCGCGGTGCTGGTGCGCCTGGGACTGGGGGCACCAATCGATCCGGAGGACCTGGAGGAGTTCACGCAGCTGGCCGTCTCGGCCGGTGCGATACCCGTGGCCACCATTACCGGCGCGCGCGCGCGCCCCGATTCCAAGTTCTTCGTCGGCTCCGGCAAAGCCGATGAGCTGCGCGATGCCGCGGTCGCCACGGATGCCGAGCTGATACTGGTCGATCACGCGCTCTCACCCAGCCAGGAGCGCAATCTCGAGAAGCACACCGGGCGCCGGGTGCTCGATCGCAATGCGCTGATCCTCGACATCTTCGCGCAGCGCGCCCGCAGCCTCGAGGGCAAGCTCGAAGTGGAACTCGCACAGCTCAAACACCTGGCGAGCCGCCTGGTGCGCGGCTGGACCCACCTGGAGCGCCAGGCGGGTGGCATCGGCATGCGCGGTCCCGGTGAAACGCAGCTGGAAACCGATCGCCGCCTGCTCGGCCAGCGCGTCAAAGTGCTGGACAAGCGCCTCGATCGCATCCAGTTGCAGCGTGAGACGGGACGGCGCACCCGCATGCAGATTCCGGTGCCGACACTCGCCCTGGTGGGCTACACCAACGCCGGCAAATCGACACTGTTTCGCGCCCTGACCGGATCCCCCGCCTACGTGGCAGACCAGTTGTTCGCAACGCTCGATCCGACGGTGCGGCGCATCCGGCTGCCGGGCGGCACCCCGGCCGTCGTGGCGGACACCGTCGGCTTCATTCGCGATCTGCCGCATGAACTGATCGCCGCGTTCCGTTCGACGCTGACCGAGGCGCGCGAGGCCACGCTGCTGCTGCATGTGGTGGATGCCAGCGATCCGCGCCGCAGCGAGCGTATGGAGCAGGTGGATGCGGTGTTGGCCGAGATCGGCGCCGGGGACATTCCGCAGATCCTGGTTTACAACAAGATTGATCGGCTGGAAGTTACCCCGCGAATCGAGCGTGACGCGGATGGCCGCGTCTCCTCGGTGTGGATTTCGGCCGCGCAGTCGCTGGGAATTGAACTGCTGGCGCAGGCGATCACGGAGCGGATCGCGCGCACCGTGCAGGTTTCGCGGGTGCGGATTCCACCCTCGGCCGGGCAACTGCGCTCCCGCCTGTACGCCCGCGGCGTCGTCAAGCACGAACTTGCCCTCGAAGACGGGCAGATCGAGCTCGTGCTGGAACTGCCGAATGTCGACCTGTTGGAGCTGGCCCGGGCGCCCGGGGTCATCGTGATCGAGACCGCCGTGACCGCGGCGCCTTGTACCGCCGCACCGGGGTACCTACAATCGCCGCCTCCTGCGAGCGCGGCCAAGTTGTCCTGACGGACACGTTCGCCGTGGCACGCACACTCCACTAAGCAGGCATCATGGGAAAGTTCGTCATCGTCATCGGCACCCAATGGGGCGATGAAGGCAAGGGAAAGGTCGTGGATCTGCTGGCGGATCGCGCCCGCGCGGTGGCGAGATTCCAGGGCGGCCACAACGCCGGGCATACGCTGGTCATCGACTTCGTCAAGACAGTGTTGTCGCTGATCCCCTCCGGCATCCTGCGCGAGCAGGTGCGCTGCTACATCGGCAATGGAGTGGTGCTGTCGCTGCCGGCGCTGATCACCGAGGCGACCAAGCTCATCAACCAGGGCATTCCGGTGTTCGACCGGTTGCGGATCTCGCCGAACTGCCCGCTGATCCTGCCCTCGCACGTCGCGCTCGATCTCGCCCGCGAGCGCGCCAGCGGCGCCAACGCCATCGGCACCACCGGACGCGGCATTGGCCCGGCCTACGAGGACAAGGTGGCGCGTCGCGCGCTGCGCGTTGCCGACCTGTTCCAGCGCGAGCGCTTTGCGGCGAAGCTGGGCCAGGTGCTCGACTTCCACAACTTCGTGCTGCAGAACTACTTTCACCAGCAGCCGGTGGATTTCCAGAAGACTTTGGATGAGCAGCTGTCGCTCGGCGAGCGCATCAAGTCCTGCGTTGCCGATGTGACTCAGGCGTTGACCCAGCTGCGTGCCGAGGATGCGAATGTCCTGTTTGAAGGCGCGCAGGCCGCCATGCTCGATGTGGACCTGGGCACTTATCCGTATGTGACGTCCTCGAACACCACGGCCGGCTACGCCGCCACCGGCACGGGCATTGGCCCGCGCGTATTCGATGAGGTTCTCGGCATCGTCAAGGCCTACACCACCCGGGTCGGCGCGGGCCCCTTCCCGACGGAACTGTTCGACAGCGATGGCGAATATCTGGCCCGCGTCGGACATGAGTTCGGCTCGGTCACGGGTCGTAAGCGGCGCTGCGGCTGGTTTGATGCCGTCGTGCTCAGGCGCTGTATCGCACAGTCGAGCGTGACCGGCCTGTGTGTCACCAAGCTCGATGTCCTGGATCAGCTGGAAACCATCCGTATCTGCGTCGGCTATCGCAGCGGCGATCAGGTGATGAGCGAGATGCCTTTATTTGTCGATGCTTATTCGGAAGTTGAGCCCGTGTACGAAGAGATGCCGGGCTGGGGCCAGTCCACGGTCGGCACGGTCGGTTTCGAGGACTTGCCGCACAATGCACGCCGCTATCTGGATCGCATCCAGGAACTGGCCGGTGTCCCCATCGATATGATCTCCACCGGGCCGGATCGCGATCAGACCATCGTTCGCCGTAACCCTTTCGCCTGCTGAAACTGTCTCATTCTGGCGACGACCAGACGAATGTATGGTGAATTGCGTGGCTAATGTTACCCCGCCTTTCGGGGGCCTTAAGCCGACGTAATTTTACTGTTGTCGCGTCAACAGGTGACTCCCACGGACGCTTTGCACAGCGTAGACTGTGAGGGAACAGGAATCTGCTTCGTTAACAGTCGGTTACAACCTATCCAATCGACATCCTTTCGGAGAATCGCATTCATGAAGTCGACCATTCAGCGCGTTCTGTTTGCCGTCACCGTGACAGCACTCAGCGCAGGAGCGATGGGGGCCTTCGCGCAGACCTCTTCTGCGCCGGGCACTTCGCCGCCGCATCACGGGCACCACGGACATTTCGGGCGCTTCGGTGGCTCACGATTCGTCGGCTCACTGCTACGTGCAACGAGGCAGTTGGGTAAGGCGCCGGGTACACAGAGTCTGGCCCTGAGCACGGACCAGCAGACTTATATCAAGGGTCTGCTGAAATCGTCCCGTTCGGGCCACCGTCCCGGAACGCAGCAAGGTCCGGACATTACGGTAGTCGGCAATCCGACCAGCAGCGGCTTTGCAGCGGCCGTGCAGAGTGCCCAGGCTGATGCTACCGCCCGGATTCAGCGGGACTCCACACTGGCTCAATCGATCTGGGGTGATCTGTCGCCAGGCCAGCAGGCGGCGATCCCGGCGCTGCTCGCATCGATTCGGGCGCAGGAACAGGCGCGCCGCGCGCAGTGGGCGACAAAACACGCCACCGGTAACGGTTGAAGATGATGACGGTGCGAGCAACGCTGTATAGCCTCACTCTCGCCGGCTTACTGATCCAGGGCCTCCCGCAGCCTGCGCGGGCGGCCCTGGGCGGTAGCGCCGATTCGATCGAATCCGATCGCGTCACCATGAAAGGTCTGACGCGGCCGGTCCCCGCCGGAGCGGTGCAGAAGCAGGAACTGCAGCTGCCCTCGGGCACCGTGGTCACGGAGTATCTGACCGGCAACGGCCAGGTTTTCGCCGTCTCATGGCATGGTCCCATGCTGCCCAATCTGCGCCAGATATTGGGTAACTACTATACCAACTACCAGGCGGCAGCCCGTCAACCCGTCGTCCGCCATCGCCTGGTGCAGCTAAGGAGTCCGGACATCGTCATCGAGTCCAGTGGCAAGATGCGGGCCTTCACCGGGCGCGCCTGGGTGCCAGGCCTGTTGCCGTCCGGCGTCACCGCCGCCGATATCCAGTAAACCTGCGACGCCCGCACTTCTGCGCGCTTGACTGGTCTACGTAATATTGCCAGGCATGCCTTCTGGCACCAGGGAGAAGCACTCTTGCGAAATCTGTTTGCCGGTCTGATTTGTGTATCGGTATTGCTGACCGCCTGCGGTGGCGGCGGGAGCGGTAGCGCCATCACTACCTCGGGCAGCGGCTCCGGCACCGGAACGGGAACCGGGACTGGTACCGGCACTGGCACTGGCGGCGGCACGACCGCCTACAACGTGACCAACGCCATTGTTGATCAGGGTCCCGCCGCGTTGAACGCGGCGAACATCGTGGCGACCAACATCATGTATGTGAAGGTGACGATCTGCGCCCCGGGCAGCACCACGACCTGCCAGACGATCGATCACGTGCAGGTGGATACCGGTTCGCAGGGTCTGCGCATCCTGGCCTCGGTGCTCAACTCGACGATGCTCAGTGCCCTGCAGCCCGAGACCCTCAATGGCGGTGCGGTTGCGGAATGTACGCAATTTGTGGACGGCTACAGCTGGGGGCCGCTGGTCACAGCGGATCTGCATGTTGGCGGTTCGGACACGGCGACCAGCGGTGAATCGGCGCCGGGTATTCCGACGCAGATCATCGGCGCCACAACCTATGCCGTGCCGATGGCCTGCTCCAGCGGCGCCACGAACGATAACGAGGAAGACACCGTGGCGGCATTCGGTGCCAACGGCATCATCGGACTGGGCTTGTTTGATGAGGATTGCGGCACGTATTGCAGCCAGACCACGGACAACGGCACTTACTTCACCTGTACCAGCAGTGGTTGCGTGCAGGCCGCCGTTCCGGTTGCCATGCAGAGCCTCAATCCCGTGAACAATCTGATAGCCCAGAATGGCATCACGGACAACAACGGCGTGATTATCGAATTGCCGGCGATTGCCGCAAGTGGCGCCGCCACCGTGACGGGAACGCTGGTATTCGGCATCAGCACCCAGTCAAACAATACCCTGGCTGCCGGGGTGACCGTGCTCACGACAGATCCGTACTCGGGCCTGGTGTCTGCCAGCTTCATGAACCAGACCTTGGCGAACAGTTACCTGGATAGCGGGTCGAATGCCTATTACTTCAATGACAGCAGCATTCCGCAGTGCACGCAGCCGGAGGTGACGGGATTCTTCTGTCCGGGCGCGGGCGTTTTCGACGCTCTGACCGCGACGATTACCGGCACCAATAACCAGGCCGCGCTGGTGAATTTGACGGTCGGCGATGCCTATACGCTGTTCTCCGAAAATGAGTCCTTCGCCGCATTCGACGACCTGGCCGCAACCGCAGGGCAAACCGGAAACGGGCCGCAGACCTTTGCCCTGGGGCTGCCGTACTATTACGGGCACAACGTCTATACCGCCATGGAGCACATGAATGCCGGCGGCACCGACGGTCCTTATTTCGCGTTCTGATACGCGCGGGTGTGGGCCCAGGTCTGCAGGCCCACTGCACCGAGCACGATCGGAAGTCCCAGCAGGAGCTGCGCTGAGAACCGTTCGTGCCCGAGCCACCAGCCGATGAACAGAGCGACCGGCGGATTGACATAGGCGTAGGTCGTGGCGAGTGTCGCCGACACCCGCTCGACCAGGAAGCGGAACGCCGAAAAGCCAATCAACGATCCGAACACCACCAGATAGCCCCATGCCGCCCAGGGCCGGACCGCGGTTGAAAAGGTCCACGACTCGTGCGCGAGCGCGCTGACGAGGAAGCCGGCGATGCCCGCACACAGCATTTCCGCGCCAAAGCCCGTGGCGCCGGCAGGGACGTCGATGCGCCGCGCCAGCACCGTGCCCAGTGACCAGCAGATGCTGCCACCCAATACCACGGCAACACCCAGCGGACTCGCCTGCAGATCGTGGCCCAGCAGCATGACGGCGATACCCGCCGTGCCGACCGCCATGGCCACCCACTCCAGTCGCGCCGGCCGCTCGCCGAACAGGCAGGACCAGGCTGCGGTGGTGAGCGGGACACTGCTGATGAGTGCGACGGCCGCCCCGGAGCTGACCCAGTGTTCGCCGAGGGCGACGGTGCCGTTGCCGGCCAATAGCAACAGGCAGCCGATCAAGGCCGCGCCACGCCATTGCGATGCGGTGGGCATGGGTGCGCCGCGCAGCAGCTGCCACAGCAGGATCAGGCCGCCCGCGACGACGAAGCGCGTGCCGACGAAGAAGAAGGTTGCGAACCCCGTGATCGCGACCTTGATCGCGTAATACGTCGTGCCCCAGAGAATATAGACGGCGAGCAGGCAGGCGATGATGACCGACACGGCAGGTCGCGAGGGGGGACTGGGGGGAGCTGACACGAGAGCGTCGTTGCCCGAAACGACTACCGCGGTACTGAGCAGGTCGAATTCGGCGTCATGACTTCGGGGTAGACCTTGCGCGTGAAGGGCAGGGTCTGGGCCGGCCAGGTCACCGAATCGATGGTCAGCGGCGGCAACAGTATGCTGCCGCTGATCATGGTATCGATCTGCGCATCCGCGGTCGGTACGCCGGGTTGCCAGCCGGTATCGTGTCGTTCTTCGAAACGCACCTCGGCGAGGCTGCCCGCGTCGCTCTCCTGCGCCGCGGTCTTCACTTTCAGGGTCACTTCCAGGTCGCCCTTGTCGGTGCGGCCACTGACCACCACCGTATCGCCGTTCAGGTGAGCGTGCACGCCGCGCGGGGTGCGCAGTCGCAGGTCCAGCGGGCCGGTGGCCACGCCGATGAAGACGCCGTGAAAGGGGTAGTAGGCCAGCTTGGGGGGGCCGGCGCGCCCATCGCAGTTGACCTGGATGTACTGCGCTTCGGGGGCCGCAATCTGCTGGTAAGTCCAGAAACTCATGGTGCATCCGGAGAGGAGCAGAGCCGCAATCAGTATGAGCAGCGCCCGCAGATGCTGCGGCGCGACACACGAGCGACGGTCCCGGTAAGGGTGCATATGAGACGGCATGGCGAATCGCGAGATCGGGGGCGGTTAGCCAGCATCCTGCCATGACCGGCCCGCAGGCGCGAATCCCGTGGGATGCTCTATACTTCGCTCCCCTTTCATTCACCCCACTCACAAGAGGGTCGCACCATGGCCACAGTCTCCATTCATCCCGCAGTGGACAACGGCAGCAAGCCCGCGGCCAAGGACTTCGCCGGCGGCACGCTGGTGTGCAAGTGCACTCAGAATCCCGTTGAGGTTTCGGTCAAGTCGCAGTCCGCGCACAACCATGCCTGCGGTTGCACCAAGTGCTGGAAACCCAAGGGAGCGCTGTTTGCCGTGGTGGCGGTGGCCCCGCGTGACAAGGTCACGGTGACCAAGAATGGCGACAAACTGGCGATTGTCGATGCCAGCGCCACCATTCAGCGCCATGCCTGCAAAGTCTGCGGTACCCATATGTACGGTCGCATCGAGAAGGCCGGCCATCCTTTCCACGGCCTGGATTTCATCCATACCGAGCTGTCGCCGCAAAGTGGCTGGTCGCCGCCGGAATTCGCGGCCTTCGTCTCGTCAATCATTGAGTCGGGCGCGGATCCCGCCAACATGGGCGCGGTGCGCAGCCGTCTGCGGGAACTGAAACTCGAACCCTACGATTGCCTCTCGCCGCCGCTGATGGATTACATCGCGACCCATATCGCCAAGGCGGCCGGCGTCCTGAAGGCTTGATGACATGGATGTTAGAGCGGCCGTAGCATTCGAAGCGGGCAAACCCCTCACCATTGAAACGGTGCAGCTGGATGGCCCGAAAGCTGGCGAGGTATTGATCGAGGTCAAGGCGACCGGAATCTGCCACACCGACAAATACACGCTCTCCGGTGCCGATCCGGAAGGCCTGTTTCCGTCCATCCTCGGACACGAGGGAGCCGGCATCGTGGTGGATGTGGGACCGGGCGTGCGCTCGCTGAAGAAGGGTGACCACGTCATCCCGCTGTACACGCCGGAGTGTCGCGAGTGCAAGAGCTGCACCTCGCACAAGACCAATCTGTGCACGGCGATCCGCGCCACCCAGGGCAAGGGGCTGATGCCCGATGGCGCCAGCCGCTTCTCCTTCAAGGGCAAGCCGATTTATCACTACATGGGCTGCTCGACCTTTTCAAACTACACCGTCATGCCCGAAATCGCGGTGGCGAAAATCCGTGAGGATGCACCCTTCGACAAGGTCTGCTACATCGGCTGCGGTGTGACCACGGGCATCGGCGCCGTCATCTTTACCGCCAAAGTGGAGCCCGGCGCCAACATCGTGGTGTTCGGTCTGGGGGGTATCGGACTCAATGTCGTGCAGGGCGCGCGCATCGCCGGCGCCGACATGATCATCGGTGTCGACACCAATCCGGCACGCGAGCAGCTCGCGCGGCAGTTCGGCATGACGCACTTCGTCAATCCGAAGGATGTGAAGGGTGACCTGGTGGCGCACCTGGTGGAGTTGACCAAGGGGGGGGCGGATTACTCCTTCGAGTGCATCGGCAATACCCAGGTGATGCGCCAGGCGCTGGAGTGCTGTCACCGCGGCTGGGGCCAGAGCATCATCATCGGCGTTGCCGCATCCGGCCAGGAGATTGCGACGCGGCCGTTCCAGCTGGTCACCGGACGGGTGTGGCGCGGCACGGCGTTCGGCGGTGCGCGCGGTCGCACCGATGTACCGAAAATCGTCGACTGGTACATGGACCACAAGATCAACATCGATGATCTGATCACCCACAAGATGCCGCTCGAACGCATCAACGACGCGTTTGACCTCATGACCCGCGGGGAGTCGATCCGCAGCGTCGTGGTGTACTGAAAAAGCGGAACCTTGAACATCGAGACCTTAAGCGAACAGTTCTGCTTCCAGGGCACCCAGGGCTTTTACCGTCACGAGTCGCGCATCATCGGACTGCCGATGCGCTTCTCGGTGTATCGGCCGGAACAGTCGGCGAGCAAGCCGGTGCCGGCGCTGTTCTATCTGGCGGGATTGACCTGTACCGAGGAGACCGCCGCCATCAAGGCCGGCTACCAGCGCATCGCCGCCGAGCTTGGCCTGATGGTGGTCACCTGCGATACCAGTCCGCGCAATACCGGCATCCCCGGTGAGGCGGATGACTGGGAGTTCGGCGCCGGGGCGGGCTTCTACCTTAATGCCACGCAGCAGCCCTGGGCGAAGTTCTATCGCATGTACGATTATGTGCTCGATGAACTGCGGCAGACCGTGCTCGCCAACTTTCCCGCGGACCCTGAACGCCTCGGCATCTTTGGCCATTCCATGGGTGGCCACGGCGCACTGGTGCTGGCACTGCGCAATCCACAGGTATTCAAGTCGGTGTCCGCCTTTGCGCCCATTTGTTCACCGACGCGTTGTGCCTGGGGCAAGAAGGCGTTGCCGCGCTACCTCGGCGAGGACGAGGCTGCCTGGAAGGCCTACGATGCGGTCGAACTCATGACCGCTGCGGGCCGCGCCGTGTTCCCTGAAATCCTGCTCGATCAAGGACGCGCCGACAAGTTTCTGCACCAGGGGCAGCTGCTCCCCGAACTCTTCGAAGCCGCCTGCGCCGCGGCCCGTCAGCCGCTGTGGCTGCGCCGACACGAAGGCTACGATCACGGTTATTATTTCATCTCGACGTTCATGGAAGATCATCTGCGGTTTCACGCCGCAGCGCTGCAGGGATAGCGGAGGGGCTGTATGGCAAGGGGCATGGCCGCCGCGATGCGGTCCTTGAGACAGGACCCGTCCGTGCTCGAGCAGCGCATCAAGCCGGGCACGTTGCGGCGGACGATCGCGATGGCCGCGCCCTACACCGGCCAGCTGCTGTTGCTGGCAGGGGTGGTCATCGTCGATGCGAGCATCAGCATCGCCAATCCGCTGATCTACCGCAGCATCATCAACGACGGCATCCTGCGCGCCAACACCGCGCTGATCGTGCACCTGGCGGTGCTGATTGCCGTGCTGGGGGTGTTGGATGCGGCGCTCGGCCTTGCGCAGACGTATCTCGGCACGCGCATCGGCGCGGATGTCGTCGTGGCCCTGCGCACCCGGCTTTTCAGCCACATCCAGCGCATGCCGCTCGCGTTCTTCGCACGCACGCAGACCGGGGCGCTGGTCAGTCGGCTCTTCACCGACACCATGGGCGCGCGTAGCGCCTTCACCGACATACTGACCACGGTCTCGTACAACATCGTGACCGTGGTATTGATCATCGGCGCGATGTTCGCACTGTCCTGGCGTATTGCGGTGGTCGTCGTGGTGCTGCTGCCGCTGTTCGTACTGCCGGCACGCTACTGGGGCCGGCGCATCCAGTCCAATACGCGCGACATCATGAATGCCGGCTCCGGCATGAGCAGCATGATGGTAGAACGCTTCAACGTGGCCGGCGCCATATTGTCGAAGCTGTTCGGACGCCCCGATGCGGATGCTGCCGCCTTCGAGCACAAGGCGCGCGAGCTGTCGGGGCTTGCGATCCGCGCGGGACTGTATGGGCGCCTGCTGGCGACGGGTCTTTTGCTGATGGCAACTTTGGGCACGGCACTGGCGTACGGCTGGGGCGGGGTACTGGCGGTTCGCCACACGCTGGACTTGGGAACGGTGGTTGCCCTGACTGCGCTGCTGGTGCGCTTGTATGCCCCCGTGATGGGCCTGTCCAATCTGCAGGTGACGGTCATGACCGCGCTGGTATCGTTCGAGCGCGTGTTCGAAGTGCTGGACCTCGCACCCATGGTGCGGGAGAAGCCGGACGCCGTGGAAGTGCCCGCCGGGCCCATCAGCGTGGTGTTCGATCACGTAGCCTTCCGCTATCCGTCGGCGGCGGAGGTGTCCCTCGCTTCGCTTGAGTCCATTGCGATACCAGAGCGGCGCGCCCCGCAGATCGTCCTCCACGACATCGATCTCACTATCTCACCCGGAACGCTGGTCGCGCTGGTGGGTCCCTCGGGGGCGGGCAAGACTACGATCACACAGCTCATCCCGCGCCTCTACGATGTGATCAGCGGCGCCGTGCGCATCAACGGTGTCGACGTGCGCGATGCCCGGCTGGTGTCACTGCAGCAGCGGATCGGTGTGGTCACACAGGAGGCGCACCTGTTCCACGACACGCTGCGCGCCAACCTGATGTACGCACGCCCGGATGCAAGCGATGCGCAGATCCGCGATGCGCTGCGGGACGCGCAGATCCTCGATGTGATCGACGGCCTGTCCGAGGGGCTGGACACCGTGGTGGGAGAGCGCGGTTACCGCTTCTCAGGCGGGGAGAAGCAGCGGCTCGCCATCGCGCGGCTCTTGCTGAAGGCGCCGGACCTGGTCGTGCTGGATGAGGCCACCGCGCACCTGGACTCACGCTCGGAGGCGGCGGTGCAGCAGGCACTCGAGCGGGCCCTCGCGGGACGCACGGCCATCGTCATTGCCCACCGGCTCTCCACGGTGCTCAAGGCCGATCAGATCCTGGTGGTGCAGGAGGGCAGGATCGTCCAGCGGGGTACGCACGCGGAGCTGGCCGCGGTGCCGGGACTTTACGAGCAGCTATACCGCACGCAGTTCGCCGATCAGGCGAAGCATACAGGCTGACACCCGCCTGTCAGGCAGCTCCACGGGTTTCACTGATCTGCCAGCAGGTATGCTTCCAGACGTGCGCCACAGTGAGGACAGGTGGTGGCTGATAAAGCGCTGCTACGATATTTTTCCGGCACTCGACCGCAATTCGGACACTGCAGATATTTCGCCGAAAATATCGCGGTTGCTACCGCGTAAACCATGATCACAACCAAAAACAGGCATACAGCGATCGGGCCAATGTCGCTTGGACTGATGAAAGCAACGACAAGTGCCGGAAGCGCGACCCAAAGCGCGAGTCGATTGTAGCTGCGTGTTTTGTCTTTGTAGCGGCGCCGTCGTCGAGCCCACTCCTCAATGATGCCATTGCCGTCCATTTGCCAGGTTGCGTGCCTAGCGCGTGACTTGATTGCGGCGCCAGACGCTGGCGAGCCACGGCTGCTGATCGCGTGGCAGACCCGTTGGCCGGTAGTAGTGCTCAAGCTGCGTAAAGCCTGCATCCGCAAGGTAGCGACTCCAGGCATCGAAGTCGTGGTAGGCGCCGTAGCGACCGCCATTCCAGCCTTCGGCGTTGTCGCCGCGCGGATTGGAACTGAACAGCACGCCGCGGGGTTTGAGCGTGGCGTGCAGTTGTCGCAGCACGCGCGGCAACTCCTGGGAGGGCACGTGAAACAGCGAGGCGTTGGCGAAGATGCCATCGAAGCGCCCGTCCGGCAGTTCAAGCTTCAGGAAATCCTGCTGCCACACTTCGCAGCCGCTCTCGGCCCGTGCCATCGCGGCGAATGCGGTCGCGCCCTCCAGGCCGATCGCGGTATGACCCATGCGCGCGAAGGTGGCGAGGTCGCGGCCCGGCCCGCAGCCAAAATCAAGGATCGTGAACGGCGCCGCGCCTTCGATATGCCGCAGCAGCGCCGCAATATTCTGGCTCACGTCATGATCGCGCGTGCCGGCGGCGAACTGCAGGGCACGCTGTTCGTAGTGCGCGAGGGTGCCGGCGGCAACCTGCTCGAGCTCGTGCCGTTCAAGGGGCATGGGCGGTCACTTGCAGGCGCACGGCGGACAGATCAGCGTTCACGGTCACCGGCATGGCCGTTGAAGCGTAGGAGCGGATTTCCTTGCAACCGACCGGACAGGGCAGGTCCTCGGACCCGGCCTGCATATCGGCTGCACGGCTGACTTTCACTACATAGGCTCCATCACGGACATAGTGCAGGATGAAGCTGCCATCATGCCCCACCGGCACGGTCCGCAGTGACGCCTTCGTGGCGGGATCCTGCAATTCGATGCTACCCGCGTTCACCGCGTGCCCATCCGATTCGGCGACCACGGTCCCCGCTATCGTATGCAGTCCCGCAAGCGGAAAGGTGAGGTTCACGTCCTTGCGATTGTCCTCGCCCGCAAGCTCGATCGGCTTGAGCTCACTCTCGCGCAACGCGCCGCCGGAATACACCACCAGCGCATCACCAGGAGCCATATGCGTCGACATCTGTCCGAACCCGACACCGATGATGGCCTGGTCGGTCGGCAGTGCTGCCTTGACGGCATAGCGGCCGGGCGGCAGTCCGAAAATGCGAAATCCACCGTGGTCATCGGTGACGGCGGGCAGGGGCGCGTTCGCCGGAATCTGCTTCCAGGTTCCGTCCTTGGCCTGCAGCAGCAATTGCGGCGCGACGTTGGGGGCGGGGCTTCCATCGCTGTAGGAGACGATGCCGCTGAGCGTTGCGCCGCGATGCAGATCGATGTTCACATTCAGGGTCTGGCCGGGCAGCACGATGAGCTTCTGCGCCTGGCCGGCGATCGCCGCGAAGGTATCCGCCTGGGGCGCGAGCCGTTCCTGCTGCGAGAGGGTACTCAGCGGTGAGGTGTATCCCGGCAGTTGCGCAATGACGTAATAGGTTCCGGGCGGAATCTTGTCGAGCTGGAATTTGCCGTCGAGGCCGCTCAGGGTGGACAGATTCGATCCGTTGAAGACGCCCTTGAGAGCGGACTTCAGGGCCGACGTAATCGCCGCGATGGACTTGGACCGGTCCGCGTCCGTGATGTCGGCGGGAGGATTGAGCGGCGGCAGGGTGGCAGCCTGCGCGGACAGCAGCTGAATGCTGGCAAATCGGCCCGGCTGGCCGGTGTCATGGCACGACACGCGTCCCGTCAGGTGGCCGACGGCCGGGGGCACACTGTCGGCCGACGGGGCTTGAGCCTGCGCCGCCGCAGCCACTGCCAGCAGCAATAAAGGAACGATTTTCATGGGATGCGCACTCCGATTGCATGGTTCAGTCGACTATAGTAGATTCGCATACACTTGTAGTAGGGTCAACCGATGGCAACACCAAGACTGAGCAAGCTCGAACTGCGGATCATGGAGTCGTTGTGGAAGGCCGGCGCGCTGTCCATTCGCGAGATCCAGGAATCCTTCCCGGTGCGCTCGCGGCCCGCCTACTCGACGATTCAGACCACGGTCTATCGTCTTGAGACCAAAGCGGCGGTGCGCCGGGCGAAGAAGATCAGCAACGCGCATATCTTCGAGGCCGTCATTTCCCGCGGCGCGACCCAGCGCCGCCTGATCGATGAGTTCCTGGCGCTGTTTGACGGCGGTGTGCAGCCCGTGATGGCACACCTGATCCATTCCGGCAAACTCACGCTCGAAGATGTGCAGGAAGCCGAGAAGGTCATCCGCAGCCTGGGTCGCGAGGAGCGGCCAGAGTGATTCTCGCGCTGCTGAATCATCTGTGGCAGTCGACGCTGTTTGCCGCGACGGCGGGACTGCTGACCTTGACGCTGGCGAAGAACGGCGCGCATGTGCGCTATGGACTGTGGTACGCCGCCTCACTCAAGTTCCTGCTGCCGTTTTCCCTGCTGGTCAGCGTCGGCACCCATATCGTCTGGACGAGGAACGCTCCGGTTGCGGTGGCGAACGTTCTTGATCACGTCGTCGAGCCGTTCGCCGCGGTGTCTGCCGCATTGCCCGCCGGCTCGATGAAAGTCGGCGCGGCGGTGGCGGGATCGACCGATCATCTGACCAACATCACGAACCGGCCGGCGCTGCTGTGGATCAGTCTGTGGGCGGCTGGTGCGCTGGTGGTCGTGACGCGCTGGCTGGTGCAATGGCTGCGGATCCGGGCGGCGGTGAAGTGTTCGGTACTGCTGCCGATGGCGGCGCCCATCATCGTGAGATCGTCGCAGGCTCGGGTCGAGCCGGGGGTAGTGGGCCTGTTTCGTCCCGTCTTGCTGCTGCCCGCCCGTATCGCCGAGCAGCTGCGGCCCGCACAGCTGCAGGCCATCGTCGCCCACGAACTGTGCCACGTACGCCGCCGCGACAATCTGGCCGCCGCCATGCACATGCTGGTCGAAGCCCTGTTCTGGTTTTATCCGCTGGTGTGGTGGTTGGGAAGGCGCCTGGTGGCGGAGCGCGAGTTTGCGTGCGATGAGGCGGTCATCGCGGCCGGCAACAACCGCGAGGCTTATGCCACGGGAATTCTGCAGGTGTGCCGACACTATCTGGAGTCACCGCTGATCTGCGCTTCGGGTGTGAGCGGAGCGGATCTGAAATCCAGAATCGAACGCATCATGGCGCCCAATCCGGTCAGCAAGCTCGATGGCCCACGAAAGGCGGTGCTGGCATTGCTCGCCGCCGTCGCGGTGATCACGCCGGTTGCGTTCGGCGCCGTGTCCTCAGCGCCGCTGCCACGGGAGGGCAGGGCGCAGCGCGGCGAAGCGGAGGAGCTGCGCCATCTGCTCACGCAGTCGCAATTCACTGAGTTGGACCGCCGGATGAACGGCTATCAGGCCGGCTATGAATCGCACGTGCTCAATGAGGACGCCCTGCTGCGCGCGTTTGCCGCCTTCGACGTCGCCGACCCCGCCTTGGAGGCGAAACTCAACGGCTGGGTGGCCTCCTTTCCACGCTCCTACGCGGCCCATCTGGCGCGCGGAGGTTACTACTTCGTGTGCGGGACTCAAACCCGCGGCACTCGGGACGTTGCCCATACGACGCCAGCCCAGCTGAGTGGCATGAGGCTCTACTATGGCAAGGCGCAAAAGGATTTGAAGGATTCGCTCACGATGGATGCGAAGCCGCTGCTGTCCTACAACCTGCTGATCAGGATTGAAATGGAAAGTGGAACGCAGCAATCCGCCCGTTCCTATCTGAACGCCGCCCTGAAGATCGATTCGAGTGCGATGAGCGTGCGCCGCGCCTATATGCGCTCGCTACAGACCCGCTGGGGCGGCAGCCTGAATGAGATGCTCGAGTTCATGCAGGAAACCCGCAAGGCGGGATTCAGCGACGATCAGCTTTGGACGCTGGAAAAGCTCATCGATGAGGAGCGGCACTGGATGTCGCGGTATCAGGGCGTCAAGCAGTAGTCGGAAAACCGGCCTGGTTTGGATTCGTGGAACGGCGGTCGAGGGCCCAGGAGCTGAGCCGACGGGCGTCACGAAACCGATCCTAGTTTCGGCTAGAAACTTGCATGACCGATTGCTTACCAGCAAAGTCGAGCCGGACAATTGTGCGCAGTTTTCTTCAATCGCTAGCGACGCGCGGCTGCTTCAGTAGCCACTTCGCCAGGAGGAAACTTTGCATGAAAACGCTCGAAATGAAACCGGTAGAAATTCAGATGGTGTACGACTTCATCTGTCCGTGGTGCTGGATTACCCATGTCAACCTCAATGACGCCATTCGCAGAGCCGGATTAGAGGTGGCGCCACTGCTCAAATACATTCCCTTCGAAATCAATCCCACCATGCCCAACCCCGGTCGCAGTCGTCGCGAGTATCGCAGCGCTAAATTCGGTAGCTGGGAGAAGTCGCAGGAATTGGATGCCGCAACGGTGCTCGTCGGCCGGCGCGCTGGTCTAGATTTCAACTATGACCGGATTGAACTGACGCCAAACACCCGTCTGGCACATCGACTTCTGTTCTTCATTGGCATGGAAGGTGATGCCATGCGGACCGAGGCCTTATTCGACGCTATTTTCTACGCCTACTTTTCTGAAGGCCAGGACATTGGCGACGCGGAAGTGTTGGCCTATGTTGCTGCCCGGGTCGGCATTTCCGCAAAATCGGTGGGCTTCTTCCTCGGGACCGACGCCTTGGATCATGAGGTGCAGGCATTGGAACTCAAAGCGCAGACCGCGGGTGTACAGGCGGTGCCCACCATTCAGATTGGCCGGACCCGGATGCGCGGCACCCGGCCCCCGGCGACCCTGGTGAGCGTCATGAAGGAAACCGCTGCTGGCCGGGGGCTTTGGTAACTCGCCCAGCCCAGTAAATCGAGATGCCGTCGCGTTAAGACCTCGCCGCGTCGATGGCCAGTTACGTAATCCTCCCGGAGTGTTCCGGTTGAGACGGATCTTGATCTCGTGCGCTTGCCTTGCAGCGTGGGGTCAATGCCTGTTGCAGGTGAGGGAGGGGAGGCGAGCCCGCCGCAGTGCGCGATGAGGCACATTGCGGCGGGTCATCATCTCGTGCAGCCACGAGATTCACAGCGTAATCTTTACCCCTTCGCCGGCCAGCGTAAAGCGCAGACCCTGCGTGGTCTCCACCAGCTTGATCACCACTCCATGCTCGTTCTTCAGGTAGGAGGCGCCGGCGCCGCCGCCGAGGGCAATACCTGCGGAAGCGACCGTATAGTTACCCCCGAAGTCCTGCAGGTGCGTGAGGTTAAACACTTCCCCGCTTGCCGTCGACGTGGAAATCCCGGCATCCACTACAGTTAGTCCGGAGATTTTGAAGGGGCGTTCCTTTCCGTGATATTGGAGTTTCCCTTTGCCCCAGACCCAGCCAATGCCGGCGGCCAGACTCGTTGCACTCAATGACACCGTTCCGTCGGGCTCGGCACCATTCGCCACGACGGGGGTGTTCGCCGCATCATCGGCAAACACCCCGCCACTTGTCAGCACCAACGTCGCCATTAACATTAAGACTCGCATGATTCCTCCGATAGCAGTGATACCGAAAATTCAGCGGCGCCAGCTTTCCGCAAGCAGAGGCTAGCGCGCTTCACCGTTCGGGGCCTTGCATCGGAGTTGCATTTATTGAATTACGCTCGCGTCATCACGCATCGCTGGGTGAACTGTCTAATGTCGTGATAGCCGTATTCAAGAACACGTGCCGCGTCCAAGTATCAACATTTTTGAGGTGCCATCCTTCAGGATGGTCATGTGCGCTCAAACTGCATTGCATACCGCGGCTCTAAATTCAGATGGCGATCTAGCCTCGGTTCAATGTCGGACAGATTTGGACGGCCATGATCGCGTTACGCTTTATGGACGATGGGATATTCGTTCGATACACGAGTGTGCCGGAGGGCTACTACAACGCTTGCGTGCGGCTACGAAAGGCGCAAGGTGCTGGGATCTTACCCAGATCAAGGATATCGATGCGGCCGGCGCGACGCTGATTTGGCGAGCGTGGAACCGATCACGACCGAACCAACTATCTGTCCGCACGGAGGACGCCGCGGTATTTGAAAGCCTGGAGGCCATTCCCGCCGGGATGCCGGACATGCGTTCCGCTTCCAAGCTAACGCCCATCGCCTGGTTTGGGCGGTTCGGGCTCAAGGCCTGGCGATCAAACGTCGATGTCCTCGCACTGCTGGGAGCGGCGGCAATTGACACTGTCGCCATGCTTCATTCCCTCGCGGACATTCCGCGGCGCGAGATCACCGCCACGATCTTCCGCACCGGCGCGCAGGCGATCGCCATATCCGGGCTCGTCGGCTTTTTGATCGGTATTGTTCTTTGTTACCTCTCGGGAGAACAGTTGCGCGACCTTGGCGCTGCATCGTACGTCGTAAATCTCACTGGATTTTCCATTTTCAGAGAGCTAGGGCCGCTGCTGGCGGCCATTCTCAACGCCGGCCGATCCGGGTCCGCGATGACTGCCCAAATCGGCCTCATGCGGGTCACGGAGGAACTTGACGCGATGTCGGTGTTGGGCATCTCACGTGTGCGGCGACTGGTAGTTCCCAAACTGCTTGGCCAGCTGGTCGCAATGCCTCTTGTTGTGGCATGGACTGATCTGACGGCGATAGTGGGCGCAATGGCGGGCGCACTTCTGCAGCTGGGGATTGCGCCGAGCGATTTCCTGCGGGGTATTGTCCGGGTCGTTCCGCTGGCGAACGTGTTGTTCGGGGTAGGTAAAGGTGCGTTGTTTGGCGCAATGGTGGCGTTAATCAGCTGCCATTTTGGCTTTCGCATCCGGCCTGACTCCGACAGCCTGGCAGCGGGCACAACACAGTCAGTAGTGACCAGTCTGACCGCGGTATTGATCCTCGACGCGGCCCTGGCCATCGTATTCTCTGACTTGGGCATGTGAGCGGAGACATGTCTGTACCCATCATAGCCGTGACGGGGCTTGAGACCTGCTTCGACGGCGTCGTGATTCATCGCGACCTGCACCTTGAGGTACAGCGAGGCGAGACCTTCGCCATCATCGGCAGTTCTGGCAGCGGCAAGACCACCCTCCTCAAGCTGATGCTCGGACTGATCAAGCCCGATCGCGGAACTGTGCGCGTCCTGGATGAGGATATGTCCACGCTGACCGCGGCCCAGCGCAGGCAATGGGCAACCCGATGCGGGGTGGTCTTTCAGGGCGGAGCGCTATTCAGCGCACTGAGTGCGTTTGACAACGTGGCCGTTCCCGTCCGGGAGGCGCGTTGGTGGCCCGAAGAGTTCCTCAGTGATCTCGTGCTCGTTACGTTGCAGACCACCGGTATAGAGGTAAAGGATTGCCAGAAGCTTCCGGCCGAGCTCTCCGGAGGTATGGTAAAACGCGTGGCCCTCGCCCGTGCTCTTGTGCTCAAGCCGGACCTGCTGTTCTTGGATGAACCCACCGCCGGCCTCGACCCCGAGCAACGCCATGCGGTTGTCCGGCTCATCGCGCGCCTGACCCAGGTGTTCAAACTCACCGTTGTCATGGTCACTCACGATGTCGACGCCTTGAGCGCGCTGGCGGATCGGGTCGCTGTGCTCGCCGAGCAGCGGATCATCATCGCAGCGCCGCTGGCGGAAGTCGTTCGATTCCAGCACCCGTTCATCCAGCACTTCTTCGAAGGCTGGACCGGGAGCGGCGCGCCCCTGATGCGGCCCCTCGAGCGAGCCCGGCGTACCGAGATTCGCTCCTCCGCCATCAAGGGGGCATAGCTAACATGGAAAACAGAGCGTACACAATGGCGGCAGGAGTCTTTGTTGTGTTGCTGCTTGCAATGCTGATTGGCGCAATCGCCTGGTTCAATGATCGTGGCCACATTCGCGGTGCACTTTACGATCTCATTACGCATACCTCAGTGGCAGGTCTTTCGGTGGGTGCGAATGTAACGCTGCGCGGTGTGCAGATCGGGCAGGTGCAAAGCATTCAGTTTGACACCGATGACCCGGCGACGGTTCGTGTCCGAATTGCGGTGGATCCTCGGTTCGCGCTCCGCAAAGGCTCCTACGCAACCCTCGACTATCAAGGCCTATCTGGGGATGCGTACGTGGACCTGGATTTCCCGAATCAGGAGCACCAGGTATTGACGAGTAACGCGCGCGCGCCAGCGAAAATCCCCCTCGGGCGTTCGTCCTGGGCGACGCTTCCAGACACGGGCGCGGCATTCCTCACCTCCTTTACCGCGACGCTTGGGCGCCTGGACTCGATCTTAAGCCCGGACAACGCACAACGTCTTTCCCGGATGCTCGTCGACTTCTCGGCAGCCGCTGAAGAGGTTACCGCGGTGACACACGATCTGCGTCCTGCCGCCAGCCGGGTTGACGTCTTGACTCTTGAGGCTGATGACACGCTGCGCGCCGCGCAGAAGACGTTGGAGCACATTGACGGGCTAGCGGTAGGCTTTCAGGGGCACCTTGGCGCACTCGATGCCGTTGGAGACGGGGCGCGTCAGACCGGACGGGCCGCTCAAGAGCTGAAGCAGGCGCTGCTGAGCGATTCAATGCCGAAGTTGGAGCGGGTATTGGACGGTCTGTCGCAGAACTCGGACGCGCTGCAGGAACTACTGGAGCAACTCAGACAACAGCCACAGAGCGTGCTCTTCGGGACGGCGATGCCGCCGCTGGGTCCGGGTGAGGGCGGGCATCTGTCGAGGAGACCCCGGTGATGATTCGCGCGGCAGTGGCGACGGCGTTGTTGTGTCTGGCGGGCTGCGTGACAGCGCACCTCCCGCCACGACAGTTCGACCTCGGGGATTTCGATGCCCTGGGAAATCGACCGCACATGCTGGCGACAAACGTGATCGTTGCCGACATGAGCCAGCCGAGCTGGATGCGGACCCGGGACATGTTCTACCGTCTGGATTATGCGTCCCCACCGCGCCCCCAACGCTATGCGATCAATCAGTGGGTGGCCACCCCCGCCGAGCTGGTGACTCTGCGGCTTCGTCAGACGGTGCAGGCCGCGAATACCGGTTTCACGCTGCCAACATCCGGTCCCTCGGGTGCCTATCTGTTGGAATCCACTCTCGATGAGTTCACTCAGGCCTTCACCACTCCTGTCTATAGCCAATGTGTTGTCCAACTGCGAGCCTTGCTGCGGAGAACAGAGGGTCAGCTCGTCGGCCAGCGGGTATTTCGTCTTGAGATGCCAGCGCTTTCCGCGGACGCGAGCGGCGCCGCGCTTTGCCTCGCTTCGGCGGTCAATCGCCTCAGTGACGAGATGGTGCAGTGGTTGAGTGTGGTAGCTGCGAAGGCACCGTAATTCCCGCCCGAACTAGAAAGCCTAGATAGGCCTTTGCCCTCGATGCGCGTTATTCGACCGGCGCATCCGGCAGTAATGACAGTCAAATCCACAGAGTCTCGTCCAATAGCCTTCGCACCGATGGCGTAGGGTAATGCGCGTGCGGAGCGCAAGGAGAGACCCCCTATATGGCTTACAGAAATTCCGTGACGTTGCACCGAAGGCGAGATGTGCTGGCACTTGTACCGACCGCAGCGCTTTGTTTCTGGCTTCGCCAGACCTCCCTTGCCGCAGACACTGTCGCGACGCCGCCAGATGCCTTCGTACTACTGTCGAAGCTTCTCACCGGTTTCCCCGATGTAAACCCCGAGCTGGCCATCCGGTTGCGAGAGGCGCTACTCAACATGGTTCCGGCCACGGCGCAGGCGGTCGCGCGCCTGGTTCCAATCGGGTTGCGAGCGTCGGATGACTCCACGCTGATGATAACTGCGCGCGATGCTGGGCTCGGCGAGGCCGCCCTCGCGGTGATTGCTGCCTGGTATACCGGAACCGTTGGCAGCGGCGCACACACCGAGGTGGTCGCCTACGCGGACGCCCTCATGTATCGCACCGTGGCGGATGGGCTGGCCCCCCCGACCTACGCCTTGGGCGGTGCGGCGTGGTGGGTTGCAGCACCGCCGCCCGCGGGGGTGTCTCCGCCGATGGCCGGACCCGCACAACCCGCAAGGCGGCCGGCGCGCCGAGGGAATCCCACGTGAGCGTGCGACGCTTTAATAATGGCGACGCAGATGCCGATCTCGTTGTGGTCGGATCAGGCGTGGTGGGGGCGCTCATCGCCGAGCAGCTGGCCGGAGCGCAGCGCTCGGTCCTGATTCTCGAGGCGGGTCCGCGGCTTGATCGGGCGCAGGTGGTCGAGAACTGGCGCAATCTGAACTTCCAACAGCGTGTTAGTTCGGACTATCAAAGTCTGTACCCGCAGTCGCCATTGGCGACTGCGCCCCTGGAGTTTCCGCCAAACGGGTACGTGCTCCTGACGGGCAAGGACGGCGATAGCTTCCACCAAGGATACATCCGCGCTGTCGGCGGAACGACTTGGCACTGGGCGGCCTCGTGCTGGCGACATCTGCCCGTGGACTTTCGAATGCGTGCGAACTACGGCGTTGGGCGAGATTGGCCGATCTCGTATAGCGATCTGGAGCCGTATTACTGTCGCGCAGAAGAGGCCATGGGTGTATCGGGGCCCAACGACCCAGCAATGCAGTCGCCCGCGGAGCGCTCCCGACCCTATCCGAACGACATGATCCCTTGGGCGCACGGCGATACACGTGTTGCCCAGATTGTAAACCCACATGGTTACCGGAGTGTACCCATACCACAGGGCCGCGCGGTCCGGCCGTGGAAGAATCGCCCGGCGTGCTGCGGTAACAATAACTGCCAGCCGATCTGCCCGATCGGCGCGATGTACAACGCCATCCACACCGTCCAAGCGGCAGAGGCGAAGGGCGTAACAGTGCTCGCCGAGTCAGTGGTCTACGCAATTGACACTGACACGAATAACCGCGTGACCGCGGTGCACTGGTATGACCGCAACCGGCAGTCGCATCGCGCGACCGGCCGTGCGTTCGTAATTGCCTGTAATGCACTGGAAACTCCGCGCCTGCTGCTCATGGCGGCAAATGCGCAGAATCCGCGCGGCATCGCCAATCGCTCCGACCAAGTCGGTCGCAATCTCATGGATCACTCAGGATTTCATTGCACCTTCCTGGCGAGCGAGCCCTTATGGCTTGGCCGCGGGCCGGCGCAGTCCAGTTGCCTCGTCGGCGCGCGTGATGGCGCGTTCCGCTCCGAGTACTCCGCCAACAAGATTATCTTGAACAACATCAGTCGGGTGGGTCCGGCCACACAGCAAGCTCTCAAGCTTGGCCTGACCGGCACAGCACTGAGAGAGGAGATTCGCCGTCGCACCATCCATGGCGTCGATCTCTCAATAAGCCTCGAGCCTCTGCCGGCGCCTCAGAATCGACTGACACTGAGCAAAACGCGGCACGATGGGCTGGGACTGCCTTCTCCTGACATCAACTACGAACTCGATGACTACGTGCATCGTGGCTACGATGCCGCCGCTCAGCAACTGCGTCACATAGGAGACCTGTTCAACGCCGTGGAGTTCGAGGTGACGACCAGCCTGAACGCCAACAACCACATGATGGGATCGACAATCATGGGGTTCGACCCGAAGGACTCCGTGGTAGATGGGGACTGCCGCACGCACGACCATCCAAACCTTTGGCTGCCAGGTGGTGGCCCCATGCCCTCGGCCAGTGTCGTCAATTCAACCCTCACAATGGCGGCTCTCGGCCTCAGGTGCGCTGATTCGGTGCAGCGGGCGCTGGAGCACGTGTGATGGCCGTTCATGTCTGGAGTGTGCGCAGTGGGTGGCTGGCCGCCGGTGCGCTTTCGTGTATGGCAGTCGTCGGGTCAGGCGCGGCGCAAGCCGAAGCGGGTGCCAGTGAAGTTGCGGAACAGGGCCGTTATCTTGCCATTGCCGGGGATTGCGGCGCCTGTCACACGCGACCGGATGGCGGAAAGGCCTTTGCGGGCGGCAATGCGATGATGTCCCCGGTTGGTGTCATCTACGCAACCAACATTACGTCTTCGAGTACTGCAGGCATCGGGTCATACTCCGAACCGCAATTTGCGCGCGCGCTGCGCGAAGGTATACGGCGCGACGGGACCCACCTATATCCATCGATGCCGTACACGGCTTACGCGAAGCTGTCCGACGCGGACGTGCACGCACTGTACGTCTACTTCACACAGTCCGTGCAGGCAGTCGATGAGCCACCGCCGGTGACCAGGCTGCCGTTTCCGTTCAACCTGCGTGCATCCATGGTGATCTGGAACATGCTGTTTCTATCGACGGCGCGGTTTGAACCCGACCCACGCAGGAGCGCCGAATGGAACCGCGGCGCATATCTGGGCGAGGCGTTGGGACACTGCGGAGATTGCCACACGCCGCGAAACGTCTTGATGGCGGAACAATCTCGCCGCCAGTTTTCCGGAACGCGCGTAGGCGGGTGGTATGCACCCAACATTACCTCCGATCCCGTGAGCGGTATCGGTGCCTGGACCCGGGACGAGCTGGTGGAGTACTTCAAGACTGGCGCCTTGCACGGCAAAGCACAGGCGGCCGGTGGCATGGCCGAGGTCGTGGGCAACAGTCTTCAGTACCTAACGCCGGAGGACCTAAATGCTCTTGCGACCTATCTGTTGTCGGTTTCGCCAATACGCGATCAGAGCGACAGCCGTGCGCGAGACACGTGGGGCGCACCCGTGGAGCACGAGGCCGAGTTGCGGGGTCGACCCACTTCTGCAGGAAGCGAGCAGCCGGAAGGCAACGCGCTCTACAGTGGTAATTGCGCCAGCTGTCACCAACCCACCGGCGCCGGCACCGCCGATTCTCGTTATCCAGCACTCTTTCACAATTCGGCGACGGGTGCACGACACGCTGACAATCTGATAGCCGCGATTCTGTTTGGTGTCGACCGTGAAGTTGGTGGCAGCCACACGCTGATGCCGCGCTTCGATGCGACCTCCTACGTTCAACCACTCAACGATACAGAGGTTGTCACACTCGCAAACTACGTGCTGCACGAGTTCGGCAATCCGAGCGTTCAGGTGACCAGCGATGATGTAGCCGCGGCGCGGAGCCGCGGTTTCGCAAAATGGCGGGTTCAGTTGGTGGATGGCCTGTTGATCTTTGCCGGAGTGGTGCTCGTCACCCTCGGTCTCTGGAGACTATGGCGGGGACGGAGTACTTATCCATGACTTACCGAAGAACAGTGCTTCTCCTCGCTACGCTAACCCTCGGCTGGCACTCGGCGCAGGCGGTGGAACCCCCTGCGGCGCTCACGAGCTATGGCAATGAAATGAAGCCTCCTGATGAACGCGATGAGCCGCTTGATAAGGTCCTGCAGCAGCCGTTGTTCGGCGATTGGGCGCCTCGGCAGATCCTCGCGGAGCAGGGCGTGACGTTCATCGCGCAATACATCGGTGAACCGGCCTGGAATGACCGCGGTTACAAGGGCACGGGCTGGACCTATGCGCAGGAATTGGATTTTGGCGCCGTATTGAACCTCAGAAAGCTCGGATGGGCTGATGCAGGAGTCCTTCGGGTCCTTCTGTCCGACAGAGTCGGAACAGCCGCGCAACAGAATACGGGTGCGTACATTCAGGATCAGGCGTACTGGGGACAGGGACAGAACTTCCGGCTGGATGAGGTGAGCTACGAGCGCTCGTTTTTGTCCAACCGTCTCAACGTCAAGGGCGGCTTCTACTCCATGGGGAATGACTTTGGTGGGTTGCCGTACGTGTGCAACTTCAATACCAATGGCACCTGCGGCCACCCCCTGGGCCCGCTATACGGATCCGGTTGGCTCGATTCGCCGACCGGGGGCTGGGGAACACGCCTAAAATGGGCGGCGTCGTCATCGGGCTGGTACGCGCAAGCGGGCGTGTACGATGTGACCCCCGACCGTAAAGAGCACAGTCAAGGTTTCAATCTTGATTTCAGCAATACCACCGGCGTGATCGTGCCAATGGAGGTTGGCTATGTGCACGGCAAGACGCCGGACGACTATGCAGGCACGTACAAAATTGAGGCCTATTACGACAGCTCGACAGTGGCGGATGTCGCCAATCCGACCCGCAAAGTCAGCGGGCGTACGGGTGGTTACATTCAAGGCGCGCAACAGATATGGAAACCGCTGCCCGGCACTGTTCGGGGGTTGTCGGTGTTCGCGGTTGCCTCGCTCGCCGATTCCGATACCGGCTTGTTCCACACTTACTACGAGACCGGCCTGAGCTGGCGCGGCCCGACGCCCGCGCGTCACGACGACTGGGTGAGTCTTGGCTGGATGCAGGCAAACATCAACTCGGCGGTGCGCGCTGCGGAAGAGAGCGTCGGCAAGCCAGGTCAGACCAATGAACAACTCATCGAACTCAATTACACGTGCCAGGCGTTACCTTGGCTCCTCGTGCGACCGGCACTTCAATACGCCGTGCGACCTGGCGGATACTCGGAACGCCCCGACACAGTGATCTTCAGCGCGCATATCCAGATCACGTTATGAGGCCTACTCGCGTAGCTGAGCAAGAATCAGATGCGTCGTCTTGGGCTCGCCGCCCACTTGGAGGCGGCGCACAGCCCGCTCCTCCTCGGTATCCGCGTTGGTTATGCGCTGATGCAGTCGCATGTGATCGAGCCAGGAGTCCGTCATGAAGGTCTCAACGAAGCGGCCGTCGTGGGCAGGGTCCTCGAATACGCCGAAATCGTACGCGCCGTCTCTGCGCAGCGACCGTGCGATGCGGCTCATGGCGCGGAGAAACTGCTCGCGATGATTCGGGTCGATCCGGTATTCGACCGTCACCAGTACCGGTCCACGATCGGGCTCTATCTCTCGAGTCGTGATCGGTTCAGGCCAAGCCATCGACGGCGTCAGATCGACAGTCGCGCCTGTCTGCAACTTCCAGCGCCAGGTGAGTGGGATTGCGATCAAGGCGCCGGCGGCCGCTGCATAAAGCGCGGTGGGCAACCCGGCGATGCTGGCTACCTCGCCCCAAATCGCGCTTCCGAGACTCAGTGCGCCGAACATGATGGTTACGTACATGGCCAGGCCGCGGCCGCGCACCCACTCGGGCAGCGCGACTTGCGCCGAAACATTGAGGCTCGACACCCCCGCGATCCACGACGCGCCGGCCAGCACACTCGCGGCCAGCGCGGTTGCGGCGTTGTGCGCAAGCCCGAACAGGGCCGTAGCAACGGCAGTTGCTACCGTGGCCGTTGCCAGAAGCCGATCCGCACCCAATTTCATCCTCAGCGGCCGCAGCAGGAACGCTCCCCCCACGGCAGCTGCGCCGATCGCTGCGAGTAGCAATCCGTACAATGCCGGAGTGCCGGCGATTTGCCTGCGCGCGACCAGCGGCATCAACGCCCAGTAAGCGCTGGCAAACAGGAAAAATCCGACCGTACGGATCAGCGTTGATCGCAAATGTGTGTTGTAGCGTGCGTGCCTCAACCCGGTGCGAATGGCGGCGCCGAAGGTCTCCGGAGGCAGCAAGCGACCACTTGTCTTTGGCTCCCGCCAGCGTATGAGAGCCGCGACGACACCTACATTGCTGAATCCATTGAACCAAAACGGGGCGACAATGCCCAGCGTTGCGGTCACGACGCCGCCGAGCGCAGGCCCCGCGGCACGGCTCACGTTGATGCCGACGCTGTTCGCCGCGATGGCCGCGGGCATCTCCGATTTTGGCACGAGCTGAGGTACGACCGCCTGCCAGGCGGGAGCCGTGACGGCCGACGCGACCGTTACGAGGAACGTAAATATCAGCAGGCTCACTGGCGTTATGAGATGAAACCAAACCAAGGCGGCGAAGGCGGTCGATGTGACGGTGACCGCGCTCTCGCCGATTATTAAAAATAGCCGCCTATCCACGATGTCTACGAGCGCGCCGGCCGGAACAGCGAACAGAAACATTGGCAGACTGTTTGCCACTTGTACCAGAGACACCGTCAGTGGGTCGGGATCGAGGTTGGTCATGAGCCAGCCACATGCCACGCTGTACATCCAACCGCCGACGTTCGATACGACCGTTGCCACCCAGATGACGGTGAATGTTCGATGGCGAAACGGGGCCCACGCGGAGGTGGCTTGCCCCGGCGACGAGGCGGAGAGGGTCTGGCTCGAGACAGGGGAATTCATTTAGTCCGCTTTGAGCTTTAGGGGAGGTGACCCCTGATGTCCCTGAGCCGGCAGTTGCAGCTATGATGCCCTCGCCAGAATTGCGACGCAAACAACCTAGATGCCTATGATCTCAGAAGCCCTCGGCGCGGGTCGGCACTTCGATCAGGGTTGGGGCCTGCGAGCGGAGCGCCGCCGCGAGCGCCCCCTTCAGGTCGTTGACCGTGGCGGCGCGCACACCCTCCACGCCATAGCCCTTGGCGAGGGTGACGAAGTCGATACCCGGCAGGTCAAGCTCGGGCACACCTTCGACCTTCAAAACCTCCGCAAACCAACGCAAGGCACCATAGGTGCCGTTGTTTAAGACCAGGAACACCACCGGGATCTTGTAGCGGGCGGCGGTCCAAAGCGCGGTGATGCTGTAATTGACCGACCCATCCCCGACGACGGCGATCACGCGCCGCGATGGCTCAGCGAGCTGGACGCCGAGCGCCGCGGGCATGGCGAAGCCAAGGCCACCAGCGGCTGCGAAGTAGTAGCTGCCCTGTTCTTGCATAGGCAATCGGTGCCACAGGAAGTCGGTGGTCGAGGTCGACTCGTTAAGGTAGATGGCGTCACGGGGCGCCGTCTCAGCGATCACGTCGAACACTGTTTCGGGCGATAAGAGCCCTGGGCCGATTTCGGCGGGCGCCGGTCTCGGTCGCGGCGTGGGCGACAGGCGATTCGACTGACGCACATTGTCGGCCAGTGCTTGAAGCGTCGCCTGGATGTTCCCGACGATCGCATCACCAACCCGCGCGCGGGCTGCCTCTTGAGGGTCGGAGGTTATGGCAAGAAGCGTAGCCCCTTCGGGGAGATATGCCCCCGGCTCGTATTGGTGGTAGCGGAAGACGGGCGCGCCGACCACAATGATTAGGTCGTGCCCGCTCAGCGTTGCCGAGATCCCTTTGATCGAGGCGGGCAGTAGACCCCTGAAGTTGGCATGGGTGGTAGAGAACGGACAGCGCGGCGCCGACGGAGCTATCCAGACTGGGGAGTGGAGCTTCTCGGCCAGGCGAACGGTATGAGCATTGGCGCCGCAGGTGTCGACTTCCGGTCCGAGGACGAGCACCGGACGCTCAGCGGCATTCAGACGGTCGACGACGCGCGACAGGGATGGGCCATCGAAGGAGCCGACCGCATAAACCTGACGATCGAAGAGAGCTGAGGATTGCGGATCCGCCTCAGCCGCCCAATCGTCATAGGGTACGGAGACATAGACCGGTCCAGATGGGGGCAACACCGCCACATGCAGCGCCCGGCTCATCGCCAGCGGCACATCCTGCGCGATCGAGGGTTCACAGCTCCACTTTACAAGGGGCCGCGGCAATTGAGTGGAGTCCATATTGGTCAATAACGCCTCAACACCCATCATGACGCGTGTCTGCTGCCCAGCCGTCACGATCAACGGGGTATGGGCACTATAGGCATTGGCGAGCGCGCCCATGCCATTGCCGGTGCCGGCGGCCGAGTGCAGATTGACGAGGGCTGCCTTCCCGGTCGCCTGGGCATACCCGTCAGCCATGCCCACCACAACGCCCTCGTGCAGCCCGAGGAAATAGCGGAAGTCGGCCGGAAAATCCCTCAGGAACGGCAACTCGTTGGATCCGGGATTGCCGAATACCGTGGTGACGCCTTGCTTGCGCAAGAGGCTATATGTCACGTCATGAACGCTGGTCATGATCTCGCCCCGTTTGTGCTTAATCAGCTAAAGGACGGGCTAGTTCATCCGGTCTGGCCCGTTAGTTATTGACGCTTCGTGCGCTGTTTGTAGGGGCGTATCTTTGCGCGCTAATCCGGTCGCGCTACCTCAGCGGTGGCTATTGAGCGCTAGGTTCTAAACGGATCAGTCGACAGTATGATGTTCGCCGAACCTTTCAGTTGCGCGATCGAAGCTGCTGCAAAAGGTTACTCGCCGTGACGAGATCCCGTGTCTGGAAGCCCTCAGAAAATCGGTTGAAGATCGGGTCGAGAAGTTCGAGCGCCTTATCTCGTTGGGCCCGATCAGCCCACAGTCGTGCAAGACTGATACCAGTACGCAGCTCTAAGGAGAGCAGACCTCGCTCGTGCGCAAGCTGCAAGGACTGCAGCAAGCAGGCTTCGCCCTTGTTTGAGTCCTGCAGGGGTACCGAAGTGAGGATCTCGCCTTTTGCGCGCAATAGGTCGATCGACTCTGGTATGCGACCACGGGTTTCAGCCCAAGCGACAGCATCGCAGATGGTGCTGTAGGCGTCTTTCCGCTGACCGGCCTTCGCGAGGCCCTCTGCCAGGGCCACGCTGAATTGCGGTCGATACAATTCGTAGCCGTCCTCATGCAGAGCCGCAAGGGCAGTCTGCAGCAACTCAATTCCCTGGGTTAGACTACCGCGTGAGACCGCCAGGCAGCCCTGCCAGCCAAGCGAGGCCCTAGCGTAGGGAAGAAGGTCGTGTTTGGTCGCGATGGTCGAAAGCCGATGAATCAGTCCTTCAGTTCGCAGCCAGTTCCCGGTCTCGAAGGGAACCACCACTGCGGACATGTGTATGTGGCAAAGAGTGTCGGGAAGATTCAGTAGCTCTGCTTCCTGAACAGCCTCTTCAGCCATTGCGGCCGCTTGCTCGGGGTATCCCAACACCCACAGGTTACGCGCCATGATGGCGCCGATTCCCCGGAAGTTCCAAACACTCGCTTGGTTGAGGTTAGACACGTGAAGTGGGGCGGAGCGTGCAATCCGCGCATGCTGGAGAACTTCATGATTCAAGCCGGTGAAGTAACACACAACCGCAAAGTAGCCATGGGCGATAGCTTCAGCCAAGGGGTCAGCAGCCTGTTTTGCCGTAGCTTCCATTCGACCTGCGAGTTCTCCGAGGCCTCGAAAATCCCCGCTTCGAATCTGCCACCTATGCAGTGCTCGGAGAAGATACAGCTGCATTGGGGCATCGTTGGTGTATTCCGCAATGTTCAATGCGTGAACAAGAGCAGTATGTGAAGCAGGGACGTTGCCCTTAGTGATCATGAGTGACAATGCGAAGCAGGTGAGGAGCTCCAACTGGAGATGCGCCCATCTGTCGTCAAGCGATCCTATTGCACGTTCAGTCCAGGCCCTGCACTCGGGCAGAAGCCCAAAGTGAAAAAATAAACTCGCCGACGCCGCCGCCAGCTTGGCGCCGAGCCCTGCGTCTCCCTCATCCGAAAAGCTCCACTCCAGCGCTGCACGTACGTTACTGAGGTCCAAGTCAAAGAAAGCGATACTGTCGGGGCAGGGAATCGCCCGAATGGTGCCTCCGAACCGTTCTAATACGCGAATCATGTGCTCGCAGTGGCGCCGACGGACCTTCAGATCTTCTCCGCTCTCCGTGAGCTTCTGCCACGCGTAGGCACGCGTGGTGTCGAGTAGCCGATACCGCGTCGCGGCCGTGCGATCTGAACTCACAAGCGATTTATCAGCAAGCATAGCAAGGGTTTCGGTGACTTCGGCGGGACCGATGTCCTCAGCGACCACAGCGAGCGCCGCCTCAAGAGAGAGGCCGCCGACGAAGGCAGCCAGGCGCCGTAAAACTACTTGCTCGGTTTGGGATAGCAGCTTGTAGCTCCAGTCGAGCGTGGCGCTGAGCGTTTGATGTCTCGGCCGCGCCGTGCGACGCCCGCGCCAGAACAGCCGAAATTGCTTGTCGAGCAATGACGCTGTACCGCGAACGCCATACACGCCTACGCGCGAGGCGGCCAGCTCCAGGGCGAGAGCTATGCCATCTAATCTGCGGCAGATGTCGACGACGACGGGCGCATCGGCATCCGTCAGTTCGAATGCGTGGCCGCTATGGGCGACCTGGTTGACAAATAGTTGCACCGCTGGAAAGCCAAGCGCCTGTGCCGCTGTGAGCGACTCGGTATTGGGCGGGCACTCAAGCGGCGCCAAATGATGCACTTGCTCGCCCTCGGCCCGCAGTGCCTCCCGGCTAGTGACCAAAATGTGAACCTGGGGCGCGTCGCGAAATATGTTCTCCGCGAGAGCCGCGATGGCTCCGATCAGGTGCTCGCAGCTATCGAATACTAGCAGCATGCGCCGCTCGCGCAGATATGTGAGGATGACCGGCAACGGCTGGTCTGAAACCGGCACGATACCCAGTTGGGACGCCAGCAGACTCGCGGGCAGCCGCGAATCCTCGACCGCCCCGAGATCAAGGAAGCGCACGGAGTCGCCAAATTCGGCAAGCATCCGGTGCGTCAGTGCCAAGGCGACGGTGGTCTTGCCTATTCCGCCGGCCCCGACGATGGATATGAAGCGCTGTTTCTTCAGCAGGGCGGTGAGTTCACAAACCGTACTGTCCCGTCCGACCATCAGCGCGGGCTCGCGAGGCAGTCGCGAGACAGTCGTGCGTGACTTCTTGGGCATCGGCTCAGCCTGCGCCCAACTTACCGCACCGGCAAAGCAGTAGCCCCGGCCGGGAATATTGTTGACATGACGGCTAGAGGGGCCTCCGTCGGCGAGCTGCTTGCGAAGAGCTGCGACGTGGAAGCGCAAACTGACTTCATCGACGACCAATCGTCCCCACACCCGCCGGATAAGGTCACGCTTATCGACCACTTCCGGCGCGTGCTCTAGCAGCATGATCAGGATGTCCAGGGCACGGCTGCCAATCTTCAGTGCCTTGCCGTTCTTCTTGAGGACCCTCTCGGCTATATACAGGCGAAAAGGACCAAACGAGGCAATTGCTCCGGGCAAAGCGGGTCGATCGACCGCGGAAGCGATGGGTCTTCCGCGCGCGTCACTTTCACGCTCTGCACCTGGATCGCAAGTATCGACAATTCGCGTCACTGTTGCGCCATTCAGTTGCGAGACTGAAGCTGCTGCAAGAGGTTAGTGGCCGTGACCAGATCCCGCGTCTGGAAGCCTTCGGAAAATCGGTTGAAGATCGGGTTGAGAAGCCCGAGCGCCTTGTCTGGGTGGGCATGATCCGCCCAGAGTCTTGCGAGGCTTATGCCGGCACGCAGCTCCAAGGCGAGCAGTCCCCGCTGCCGCGCAAGCTCGAGGGATTCGAGCAAGCAGGCTTCAGCTTCACTTGCGGAGATCAAGGCTAAAATGTCCCCCTTCGCTCGTAAGAGGTCTATGAGGTGGAGCGTGCGAGCACGGGTTTCCGCCCATAGGACGGCTTCGCAGATCGTGCTGAGGGCGAGTTCCCGCTGTCCTGACTTCGCAAGCCCCTCAGCGAGCGTCAAGCTGAAGTGTGGTCGATGAAATTCGTATCCGTCCTCATGGAGGGCCGCGATCGTGGTTCGCAATAACTGGATTCCGTGTAATAGGTCCCCGTGCGCGACCGATAGGCGGCCCTGCCAGCCAAGCGAGGCCCATAGGTAGCTATGCAGGTGGTGCTTGCTCGCAATGGTCGATAGCCGATGGACTAACTCTTCCGCCCTTTTCCAGTCCCCAGTCTCAAAGGGGACCTCCACACCGGACACAAGTACGGGGCAAAGTGGTTGGGGTCCGTTCAAATTGGCGACCGCCTGGATCGCTTCTTCGTTGATGGCTATTGCTTGCTCGGCATATCCGAGTACCCACAAGTTGCGTCCCAGGACCGATCGCACCCCGTGTAATTGGCCAAAATGCATCAGATTGAGTTTAGACAGATGAAACGGAGGCGCGGTGAGTGCAATCCGCGCGTGATTGTTAACCCGGTGATTGTCCGCGGTGAGATAGCATGTAACGGCAAATGAGCTGTGGGCGATGGCTTCGGTTAGCGGGTCGACGATTCGGTTGGTTGCCGTTTCGATCCGACTTGTCAGTTCTCTTAGACCTCGTTGATCTCCGCTTCGAATCTGCCATCTAAACAGAAGTTGAAGCAGATATAGCTGCATCGGAGCGACCTTGAGGTGCTCCGCAATGTTCAGCCCACGAACGAGAGCGGCGTATGTGGCGGGAAGACTTCCCCTCGTCTCTATTAGCGAAGACGCGGAGCAGGCAAGAATCTCCAATTCGAGCGGCGTGCCTTTGCTAGCCGTATCAAGGATGTTCACTGCGCGTTGGCTCCATGTCGCGCATTCCAGAGACAGACCAGCGTTATGGAACAAACATGCCGATGCAGCCGTGAGTTCCGCTCCCAGCCAATTATCGCCTTCAGCCGAAAGACTCCAGTCCAGCGCAGCTCGCAGGTTGCCAAGGTTCAAGACGAAGGAGTCGATACTCTCGGCGCTCGGAGTTGCCCAGATCGTGGCTCCGAGCTGCCGCAGAGCCTGAATCATGTGTTTGCAGTGGCGCCGAAGGACGCTCGGTCCTTCTCCGCTCTCCGTTAGTATGTCGCTGGCATAGGCCCGCGTGGTGTCCAGTAGGCGATAGCGCGTGGCGGCCGTGCGATCTGAAGTCACGAGCGATTTTTCAACGAGCATAGCAAGGGTTTCTGTCGCTTCAGCGGCGGTAATGCCTTCCGCGACCACATCCAGAGCCGCTTGGAGAGAAAAACTACCCACGAACACAGCCAAGCGTTGCAAGACCAGCTGCTCCGTCGGCGTCAGTAAGTTATAGCTCCAGTCGAGCGCGGCTCTGAGCGTGTGATGTCTTGGCGGTGCGGTACGGCGTCCGCGCCAAAGTAACCTGAACTGCTTGTCGAGCAATGCGGCTGTGCCTTGCACTCCATACACTCCAACGCGCGAAGCAGCGAGTTCCAGGGCGAGGGCGATACCGTCCAATCTGCGGCAGATTTCAGCAACGATCGGTGCATCGACGTCCGTTAGCTCGAAAACATGTCCAGTATTGGCAATCTGTTGGACGAATAACTGAACGGCGGGAAAGCCAAGCGCCTGTGCTGCTGTGAGCGACTCGGTATTGGGCGGGCACTCGAGCGGCGGCAAGTGATGTACCTGCTCGCCCTCGGCTCGCAGTGCCTCCCGGCTCGTGGCTAAAAGGTGAACCTGGGTGGTACCCCGGAATAGGGTCTCGGTAAGAGCCGCAACCGCCTCGATGACGTGCTCGCAGCTATCGAACACGAGCAGCGCGCGCCGGTCGCGCAGGAACGTCAGAATAAGTGGCGTAGGCTGGTCCGATGTCGTTACGAGACCCAGCTGGGACGCAAGCAGACTGCCGACAAGCCGCGGATCGTCGACGGCGCCGAGATCAAGGAAGTACACGGCGCCTGCGAATTCGGCGTGCATTCGATATGCCAACGCTAAGGCCATGGTCGTTTTGCCGATTCCGCCGGCCCCGACTATGGATACGAAGCGCTGCTGTTTCAACAGCGTGGCGAGTTCACGAACCGTATTCTCGCGTCCTACCATAAGCAAGGGCTCGCGAGGCAGTGGCGCGGCAGTTGTGCGCAGCTTTTTAGGAGTCGGCGCGACCGGCCCCCAGCTCACCGCACCGGCAAAACAATAGCCGCGGCCGGGAATGTTTCTGACATAGGTGGCAGAGGGTTCCCCAGCACTGAGTTGCTTGCGAAGCGCGGCAACGTGGAAGCGCAAACTGACATCATCGACAACCAGTGGTCCCCAGACCTGCCGGATTAGGTCACGTTTGCTGACCACTTCCGGTGCGTGTTCGAGCAGCATGATTAGGATATCCAGGGCGCGGCTGCCAACCTTAAGGGGCGTGCCGTTCCTTTTTAGGACCCTGTCAGTGGCGTACAATAGAAAAGGTCCAAACGAGGCGATTTGCTCTCGCGAAGCGGAGGGGTGGATTGCGGTGTTATCGTGCTCCTGTTGTTGAGGTGGCGAGAAGCCTCCGGCGGAAGCGTCGAGGCGTCTTCGCGCCTCACGGTCTGAGTCGGGATCAAATGTATCGCTGCGCCGGGTCATAGACACACCAAAGGCAACCTTTACTCGAAGTGGGCATCGAAGATTTCCAGGTCCAACAGCGATGGTTTGGCAACGGGCACTCCGTCGGCCCCAATGATCAACAGTCGACACAAGGTCGGCAAAAGAATTCCGGAGAAGCGCTGATGCCCAGAAACCATCTGGGCGACCTGCGTGTGGCTATCGTGCGCCGCGGGGTAGTCCAGCCTTCTCAAAAAGCCTTTCTGATCAAAGTAGAAGGTCTGCACGCGTGCGTGAGTGACTATTCGCGCGGGGAACTCTACTCGGAGTTGGCGGAGGCGCTCGCCGGGCGCAATGGAGCGGCGGAGCTCTTTGGTCGCAAAATCGGGAGCCGCAAGAATGAAGGGGGTCGCGATATAGTTCCAAATCAGATAGCCGCAATAGTGGGCGAGCTGCAAGTTATCCCAAGTCGGTGATTGGAGCCCGCGGCGGAAATCCTCAGGCGAAGCTCGACGCTCCGCAAGGGACCCGGAGTCCTGTCCTTCCAACGCTACCCAATCCGACCGATAGAGCACTCGAAGGTCTGCGACCGCAAAACCAGTGATGGCCAACTCCTGGGTTTGCGTGCTGCCCTCGACTACGAGGTCCTTCAACCGTGCATTCCTGCATCTAGCCGTACAGAGCGCCCCGGTAATCGACATGTGGAGGGTGAATCGCCGAGTCAGGCGCCATAGATCCATACCTCCACTGGCACGCAGTGCTTTTTCGAGTAATCCCACCTAGCTGTCTCCACAACTCCCCAGGTTTGCTGTCCCGGATATCCGAACACGACACTTCCAAGCGTTTGTTGCGGTGCAGATCGCACGGTGCGCTCAGCGTAGGATGGTCTAACGGACCAAATCAACAGGTGGGGCGCGGCGGCTAACGCCGTCTAACAACTTCTAACACCGTCGCCGGCGCGATTGCTGACGCTTGGGCAGAGATGGCGGGTCAGCACCACATCCATGCGGGTCATTCAGCACCAAGGAACGGTTCAAGCCCAAGCACAGGCAAGCCGGGCAGTGGTAATCCCGAATTTGGCATCGGCGCGTGAATAAGAAATCGACCGAAGAAGGCTTACGCTTCGTCTTGAACGTCTGGACCGCGACACTCGGATTCTGAGAAGGATATCAGAGGCAGTAACGGGTGCCCGATCTCAGTGATAAGTGCATTCAATAGGCGCGCCTTGAGACGATCGCTGAGGCAATGGGCACGCGAACGGAGAACCAGGTGCTCAAGCGCAACAACATGCACTAACGGACTTTAACTACGAATCACTTCCTTAACACAGCGGGAGTGACTCAGGCTGCTCCCCATCGAGTACGGGCAATCCAATGGAGCAGTGCAATGTTGAGTTCAACGTCGACTGATGGCAACGACGCACTGGCACGCCTTCTGGCTACGGCAAATGGCGCACTGGACACCGACCTTCGCGCGGCAAAGAGTTGCATTCAACGTGCAGCGGCACTGCTGGGGATCAATCTGAGCGCGGAGCGAAACGGAGCTGCGTCGTACTCGTATCTGCGGGGCGGGCTCGCGCCCTGGCAAGCCAAGCGCATCAGGGCGTACATCGAGGAGCAACTAGGGTCCAGTATCAGAGCCACTGATCTCGCGGAAATGGTGCAGCTCAGTACAAGCCATTTTTTTCGCGCCTTTCGGAAGTCCTTCGGCGAGCCCCCTATCACCTACATCATGCACCGACGCATCCAGCGAGCCCAGGAATTGATGGTGGCGTCGCAGGCACCCCTATCGCAGGTGGCCCTCGAGTGCGGTTTGTGCGATCAAGCTCATCTCTGCCGCTGCTTTCGTCGGATCGTCGGAACCAGCCCGGGCGTCTGGCGGCGTCAATTTCCTGTGAGTCTAGCAACCGGCGCTTCCGGCGGCAGGCAAGGCGCTGTTCGGACGGCGCTTGGGCGAACGCCCTCACAGAGCAGCCCCGAAGTGCCGAAATCCATCTCGGCAGCAAGCCCGCAGACATCTGGTTGGCACGTTTGAAGCTATCGCTGGAGGACTTTTTATGATTAACACCGGAAATGGTCCAACGAAGATTATTGCATTTGAGGAACACTACGGACTGCGGGAAATACATGAAGCCGCCAGAAAGGCAAACGATCCCTATGCGGTGATGTTGGAGGGAATGAAGAATGCCGGCGTGTTTCCCAACGACCCGAAAACCGGATGCCCACCGGGCATTTTTGATTTGGGCGAGGGGCGGATCGCACTTATGGACGACGCTGGAATCGATGTCCAGATCCTCTCGCACGCGACACCGAGCGCGGAGGGTCTTGAGCCGTCGCTCTCAAGAGAGCTAACGAAGCAGGCGAACGACACGGTGGCCGCGGTCGTTTCCAAGCATCCGGACCGATTTCTCGGCTTTGCCACATTGCCGATGATCGACCCCGCGGCCGCAGCCCGGGAGCTCGAGCGTACCGTCCGCAACCTGGGCTTTGTGGGGGCATTGATCAACGGCCATGTTAACGGCCGGTACCTCGACGACAAGTTCTTCTGGCCGGTGTTTGAATGCGCCGAAGCACTTGGCGTGCCAATTTACCTGCATCCACAAATGCCCCCCAAGTCGGTGATCAACGCGTATTACAGCGGCTTCGCTCCCAACGTATCCGGGTTTCTGTCAATTGCCGGACTCGGATGGCACATCGACACGGGAATACACTGCATCCGCTTAATCCTGGGTGGGGTGTTCGATCGATTCCCTGCGCTGCAAATCATTACGGGGCACCACTTCGAAGCACTTGGGTGGATGGCGTGGCGGACAGACTATGGATTTCCGCCAGGCAAGAATGGCGGTCTAAAACGCACCATTAAGGAATACCTGCGGGAGAATTTCTACGGCGGAATCCTCTGTGGGGAATATATGAACCAGGAGCCGGGTGCCATGGATAAGAGCTGGAGTCTGTCGTACCAGGCCTATCTGAGCATGGCAAACACGATTGGCATTGATCGGGTCCTTTTCACCACGGACCATCCATACGGCAGCATGAAAGCCGCGCGGGCATTCTTTGAACAGATGCCCAATAGCGCGAATGACAAGGAGAAGATCGCGCACCTCAATGCGGAGCGCTTACTCAGTGCTAGCGCAATGTCCCGAAGCAAAGGCGGCGGGGTTCGAGCGGCCTGACGATGATAGTAACTCGGCGCGCCCCCGGCGGGTCAGTGCGGCCGTTCTTGAGCTAGCCTATGGAGCACCTTCTATGATTGACACGACACATGGTCCGATGAAGATTATTGCGTTCGAGGAACACTACAAGCTCTTGTCGATACACGAAGCGAACAAAAAGATAAACGATCCGGTGTTGCTGGCGTACGAGGCAATGAAAAAGGGCGGCCGCCTCTCGGAGGACCCCAAAACCGGATTTCCTGCAGGTATATATGACCTGGGCGAGGGGCGAATCGCTCTTATGGACGAGGCCGGCATCGATGTGCAGATCCTCTCGCACACCGTACCGGGCCCAGAGAACCTGGAACCAGCACTGGCAAAAGAGCTCAGTAAACAGTCGAACGAGGCCATCGCGGCTGCGATTGCTAAGTACCCCGGGCGGTTCCTGGGATTTGCATCGCTTCCCATGCGCGACCCCGCGGCGGCGGCCCGCGAGCTCGAGCGCACTGTCCGCGACCTGGGCTTTGTCGGTGCACTGATCAATGGTCACGTCAACGGGCGTTACCTTGACGACAAGTTCTTTTGGCCCGTGTTTGAGTGCGCTGAGGCGCTCGGCGTGCCTATCTTTCTGCATCCGCAAATGCCACCGAAGCCCGTCGTTGATACCTACTACAGTGGCTTCGCGCCCCCTGTATCGGCGTTGTTGTCGATCGCGGGACTCGGTTGGCACATCGATACGGGAATCCATTCCATCCGGCTGATCCTGGGTGGGGTGTTCGACAAGTTTCCCGCGCTGCAGATCATCGTGGGCCATCACTTCGAAGCATTGAGCTGGATGGCGTGGCGGACAGACTATGGATTTCCGCCAGGCAAGAATGGTGGTCTAAAGCGGACCGTCAAGGAATACCTGCGGGAGAACTTCTACGGCGGAATCCTATGTGGTGAGTTCGCAGATCAGGAGCCGGGCGGGCTAGATAAGAGCTGGAATTTGTCGAACGAGGCGTATCAGGGCATGGCGAACACAGTCGGAATCGACCGCATTCTCTTCACTACCGATCATCCATACGGCAATATTAAAGCCGCTCGGCCAATGTTTGAGCGGATGCCCATCAACGCAAATGACAAGGAGAAGATAGCGCACCTCAACGCGGAGCGCCTGCTCGGTCTTGGAACAAAGAAGGCCCCGCGAGGCGTCGTATCGGCGACGGGCAGCGCAAATGACAATGGGGCCAGCGGCGTTCCGGCACGGCGACTTCAACGTTAAGTTCCGCCTGGCGCTGATGCGGGCATGCATAGTTGTGCATGCGCGTGGACACAGCCGGCCGGAAGGCGAGAGCGCCTCGTCCCCGGCCGGCTGATGTATTCTGGATCCTTTTGCGGCGCGCAGGCCTGGGCCTTAGGGCCGGGACGCCATGGGCATAGATGCACCGGGCCGGGTCGCTCAGGTAGATTTCCTCGTCGTGTGCCCATTGAAAACAAGAGTGGAGAGCCGTCACTGTCTCCTGGCGGTGTGCCGGGAAGAGCGGTACGCAACATGGGGTGGATTTCGTCGTATAGATGGTCGGAGTCTAGAAGTGCATGCCTGCTGTGATTCCAAACGTGCGGGGAGGCGCGGGTGAGAACTGCTGGCCGTAGGCGATGGCCTCGGAGCCATAGGAGTAGTACTCTGCGTCGGTCAGGTTGGCACCCCACAGCCGCACGTCATATCGGCGGCTCGGGTTGCTCCATTTAATCGATGCATTGAAGAGGTTCACGACCGGCTGCCTCATGCTTTCGTCGGGGGCCCAATAGAAGGAGTCCGTATACGACACATTCGCATTGAGGGCGAAGTCGCCGATGGAACTCGGAATAATATAGTCGGCCGCGAGATTGGCCCCGAAGTGCGGGGCGCGGATTAGGTCTAGCCCTGATGCATTGCAGGTGTACGTTCCGTTGGGCGTGCAGGAAGGCGAAGCGATTACCGACCCGGCATAATAGGCATCGGATGGGAAGTAGTCTGGAGCGTTATTGAAGCTGCCATAGCGGCCGTAGAGGATCGATACACCACCGGTAAGCGTTAGGCGATTCATGGGAATCACTTTGACGGAGACCTCGCCACCGTTGACCTGCGCCGATGCGGCATTAATTAGCCGCGTGTCACCCGCGACGATGATAGCCATCTGAAGGTTCTGCACGTTGTAGTGGAATGCGCTCAGGTTAAGTTGCAAATGATGATCGAGCCATTCGCTCTTCATCCCAGCCTCTACGGATTTCAGTAATTCGGGATTGACCGGAGGGTTATTGACGGGGCCGCCGAAGGCGGTACCGAACGTGTCGAACTGGCCGCTCTTGACTCCGCGGTTCCATGAGACGTAGCTCATGAGGTCATCAGTGAATTCGTGATCCAATGCCGCCCGATATGTCGCCATCGGCCAGCGGTGGGAAGCGCCGGACGTAGCGGGCGTCGTTGGACAGGCGACGGGGGCCGCCTCGCAAACCGGCAAACCACCGACGTCCGGGATCGCATCAGCAAACCAAACGCCGCCGGTGAATAGGCGCTTGTCCACCGTGTAACGACCACCCAAGCTCAAGTGGGTGTGCGCGGCTACAAGCGCGGTTTCCTGCAGATATCCGGCAACGGAGGACGTTCTGACGTTGTCGGTGAGGTTTACGTAATAGTTCGGTGGGACTAGCGCAGTGGGAAAGTCTTCCGCGACCCCCGCCAATTGGGCATTCGGTCCGTAGCCCGCGTTGTCGTTCATATAGAATGCGCCGACGATCCAGTTGAGCTGCGACGCATAGGAAGCATCATCCGGACTGATCAACTGAAGTTCCTGGCTTAGATTGCGATCCTTTTGAACCAGGTCGGTATCGATGTCCCCGTAAGGTGAGCTGTCTTGATTGAAGCGCGCAAAACCACCCATATTCTGCCAGCCGGTAATGCTGACACCTTTGGCAAATCCGAAGTCTTGTTCGACTTTCAGCTCGAGGGTTGTGTGTTTAATGGCCGAGATGTCATTTGTGTTGTCGGAGGTGTTGTACCACCCAACATAGGTGGCTCCTGGGGGGCCCGGGCATTGGAATGCAATGGGTGAAGTCTGGGGATTTCCGTCGTCTCCACCCTCACCGATGCAATATCCGTGGCCGCCCAGCGCGACGAATCGTGGAACCTGATTGAAGCCGAGGCCCACTTCGCTTCGGGTGAATGCAAAATCTCCCGCGAGTAGAATCCGTGTTGAGGACGTCGGAGTCCACAACCACTTGTTGCGAACGCCCCAATCCGCCGCGGTGAATGCCGGCTGTCCGGTGACGACATCATGGCCCCAGCCATCTCGTTGGTCGGTAATGTAGACCGCCAAATTGGACGCCACATCGTCAATGACTGTGCCTGTCACATACGCATTGCCTGCAAACGCCCCATAATTGCCATACCCGCCTTCAAAATCGGCGCTTGGCGCGAATTGCGGATCCTTAGTGTGGACTTGAATGACGCCACCGGTTGCGTTACGGCCGAACAGCGTGCCCTGCGGGCCCATGAGAACGTCGATGCCAGAAATGCCGTTGACTTGAAAAATCGATGCATTACCGGTTGGAATGTAGATATCGTCCAGATACACGGCAACCGAACTTTCCTCGCCGGTTCCGTTCGAATTGGGTCCTATACCACGAATAAACGTCGTGGCCGAATCGATTTCATGGCCCATCTGAACGCCCGGAACAAGTTGAGCAAGCATATCGGTGCTGACAGCTCCGGCTTCGAGGGCGGCGTTCGGAGTGATCTGAGTTAGCGCGATCGGCACCGTTTGGGGATTTTCCGCGTGGCGCTGGGCGGTCACGGTGATTTCCACGAGCTGGTCGTTGTCTGAAGGCGTCGCCACGGTGTCGGCGTAGGCCGCAGATCCGCCCAGCAGTCCAACAATGGTAGACGCGACACCTAAAGCGATATTGTGTCCTCCAAGATTTCCTCGGCAGTATCTCTCGAATGCCCCGCGCGTCGCGGACTTCGAACTTCTACCGAACATCATTAGCAGCGGCTTGTCCGGCCGCGACTGTGTCGCGACACCGCAGCTGCTGCAGGAGGTGGGTTGCCGCAACGAGGTCGCGCGTCCGGAAACCTTCTGAGAATCGGTGGAAGATCGGATCGAGAAGCTCGAGCGCTTTGTCTCGTTGGGCGCGATCCGCCCAGAGTCTTGCGAGACTGATGCCAGTACGCAGTTCTAATGAGAGCAGCCCCCCCTCTCGTGCAAGCTGAAGCGACTGAAGCATGCATGCCTCATCCTCGCTTGTTTTGCGCTGTGACATCAATGTTAGGATTTCGCCCTTTACGCGCAGCAGGTCGATCAATTCGAGTACGCGACCACGGGTTTCAGCCCAGGTGACAGCCTCGCAAATCGTGCTGTATGCGAGTTCGTGCTGGCCCGCTTTCGCAAGACTCTCCGCCAGCGCGACGCTTAGCTGTGGCCGGTACAATTCGTAACCGTCCTCATGCAGAGCCGCCAGAGCGGTCTGCAGTAACTCAATTCCCCGCGACAAGTCGCCGCGCGAAGCCGCGAGACGACCTTGCCAGCCAACCGAAGCCCGGGCGTAGGTCAAGAGGTGATGTTTGGTCGCGATGGTTGACAGGCGATGGATCAACTCTTCGGCTCTCTGCCAGTCCCCTGTTTCAAGAGGGACTATTACGCATGACATGAGTATGTAACACAGAGTAACGGGATGATTCAGACTCTCTGCTTCCTTGATCGCCTCTTCTGCTGTTGCCGCGCTTTGCGCGGGGTAACCCAGTATCCACTGGTTACGCGCCAAGGTGGACATTACCCGGTGCAGATGCCCAAAACTCGCCAGGTTGAGTTTCGATAGGTGAACCGGTGCTGTGAGTGCAATATGTGCGTGCCTGCGAACCTCGTGATTGGCGCCGGTGAAAAAACACGTAACGGCAAAAAAACCATGTGCAATGGCGTCGGCCAATGGGTCCGCGATCTGCTTTGCGACCGTGTCCACCCGATCAGTGAGTTCTCTGAAGCCGCGAAGATCGCCGCTTCGAATTTGCCACTTATAAAGTGCATGCAGCAAATATAGCTGCATCGGACCAGCCTTGAGGCGCTCGGCTATGTCTACTGCGCGAATGAGGGCAGTGTGTATAGGGGGACCATTTCCCCTTGTGACCATAAGGGACGACGCAAAGCAGGCGAGAAGCTCTAACTCGAGATGAGTGCCTTGGCTCGAGGTGTCCAGGGCGCCTAGGGCACGCTCTGTCCAAGCCGCACACTCGGGCAGAAGCCCCGCCTGAAGAAACAAACACGCCGACCCACTCGCCAGCTTCGCTCCGAGATCGGGGTCTCCCTCGGCCGAAAAGCTCCACTCCAGCGCTGCGCGTAGGTTGCCGAGGTTCGAGACAAAAAAATGGATACTCTCGGGGCGCGGAGGCGCCCAAATCGTGGCCGCGAAGCGTTCCGACTCGTGAATCATGTGCTCGCAGTGGCGCCGCAAGACTTTCAGATCTTCTCCGCTTTCCGTCAGCTTCTGCCACGCGTAAGCCCGCGTGGTGTCGAGCAGCCGATAGCGCGTGGCGGCGGTGCGATCTGAAGTCAGCAGCGATTTGTCAACGAGCGTGGCAAGCGTTTCAGTGAGTTCAGCGGCAGGGAGGCTTTCAGCAACTACGGCCAGGGCTGCCTCGAGAGAAAGACCCCCGACGAAGACAGCTACGCGCCGCAAAACCAGTTGCTCAATCGGTGTCAGCAGGTTGTAGCTCCAGTCGAGCGTCGCACTGAGCGTTTGATGCCTCGGCAGGGCGGTACGGCGTCCATGCCAGAGCAACCTGAACTGCTTGTCAAGCAATGCGGCCGTGCCTCGAATTCCATGGACGCCAACTCGGGCGGCGGCGAGTTCCAGGGCGAGGGCGATGCCATCCAATCTGCGGCAGATATCAGCCACGATCGGCGCATCGGCGTCCGTCAGTTCGAACGCATGGACGCTATGGGTGACCTGTTTGACGAACAGCTGTACCGCGGGAAAGCCGAGGGCTTGTGTCGCGGTCAACGACTCCGTATGGGGTGGGCACTCCAGGGGCGGCAAATGATGCACCTGCTCGCCCTCGGCCCGCAGCGCCTCCCGGCTCGTGGCCAGGATGTGCACTTGGGGTGCATTGCAGAATATTGTCTCGGCAAGAGCCGCGGTGGCCTCGATGAGGTGCTCGCAGCTATCGAACACCAGCAACATGCGCCGCTCGCGCAGAAATGCCAGGATAACCGGCAGTGGCTGGTCGGAAACCGCCACAAGACCCAGTTGGGACGCAAGCAGACTCGCAAGCAGCCGTGAATCTTCGACAGCTCCGAGATCGAAGAAGTGCGCGCCGTCCTGAAACTCGGTAAGCATTCGGTAAGCCAATGTTAAGGCAACGGTGGTTTTGCCTATGCCTCCGGCCCCGACGATGGATACGAAGCGCTGTTTTTTCAGGAGGGCGGTGAGCTCGCGAACTGCATTGTCGCGTCCCACCATGAGCAAGGGTTCGCGAGGTAGGTGCGAGGCCGCCGTGTGGCCCATTTTTGACGGCGACCCAGCCTCCGCCCAGCTCACCGCACCGGTAAAGCAGTATCCGCGGCCAGGAATATTGGTGATGTACCTAACCGAGGAGCCTGCATGGCCGAGTTGCTTGCGAAGGGCAGCAACGTGAAACCGCAAACTGACCTCATCGACGACTAAGCTCCCCCAGACACGCTGCATGAGGTCATGTTTGCTGACCACTTCCGGCGCGTTCTCGAGTAGCATGATCAGGAGGTCCAACGCACGGCTGCCAATCTTCAATGCAGTGCCGTTCTTCTCGAGCAGTCTCTCGGTCACATACAGCCGAAAAGGACCGAATGAGGCGATCTTTCCTCGCAATACGGATGGGCCAATCACGGGGGTATCGTCCTCCACTTGGCTACCGGGAGGGCCATCGGCCGCGGCGGTAGTCCGGAAGGCGCGCTCTTCTCTGCCACTTTTCGAGTCTATGTCGCCCGTTTCGCCGCGTCGCGTCACTGAGACTTGCCTCATGCCGGGTTAGGGACCCGGAATCTTTCCGCGTACCAAGCCATGCCGATGCTCGGAAGGTCCCCTGCGGACCCGGCCTGGCACCTCAGCGTTCGTCCTACTGAGCGAACTAGGCTGCCCCCGCGGTCCATTGCCGTCAAGCCAGTCAAAAAGAAACCATCCGCGGTATGGTTGAGAAGCCCCGGCCGCGCCTGCGCCGCACCCGCTACGGCGCCGTCGCTGCTCACGTTGGCCCGGGTGTTGTCCGAGCGCGAGACAACCAGAACACCGGAGCTGCCAACCATTAGTGCCTGCAAGATCGCCCCAACCCCGTGATGGCCCCGCCCGACTGATATTCATTCCGCTGCATAAGCGATACCGGGCAGCAGGCAGGAGCCGACCGTCGCTGCTCGTTAGGGCACAGGTATCTGGCTCACCCCGTCGTTGCCTGCAAGACACGAATGGGTGGAATGACACCCTCTGCTTCGAGTCTTGAAGTCAGTCGGCGGCAGCAGCGGACCAGCTGACACGCCCATCGTCACCGCAGGTCATCGCGCCGAGTAGCTTTCCCTCACTGTCAATGACGCGAATGCGTACATAACCCACGGCGGGGCCACTCACCGTCAATGCACGCCCTTCCGGCAACATCACCACGATTCCACTTTTCCCATTGCGTGCGATCGAGTAGGAAAAGTTCTCGCATATGAATCGATCGCTGCGCCTGGAGAGTGCAAGTGCATCGTCATAACCGTCCGCCACAATTACCAACAACTATCGTCTCCCACAATGTCGGTTATCGGTCCTTCGCCCCTCGAGCGAGACCGCAAGCCCTTCAGCACGGCCCACCCAACACCTGTCCGGCCACGGTCCCCCCGAAAGGTATTTGGGTCCAATACCCAGATGGGGACGTCGGATACCTTGCGCCGCTCGACGGGCGGTATTGTGCGAGTGAGCGCTCGTAGTCGTCTTGAACGTTTTCCAGCAGCAATATGAACACCGTGCAGATGAGGTATTTGGACCACAATTTCCGACCTCCTTCGAAGAGGGCACGACTGCGGCGGCACTTTTGGGCGTCGTAAGAGCTTCTCTGCCGAAACCCCGTCGTACTGAATCCTGAAGATGCGGAATTCGTGCGTATGCCGCACGCGGTGCCTTGAGGCGATCGGGCGAGTAAAGGGGATTCTGACCGTGGTGGCGGCTATGGCGGCGTCGACGAGCGAAAGCTAAGGCGCCGGAGTGCGAGTACCCGAAGCCGGTCGCAAGGCGACGCGGCGCAGCTCACGAAGATCTTGGCGTCAACGAGGAATGCTTTGCCCGGGAGTTCTCTCGCTAAAATATGCGCCAGCCATTCAATTCATACCCCGTCTGTCCAAGTTTCATGGACGAGCTATCGATACCTTCCAATTTACGGGCACCGACTGGGCCATCTCATATTGAACAAGACGAGATGTACATCTACCGAAGGAGAAGGATTGATGCATAAGCATAGAGTCTCCTTAGTTACTGTCCTTTTTCACTCAACCCCGGAGTTCTAAAAATGAGTAACGATACGCAACTGCAGAGCAGCGTCCTCGCAGAACTCAAATGGCGTCCGAGCGTCGATTCGGCGCATATCGGAGTGACTGCGGATGATGGCATCGTGACCTTGACTGGCCAGGTCCATCATTATGCCGAAAAGCTTGCCGCGGAAGACGCAGCGAAGGAAGTATTTGGAGTAAAAGGGATCGCGAACGACATCAAGGTCGAGCCGGCAGGATCGCTGACACGGTCTGACAAGGACATTGCGGAAGCCGCTGCCGACGCGCTCAAATGGGACTACGAAGTCCCCGACGATAAACTTAAGGTTGTCGTCAAGGACGGCTGGGTCACGCTCAGTGGCAATGTTGACTGGCAATTTCAGAAGGATGCCGCCTACCGTTGTGTTCGATATTTACTCGGGGTCGTGGGCGTAACTAACAATGTCTCGATCAAGCCTTCGACGAAGTGGATCGACGTAAAGACCAAGATCGAGGATGCGTTCCGGCGAAATGCGGATCTTGATGAACGCCGAATCTTCGTGGTCACCAACGACGGTCGAGTCACGCTGACCGGCACAGTGCGCAACTGGTCGGAACGAAATGCGGCAGTTTCGGGCGCATGGTCTGCACCTGGGGTGACGTGGGTCGAAGACGATCTTGTGATGTCACCGTGAGTGCATATTGAGGTCGCCCAACAGAATGACTGACGGTCCGCCCTGCCGGTGGCAGCGGACCGCCTTGAGCAGATGACATCGTGTTGGCAGCAGCGAGTCTGTGACCTAGTACGGGAGCATTGGAGTGGGGGTGCGGTGACGCACAACTTTCAGGGGCAGATTGAACAGACCATCGACCTTAGACACACGTAACGCACAGCGGTTTCCCACGTTGAATCGGTCGGAGATTGCTCGGCTGGTGCGCTTCGGCCAGATGCGCTCGTTCGCAGGAGGGGAATACCTCTCCCGCACCGGTGAGATCGGGCTTGGGATGTTCGTCATCATTTCTGGTCATGTGGCGGTGACGCAGCATGACGGACCTATGGGGCGCGGGCCGATCGTCACTCACGGGCCCGGCGCCTTCACTGGCGAGCTGGCGCAGCTCTCGGGGCGGCCATCGCTGGTTGATTCGCAGGCCAAAGATCCAGTCCAGGCGCTCATTCTTCCGCCGCAACAGCTGCGTAACGTGTTGGTGGAGGAAGCGGACCTGGGTGAGCTGATCATGCGCGCCTTGATATTGCGTCGAGTGGTTCTGCTCCAGGAGGGTATCGGCGGACCGGTGATCGTAGGACGTGCGGTCAATGGCGACGTCTTACGGTTGGAAGGATTCCTCTCCAGCAATTCCCATCCTTATCAGAGATTGGACCCCGACACGGACCAGGCCGCGCGGGCCATCATAGAGCGCTTCAGCCTGACGCCGGAGCAATTACCAATCGTCCTTTGTCCGAGTGGGCAATTCTTGCGCAATCCCAGCGAATCCGAGCTCGGCCGGTGCCTAGGCATGGTTCGCTCGATCGACGAGACGCGAGTGTACGACGTCGCTATTGTCGGAGCCGGACCGGCCGGTCTCGCGGCCGCGGTCTACGCGGGGTCCGAGGGCCTGGCGACAATTGTGCTGGAATGCCGCAGTTTTGGCGGCCAAGCAGGGGCGTCCGCACGCATCGAGAACTATCTGGGATTCCCCACAGGCATTTCTGGTCGGGCGCTCATGGCCCGCGCCAATAGTCAGGCGCAGAAATTCGGGGTCGAGATGGCAATTCCGGATCAGGCTACGAACCTGCATCGCCCCGGCCCCGACCAGCCATTCGTGATCGATCTGGTGAACAAAGAGCGGGTGAAAGCCCGAACGGTCGTGATCGCAACGGGAGCCCGGTACCGACGGCTGGCCGTCGAGAACCTCGCGGCCTTTGAGGGAACCTCCGTGCACTATTGGGCGTCGCCGCTTGAGGCGCGCCTTTGCAGTGGTGAAGAAGTGGCGCTGGTCGGCGCCGGAAATTCTGCAGGTCAAGCCGCGGTATACCTTGCGGCACAGGTCACAAGGGTATGGCTTTTGGCACGCGGCAGAAGTCTTGAGGCCAGCATGTCGCGCTATCTGATTGAGCGCATCAGGGCGCAGTCCAATATCGAGCTGGCCTTCGAGACTGAGGTGTGCGCGCTGGAAGGGGAGGCAGGCGCGCTGCAGGCAATAATCTGCCGCGATCGGTCCGGGGTCGCTACCAGATTGGCGGTCCGCCATTTGTTCGTGTTTATTGGCGCGGAGCCGAATACCGACTGGCTCTCTGCGTCCGGACTCGCGTTGGATGCCAAGGGATTCGTTCATACCGGTGCGCAAGCCGCCGCCGCGAAGATGCCGTTACAGACAAATCTGTCCGGCGTGTTCGCGATTGGAGATGTGCGCTGCGACTCAACGAAACGGGTTGCGGCCGCCGTCGGCGAGGGGGCCCAGGTAATTGCCTCCATCCATGGCTATCTTGCCAGAGCGGGCTTGGAACCTGGATCCAACGAACCGTAGGGGAGAGTCTAATGTCAGCGGCCCCTACGGTCGTGCCGGCCGGTCCTTTCGTTATAAGAAGCGGCGGGCTGGGGTTCAGCCCGCCGCCAAATGGGAGGCTCGTTCGGGGGGTAACGAAGCCTCCGGCACCTGTGCTCTGCACGGTGCGAGCACAGGGTGCTTGTAGCAGCCAGTTTTGGCTAGGCACGAAATGACGGAAGTTGTACAGCGCTGCCGAGATCTGGTGTCACCAGGCTGGGGGAACCCGATCACTTCCGCGCCGATGCGATGGTATTCCGAGCCAATACGCGTGGTCACCGCGCTGCTACGGTGATCCCGGGCCGATCAATGATACGGGCCCGCGATAAACGATTTGGGTGTCGGCCGGTTGCTTTCAGCCAATCCATCAATTCAGGAGAGCCTCATGCGAACGAGGTGCCTTGGCGCGTATCGCCACTTGCGGCTGTCACGTGCGGACAGAGGGATGCTGGTTGCCGAGTTTCATAGAATCGGTCAAGACCGCCCGCCTTCATCGATGGATTCCCGACTGCGCCGCTCCGACTACGCCGGCCCAGAGACGAGCAGGTGGAATTGCAACGAAGCGGCGCAGGATAACAGCGGGGCGCTCGCAGACGAAGATACCGATGACAGTTCGTTTGACTTTTACGCCGGGATCGCAAGCGCCATTGGTGTCTTGTTAGTCCTGATTGTCGCGGTCGTGACGGCGGCTTCACTATGGGTGCTCGTTCAACGCTGAGGGGGAGTACGGAGTTCGCCTGGGAACGAGCGACTGAAACAGATGTCCCGACCACACTGATCCGATACCCGCCTCTAAAGCGCGTGGTGTTCCATTAACTTGAGGAAAAAGACATGTCGAAATTTGCAACCTATCATGACAGTTTTCCCAACGCTCGCTTGACGCGGTCGGAGAGCGGCGTCTTGGAGGTGGCCCTTCATACCGATGGCGGTAAGCTCATCTTCAACGGCTATACACACGAGCAGTATGTCGAGCTCTTTCACACGATCGGATCGGATCCCGACAATCGCATCGTAATTCTGACCGGCAGCGGAAACGCATTCATGGAGGAGATTCGGTCCGACGGATTTGATTTCTTCACTCCACGTGGGTATGACAAGATCTATCGCGAGGGCAAGAAGGTCCTCATGAACATACTCGACATTGAAGTGCCACTCATCGCGGCGGTCAATGGCCCGGCACTTCTGCACTCGGAATACATCCTCCTCTGTGACATCGTTTTGGCAACGCCCGCGACGGTCTTCCAGGACAAGCCGCATCGCGACTTCGGTATCGCTTCAGGAGACGGCGTCAATCTTCTGTGGCAGGAGGTGATCGGCACGGTGCGCGGGCGGTATTTTATCCTCACTCAGCAGGTGATCGATGCCAACACGGCAAAGGAATGGGGCGCCATCAATGAGATTGTGCCTGCCGACAAACTGCTACCGCGCGCGCGGGAAATTGCGGAGCAACTGGCGAAGCTGCCTCCGCTCACATTAAGCTACTCTCGGATCGCGCTGACCCAGAAGCTGCGGCGCATCATTGATGCGGGCGTGGGCTACGGGCTCGCTTTGGAGGGGATCAGTGCTTTTGATGTCGGACGCGCAGCCGCAGGCAAGCACTGAAACGCCGGGATGGAACCATAGCCCGCCGCCTAGACAGATGCGTCGAGCGCCACCGGTGACACGCGTGCAATGACCATGCCTCTCCTTGTTACTAGCGCCGCCGGTGCCAATGGCGATGGATATGGTGCGCTTCTGGCCTTCGATCGCAATGGCAAAGCGCTCGGCAGGTTCAGCGAAGACGAGCGTATAACCGATCCGCGCGGTCTGGCGATCGATCGGGAAGCCCGAATGCTCTTTCTCAATAGCGGTGCCAATCGGGTGTTGGCGTTAAATGCGAGCGGCACCGTCGTTCGCGACACCGGGCCGGTTGCGGGGCTGAATCCCGGCGGCGGGATTTTCGGCCCGGATGGCCGCTACTATGTCGGGCTGCGCAGCGCACGTACGATCATGGCGTTTCGAATCGGTCTTGATCAAGCTGGCGAACAAATCCTGCCGTCCGGCATAGTACCGTTTCCGCGCGGGTTTGCGTTCGGCCGCGATGGTAGGTTGTATCTCGCATCAGGGATTGGACCGAATGGCGAAGGTACCAACACCATCGTCGCGTTCGCTCCAGGCAAACTCGCTCAGCCCGTTGTGCTTGTAGCGGATCCGGAACTCAGCCCTCTCGATCTCTTGGTCGCGCCCAACGGCAACATTGTCGTGTCGAGCGAACACCCATTCGGCGCGTCCGATGCTGTGACGACCGTTCGGGAATATAGTCCGACGGATGGACGACTTGTCCGCATCTTATCGACAAATGGCTTGGCCGATTCCCGCAATCCCCGCGGCCTGCGCTTGGATCCGGACGGCACTCTCTACTGGGTCGCGCGGGATGAGGTCATAGGGTTCGATTTTGCGCACGGTCGATGCCTTGGCGCCCTCGTACGATACCCGCGGTTGAACGGGCAAGCAGTAGTGATATTCCCATGATTTGCGCAGACGAACGAGTGTTCAGGCTGCATCGGATATGCGCGCGGTTGAACCAAACAGGAGCAACACTATGAGCAAGGTTCTGGTCCTTTACTATTCCTCTTATGGCCATCTGGAAAAAATGGCAGTCGCCGTTGCGCAAGGCGCTATCGCTGGTGGTGCTTCAGTTGATATTCGGCGAGTTCCTGAGACCGCCCCGAAGGAGGCCATCGAGGCCGGGCACTTCAAGAAGGATACCGCGCACCCGGTGATCGAAAGTCCGGACAAGCTCATCGACTATGACGCAATCATTGTGGGCGCGCCGACGCGTTTTGGTCGAATGCCCAGCCAAATGGCCAGTTTTTGGGACACCACAGGAGGGTTGTGGTTCACCGGGAAGTTGATTGGAAAGATCGGCGCCGCCTTCACATCGACCGCAAGCCAGCACGGCGGCCAAGAGACGACGCTTTTTTCGATCATCACCAATTTATTGCATCAAGGCATGACGATTGTCGGGCTGGACTACGGCTTTCAGGGCCAAATGGGCGTGGATGCTGTCAAGGGCGGCTCGCCCTATGGTGCGACAACCATCTCGGATGGTGATGGGTCGCGGATACCGAGTGACGTGGAGTTGGATGGTGCGCGCTACCTCGGGAAGCGGGTCGCTTCTACGGCGAGAAGGCTTTTCTCTTGAGGCCCTTGCGCACGCCGCCGGCAGCGGCGATTTATTCGGCAATCGACGAGAATAGGCCTAAGATCAGTGGCTTCGGTGTGCCCAGGCCGAGTTGCCCACAGAGTTATCCACCGCCTCAGGGGATAAGTCCCCCCTCTACCTCGTTCCTCTGAGCTGCACCCGGCCGTTGGCCTGCTATTGGCTATCTGTTTGGCTACTTGTCGCGGCAGCCTGCTCCCGGGCGTCTTCGCTCTTGTGCCACGAGGGATCACGGTCGAAGCCCTTCATTGCTCTGGCGATGACAGCGGAACTCTTCCCGAGATCCTTCTCCTAGACGGCGTCCGCAGTGGGATACATCTGTCGCAGCGAACGCCAGCATGGCCCAATGGGGCTCTTTGGCTCGCTGCCCGAAGCCTTCCAATACGGCCCGTTATGCTGGCCCTCGTCGCTGAATATCTTTGCCGCGTAGTGGTTGCGCTGCGCGAGGTAGTACTCACGAGCAGCACGTTTGTTCAAGATCTCGGCCACTCCCGGGAGGAAAGTCTCCCGCACAAGATCAGGAGTGAGCCATGTCGTTAGATCAACTCGAGGAAGTGTTGTATCCCATAGCGGAAGAGGGCACGGTGCCACCGGAGAGCCGCCACGAGGCCATCGCGAGGTGCGCATACTTTCTCGCCCAAGAACGCGATTTTGCTCCGGGTCACGAACTGGAAGACTGGCTCGCCGCGGAAGAGCAAGTGAAAGCGGGAATCTGGGTTGCGCCTGCGACCCGGAGTAGTGCATCAAGCGCCGGCCAAATCTAAAGCCAGAGCGGTCAATGAGACATTTGGAAAAAAAGCGCACGAAAGGTCCAAGGCTTTACGTTCCTTTTGGGTAAGCATCATTTGGAGCTTACGCGCCAAGCCAGTCGGTAGCGGTGCGGTGCATTGAACCACCCACCAAAAGTGCGGCGACCAAGAATTGATTCTCGGAGCGCTCACGCTGCATGTCGACTTCGGCGCCAGTGAGTCGTGATGCGAGTCGGAGCGGAATGGTCCTTAATCCTGGCGGAGGAGTTCATCATGTCAACCAATGGTCCTGATATCGCCGTGGCGCTTTATGATGAGCACAGCCAGGCGGAGAACGCTGTGAAAACGCTGCAGCGTGCCGGCTTCGACATGAAGAAGATCTCTATCATCGGCAAGGATTACGAGACCGAAGAACATGTCGTCGGCTTTCTTAATGCCGGGGATCGGGCGCGGATCTTCGGCAAGTATGGAGCGTTCTGGGGCGGTCTCATCGGGATACTGTTCGGTTCGGCGCTGTTGTTCGTTCCCGTCGTCGGGCACATCGTCATCCTGGGTCCACTCGCCGCCATGCTGTTCAGTGGCCTGCAAGGTGCCGTGGCAGTCGGCGGCGTCAGTGCGCTTGCCGGTGCCCTGACCGCGATTGGCATTCCCAAAGACTCCGTATTGCGGTACGAAACGGCACTGAAGGCGAACAAATTCGTGCTGATGATTCACGGCGACACCCAGGACATGGCGCGCGCGCGCGATGTGCTGAAGTCCTCGGGCATGTCTTCGTTCGAGCAGCACGGTGCGCTGAACGAGGCGCCTTCCGCGGTGCATGCCTAACCGCTGTTGATCCGACAGACACCGTGTATCTCTATACGGCAAAGGTTTCACGCACCACCCAATAGGGAGGCACCATGGTCTCATTTGCCATCATTCGCGATCCCATCAGGGATCATCTCCTCACACCCCAGAATGCGGCCCTGGTCATCATCGACTATCAGCCTGTACAGATCAGTTCGCTGGCTTCGCGTAGCAAACGTGAGCTGGTGGCGAACATCACCACGCTTGCGCGAATCGGCAAGCTCTACGACCTGCCCGTCGTGCTGTCTACGGTGAACGTGGCGACCGGAAACAATAAGCCGACCATTCACCAAGTCACCGATGTGTTGACGGACGCGAAGCCCATTGACCGCACTGCGATCAATGCCTGGGGAGATGAGGATTTCGTGCGTGCCGTCAAGGCGACTGGGCGCAAGAAGCTCATCATGGCGGCGCTATGGACGGAGGTTTGCCTCGTCCATCCAGGCCTCGACGCCATAGCTGAGGGGTTTGAGGTATACCCTGTGGTTGATTGCGTCGCCGGAACCTCTCTTGAGGCACATGTTGCGGGTTTGCGGCGGTTGGAACAAGCAGGCGGTAAGCCCACTTCCTGGGTTCAGGTCGTCTGCGAACTCCAGCGCGACTGGAACCGCAGCGCCACCGTGCCGGGATTTGCTGAGATACTTTCTGGGATCGAGGGCCATTGAGCTTGGCGTCCGGGATCACTACCTTTACCGCAATTGTGGACGCTGGAGAAGCTCATCGATGAAGAGCGGCACTGGCTGGCGCGGTACGAGGCTGACAAGCAATAGTCGGAGAACCGGCCTGGTTTGGATTCATGCCTCTACGTCCCCATGCACCCGGTCTCAGGCGGTGCAATCGCTCGCCGCATATAGCTCGCAATACACCTAGGGGTGAAACGCAGTCCAGAACAAGAATCCGGCGCAGACAACTACGAGAAAAACCCCCGACCAATATATAAGCGGGGAATCTTTACGGGTTAGACCCGTTCCACTCTTCAATACGCGTCCGGTTAGCAACGCCAAAATTGAGAGACATGCCATATATATTCCGACAAGTGGTGCTGCGGCATCTATCATGGTGGCTTGCAGTCAGAAATCTCTGTGTACGTATCACTGCCGGTCGCGCTCAGGACGAATATAGGCTCTGGGGGCACTAGCTCCGCATAATCAATTGAATCACCAGAACCGGTGAAGTTCAGGCGAAGATTCTCGGTTTATGAGCGAGGTCGGCCCGTTGCGACTCCACTGTGGGCGTCGGGTTGATTCGAGCGCGGGGACTCTAGCCTCTGGCCCAGTGTTCAGGTGACACGTCCAACCCGTTCGTCGGCGCCGGCAATCTGAAGTTCCTTCGCCACATGAGGGATCACATGTTTGTACAAGAGGATAGCTTGAGACCAGCGCATGCTGTGCGCAGGATTCAAGAACGAGCCATGTCTTGGAACGAGCCATGTCTTGGATATAAGAAATGACAACCGCGGCAGCGATGATTCTGTCACGAAGCTACCGCGGGAATATTTCGTGGACTTCACGGTGGTCACTGGGTATCGCGAGCTCTTTCTTATGGTAATCGGCATCTGTGTGATCGCAATGACTTTCACTGGGATAGATCGGCGCGGCAACGGGCTCGCTAAGATGCCGACCACGCCTGGGGTGTCGGTCTCGCCGCTCGGTAGGCTCGGGGACAGCCAGCCTAGCCAAGTCAGGGATGCCATGACGTATAGCGGGGCGCTTGAGCAGGTGGGCTCAGCTCGTGTTGTTCAACCGGGGCGTTCTGGTGGCGGCAGCCCGCACGGGGTGCCGAGCTCCTGAGTGTGCCAAAGGACTGTTTTGGGGATGCCCCACCATATGGCTGGTCTCCTGCACCGTCGGCGATGCTAGAGCCAGATTTCTTCCGGAATTGTGCACCAGCCAGGCAGTGGGGGCGAAGGCCGCCAGTCCGCCCACCGCGCCGCCCCTCAGGCTGCCAGCTACCTTAGACTTGAAAAGCCAAAGTCGGCGCTGCTACACGTCTAACAATCAGACCGGGAAGGAGATTGGACTGGATGGATCATCTCCAATAGCACAGAGGGACAGGAGCGATCGCGCCGGGTGGTCGCTACTCGGATTTGGCACTTTTGTGGTTAGCGGACCGAATCGGTCGCGAAGCATTGGCCAGCCCTGCGCTATGTGCAGCAAAATCAACCAATACAGCGGTCCGGAACATCCCTAAAACACCTCCAGGTCTCTCATCGACAGGTAAACCTGGAGCGTGCTTTCATGACAACCGTTGCCGACCAAACTTTGAGGGCCGCGCGCGTCGGCATTGGGTACGACTCGCATCCGACGGACATTCCGACGTCCCTTCGTATTCGTTTACGGTTCTGACCACGCCGCCGTCGACAAACGATCGCACGGCCTTTATCGCAGGAACGGCAATGCCCAGAGCTGATAATTCTCGATCAAATCTCGACGCACATCCCACTCAGCTAGGTGGAGTGCGGGCGCAATCGCAAAATACATGGGGGCTCCTGCTACGCAACCCCATTCAAGCCATTGCGATCGGCATCGTGTTGGTATCGGTGATCGGCCTGTTCGCCTACGTCGGCGGTTATCTTTCGCCTCATCGCTTGAGTCCAAAGCGCATGGTCGATGCATTCGAGGAAATTGGGGGTGGGGCCCACCAGGGGTTTCGTCGGGCGCATGCAAAGGGAATTTGCATCGCCGGGTCGTTTCAGGCAACCGCGGTGGCTCGATCGCTGTCAACGGCCACAATCTTTGTCGGCTCTTCTCTACCGGTTATTGGTCGCTTCGCCGAGTCTGCTCCGGATCCTTACGCTAGTGATAGTACACAGAGTGTACGAAGTATGGCGCTGCTCCTTCGGCCGCGGGGTGCCCCAGAATGGCGCATGGCAATAAACGATACGTCGGGGCTGCAAGGATCAACACCGCAGGAATTTTACGAGAACCTGCGCGCATCGACCCCAGACCGCCAAACCGGAAAGCCCGATCCCAAAAAAATCGCCGTGTATCTCGAGACGCACCCGGAGGCGGTTGCTTTTGCGGCCCGCATGAAAGCCAAGCCGCTCGCTTCGGGTTTCGCCAACGACAGCTATAACAGCATCGATGGCTTTATCTTCGTCGCACCCGATGGCCGTCGACGGCTCGTGCGTTGGTCGATGCAGGCGGAGGATCCTTTCGCCACACTTACCCTCGAAGAACGCAAGTCGCGGTCCTCAAACTACCTTTTCGATGACTTTCTGGCGAGAGTCGCGCGCGGCGTGATCAAGTGGCGGCTGATCGCAACCCTAGCGATGCCCGGCGATCCCAATAGGGCCGGGCAGGTATGGCCCAGCGACCGACAGCAAGTTGACATGGGCGAGCTGACGATAACCGGAGCCGAGAGTGAGGCACCTGGCAACTGTAGAGATGTCATTTTCGACCCGCTGATCCTACCACCAGGGATTGAGCCTTCCGACGATCCAATCCTGTCGGCGCGATCGGCAGTCTATTCGGAATCCTTTCGGCGGCGTTCCGGCGAACGCCACCCATTAAGCGCAGTCGCGAACCGCAGCGCGGGATCCCCATGATGCAACCCGCGGAACGGTTTAATCTACCCGCCCGATTTCTGCATTGGGTCATGGCCGCACTGGTGTTTGCCATGCTCCTGATGGGGATCGGGATGGTTAGCACCGTGTCGCCGCGCTATCACCTGATTCTCCCGATCCATCGCTCGATAGGCACCATCGTCATTGTTTTGGTGTCGGTGCGCCTGATCAATAGAATCATGAACCCCAGAACGCCGCCGCCTCTGCCCAGTGACCTACCGAACTGGCAAAAGATGCTCGCCCAGTGGTCGCATTGGCTTCTTTACACACTGATGTTTCTGCTGCCTGTGATCGGCTGGTCCATGTTGTCAGCTGCGGATGAACCAATCGTGATTTTTGGATCGGTTCACTTGCCGAGCATTGTGCCGCCCAATGCCCGTGTTTTCGCCTTGTTGCGATTGGCGCATACCGCTTTCGCGTTTGTGCTATTTGCCACATTTATTACGCATCTGGGTGCTGCTTTGTTTCACGCCCTGATCCGCCGAGATAACGTGCTCGAAAGTATGCTCTAGCGCGAACGATTTTAGCGGCTCGCCGGCGGCAAACTCGTGAAGGATGGCGACAGCATAAAAACCTCAATATCGCGGTAGGCGACTGGATAAGCCGCCGACCGTGCCGCTCGCGGCCCGTGGAAAGCGCAGTGAATCCGGCAGAATCGGAAAGAGACGCAGTAGCACCCCGCGGTTTTTGTGTGACTCGGGGACCACGATCAAGGGAATGTTGCCCCGGCATCCATTCGGCCGCTCGTATGGGAATGCTGCGATTGGCATGACCTGAAGACCGGTGATACCGGCGCTTGCGGCGAGACAGCCACGCGAAGCGGCGTCACGATCAGCGAGGAAGTGGCTGAGGCGAGCAGATTACCGCTCTCGTCCATCAGCTTGGCTTCTGAAAAAGCCGTGCGCTGGCTGATCGACAGAAGGCACCCTTCGGCACGGACCTTGCCGGTCTTCGTAGTGACGGGCCGATGGTACGAAACTTTTAACTCCAACGTGGAAACCCAAGTGTTCGGCGCCAGTGCGCTGTGGCTGGCGCACCCGCAGGCGGTATAGAGTATCGTAGCGATATAGCCGCCGTGGACGATGCCGGCAGGATTTAGATGTCGCCCTCCAGGCGCCGCTTCAACGATAACGAAACCCCTCTCGGCCCATACGAGTGCTATGGCAAGTGTTTCGTGACTGGGAGGCTGTCGCATCGATTCCGACATAGCTCGGAGCTGATCAAGCCCAGTCAATCCCGGCTCGAGTTCCGACAACAAGCCCATGAGTAAATCAACTCCTCAAGACGGGCTTCGGCCTCGCGGCAAGCGCAGTTGGTATGCCACCAGGCTAACCAGGCGTATTTCAGAGCACACTCTTCTGCCGTATCCTGAGCCAGCACGGCTAGGTAGTGGGCCTGGCACTGATATTCGCGAAACCAGGCGGCCGCCCACTCCGCCCGTAGCGAGTGTTCTTCCCCGTGCTCGATTCCCGTCCCGGGTCTCAGATCGCCGCACTTCGCGACGGATTGATTGATATCTTGGCGGGACTGTTCGCAGATGTTGCACACGCGACTTTCGATTTCCCGGCCTATCTAGCCTCCCGCCTAAAAGGCGGCGGGCTGGGGGACAGCCCGCCGCTCAACAAGAGGCTCGCTCCGGGGGGGGCATCGAGGAGCCTCCGGCAGGTGCGCTCCACACCATGCTGAAGAATAGGATGGCAAAGGAGCTGCAGTTTGGCTTGCCCAGAATGTTGTTGTATGGAACTGTTTTGCTTCTGTAGAAATTGAATTACCGCGCAGGCGCATGCTATTAGGCGGTGGCGCCATGACACCTTGCGCGATCCGCTAAGTCGTCGGTTTCGAATTGATAGGCCAAGAAAAGGCGGGAGCCGATGCAGTCGATCAAAGGCCTATTGCTTGTTACGCTGCTGGAATTGCTCGTGCGCGCCGCCAATTCCCGGGGCTCTCGCCGACGAACTTGCGGAAGGTCCTGTTGAAGTGAGGTTGATCAGCCAGTCCGCAGGCCGCCGCGATCTGGCAGAGGGGAGTTGAAGTGGTCAACATTAAACGTTGCGCATGCTCAACTCGGCGCCTCATCAGGTATCGATGTGGAGAATCGCCGCAACTTTCCTTGAAGGTGCGGCAGAAGTGCGATTGCGTCAGTCGGGCCAATGCGGCCAGATCCTTGACGTGGATTGTCCCATCGAGATGGCTATCGATATGATCGTTCACCCGGTTAATTTGCCATGCCGTGAGCCCGCCCTTGATAAACCGGGAAGAGTGAAGCTCCGCGGAGCCGGATTCGTCAGGATGTAGGCGCGACGCCGGCTTGTCGCTGAGAGCGGCAATGGCTTGACGCCAGCATCGCGTTGCAGCCTCGCGGTCATCATCAATTGCCGCACGCACCGCTCTGAAGAGATCGGAAACGGCTACCTGTAGCGCATTCAATAGGGCTTGGTCGTTCTTGATGGAGTTTCCCCGAGTGCGACGTGGAATTGAAAGGGTTGGGGCATCGTTATCCGATACACGCCACGCAGTGTCTCGAACGGGTTCTAGTGAGCGCTCAGGCAGGGATACAAGCGCCAATGTAGCCCGGACGTCACGAGTAGATGTCGCATCATTCATGAGAGGCACTCCACCTTTTGGTAGAGCTTAGAGTGGGATTGCCATTGGACGTAGTTAATCGAAGTGAATCGCAGTTGTGGTGTGTATATACCTTCGCTTATTTGCCGTCTGCGGGCCATCAAAGAGATGGCCCGCAGACCTGTTTCTCGTTACCCATGATTATCTCCGAGACACTACTGGCCAAAACAATTCCTAGCGCTCGTGGCTACGCGCGGACTTCCGCCGTGCGCATACCCCTGCGGACTACTGATTGACAGGCGCAGTCGTCGCCGCCTCTTCGATGAGCTTCGCAGTCTCCTTCGGATACGCCATGTAGGCGACATGGCTCGCATTGACTTCGATTGTCTTCGCGTTGGCGCGCTTGGCCATCATGCGCTCCTGCGTCGGATTGATCGATCTGTCTTGGGAGGCCACCATGTACCAGGTGGGCTTATGCTTCCAGGCGGGATTCGTGACCTTATGGGTAAACGCGTCGGTGGAGATTGGTACCTGCGAGATCGACATAAACCAGGCCTTCTCCGGCGGTACGTCTGCGGCGAAATCCGCTATGAACTGGTCCTGTTCTATCCACCAATTATTGTTGGTGTCCGGCTTGAACGCCTTGGACGCCTGGGGCACGGCTTGTTCGATCGACGCGCAGCTCTCGCCTTCGTCGAGGGCGAATGCGGCGATATAGACCAGGGCGGCGACCTTCGGGTGATTGCCGGCTTCAGTGATTATGGACCCCCCGTAGCTGTGGCCTACCAAAACCACCGGGCCGTCCATGGCGTCGATCGCGGCCTTGGTGAACTTCTGATCATCGGCGTAAGAAGTCTCAGGAGGCTGCGCCACCGACACCTTGTACCCGTCTTTCTTGAGGATTTGGGCGACCGGTTCCCAGCCGGAACCGTCGGCAAAAGCCCCATGTACCAGAACTACGTTCTTAATATGCTGCTTCATGACCATCTCTTCCTCACGAGTAAAGATGAACCAAACACCATTGAACTATGATGCGAAATTACCGTTGCGCAATTCCGCTCGTTCCAAGTGCGTCGTATGTCAATTGCACCTGCGATACAACGACCCTGAGCGCTAATTCCCAGGCGCCTTGGTTGCAGCCTCCTCAATGAGCTTTACCGTCTCCTTTGGATGAGACATATAGGCTACGTGGCTTGAATTGACTTCGACGGTCGTTGCATGAGCGCGCTTTGCCATCATGCGTTCCTGTATCGGATTGATTGAACGGTCGGAACCGGCCACCATGTACCAGGTGGGCTTGGCCTTCCACGCCGGTGTTGTGACCTTGTGGGTAAATGCGTCGGTCGAAATGGGTACCTGCGCGATTGCCATAAAGTGAGCTTGGGCCGGCGGAATATCAGCCGCGAAGTCGGCGACGAATTGGTCCTGATCTATCCACCAGTTTCCGTTGGCATCCGGCTTAAATGCTTTGGAGGCTTGCGGCACGGCCTGCTCAATCGATGCACAACTCTCACCTTCATCGAGGGCAAATGCGGCGATATAGACCAAGGCCTTAACCTTTGGATGATTGCCAGCCTCCGTGATGACGGACCCACCGTAGCTGTGTCCCACAATGACGACGGGCCCATCCATGGCATCAAGCGCGGCTTTTGCGAACTTCTGGTCGTCCGCGTAGGAGGTTTCGGGCTCCTGCAACACGGATACCGTGTAGCCATCCTTCTCAAGGAGTTTCGAGACGGCATCCCAACCGGAACCGTCCGCAAATGCTCCATGCACCAGGAGGATGTTGTGGATGCCCGTTGGAGCGGCGACTGCTTCCCGAGTACCACACAGCAGCAGACCGGTGGCGGCGACCGCCGCTGCGAGCGTATATGAACCTAAATGTTTTCGCATGGCGAAGTTCCTTTGCAGTTACAGTCAAAGTGGGAATTAGAATTGAATGAGGCATAAGCGCGCTCTAGCCGTTTTGGTAGAACCCTCGACGTATGCCTACAATCAGAAGAGAGTTGGCCCGCCCAATTTTGCGCGCCGGGGTCGAACTGTCAGTAAATGCAGGTAAATGAACGCTGCGCGCACTGTTAAGCCTTGTTAATCGGCTAGGCCGCCGGCGATCGAATGCGCGAGCCGACTCAGATCGGCGATCTGAAAGATGCGGACGTAGCTTGACCTGCGGCCACAAGTGCAGGCACGAGGAGTGAGGGTGAAAAGCCACGGCCCAGACGATCTTAAGACCGGACGTTCCAGGCAATGGCCGATCAGCGGGTCCGGACCGACAGGCCCAACAAACATCGCAAGACCGCCTGGCTGTCGAGCGGCGCTAGCGTCATCCGCTGAGACCCAGGTGCTGCTTTAGAAACGAAATAGTGCGACCGTTGGCTAGTGCTGCGGCAGCGGCGTTGTAATGCACGCCAGTATGGCGCGCAAAGGCATGATATTGGCCCGGGTAGCTGTAGATTGTGGCATTCGGCATATCCGCCAAGGACGCCTTGATTCGGTTTTGCGCGTCGTGGTCTATAAATTCGTCGAGTTCGCCCAGATGCATTAGCAGGGGGGCTTTGATCGCATGGGACTCGCTCACATATTTGTCGGTTTCTCCTCCGTGATAGGCCACGGCAGCATCGACGTCCTTGCGGGCGGCGACCAGAAAGGTCATCAGCCCGCCAAGGCAGAATCCAATCACCCCGACTTTCCCGGTAGACCCATCGATGTGTCGGGCAGCCTGAACTACTGCATAAATGTCTTGTACGCCGACATTCCGGTCGTACGCGCCGTAGAGGACGAAGCCCTTTTTCCATTCTTCATCGGACCAATGATTTAGATTTACATCACGCTCCTGCCTCCAGAACAAGTCCGGAGCGATCGTGATGAAGCCCGCAGCGGAGAGCTCCTCGCATGTCTTCTTGATGTCGTTGTTGACGCCAAAGATTTCCTGAAGGACGACCACCACGGGTGCTGGGGTCCTGGCGGGCGTCACCATATATGCATCCATCTTCTTGCCGTCGACATCGATTTGGATGCTTGTCGACCGTGTGTCGGGGGTTCTAGGCGTGCTCGACATGATCGCTCTCCGTAGGTTTGAAGCCCGGTGCGGACTTGCGTGGTGGGAATAGCGGCCGTCGACGAAGGCATAACACAACAGCCGTTCGCCAGCTGAATGCTGCGCACATGGGCCGGACGGCGTCAGTTAATCCGCGTGAATCAATGCAGCGCGAGGCGTAAACCCTTGTTAATCGGTCCCGGAACGCATTCGCGCATTTCGGCGCGGCGAGGGAATATAGCCATTTCCGGTGATTCGGCTAAGAACAATTTAATGTCGCTTAGGGACCAGCAGCTTCAATTGTTTATGCGATTCGATCGCGCAACGCCACTGCTTCGCGCAGGTCCCTGGTTTCAAACCCCTCGGAGAACCTTCCAAGTACGCCATTTAGGAGAGTAAATGCGTCCATCTTTCGATTCTGCCGCGACCAAAGCCTACCCAGACACAAGCTCGCTCGAAGGTTCCATGCCAGCGCGTTTTGCTGTTCAGCAACCTCGATCGCCCGCAAAAATACAATTTCCGCGCGGGAAGCGCCCTCGGACGATGTTCCTTCAAGCATCAGCTGCCCTTGCACTCGAAGTGTCTCCGAGCAGCTCCAACCGCTTGGCTTGGTGCACTCTAACACCGCGGGCTCCGTGATCACGAGGCTCGGATTTATTGTCAGCATGGTATCGAAAAGAAGACCCGAGGCTGTCTTGCAAACCTCCGACTCTCGCCCTCGTGTCTCGGACTCCGTACACACGGTCGCGCAGCCGTCGGAAGAGACGGCCTTTTGGAACCACTCACCATAGGAGCGCCAGAAATCCAGCCTGTAGCGATCAGACTCCTGCATCAACAACGTAACGTGCTTCTGTGCCTCCGCATAATTGCCGCACCACAGCGCGATTGGGCAGGCGGCTAGAGCCAGCGCTTGGCACAAGGCAAACGGGCTATCCGATGCTGCCAGCTCGAGGGTCTCGTTGACAAGAGCCAAAGACTGCTCCGCATGGCCTTCGAGCCAGGTGATTCGCGCGAGCACAATGCGCATTGAAACTCGCCGATCTACCTGCACGGAGATGTAAGCCAGCGGAATGCCTTTGGCCGGATGGTCAAGTACACGCTCGGCGTAGACTCGCGCCGTCGCGTGGTTTCCGCAGAAGTGCTGCGCTTGCGCGGCTACGCGGTCGGCCATCAAGACTGCCAGTGGGTCGGCAGTCTTTCTGGCCACCATACCCATCTTCTCGGACGTTGAAAGGGCGCCGGAGTAGTCCGCGATTTCTATCTGGTAGATGGTCTTTTGCAGCAGTGGTGTGATGTGCTGCTTCGGAGTTCGCAACCGCTCAGCAAGCTGTGAATCCAATGCTTCATCCAACTGCCGTGGACGCCTGGTGTTTTGTCGCAGCACAGAAAGCGCTCCCCTCAGGCGTAACTCCACTTCCCGCGATCCGGTACCGCGTGCCGTGACCCAATCAAGTGCATACTGCGCGCGGGCACTGAACTCCTCAATCAGTGCGAGTTGGAATCCAAATGGCACTGATACTGCAGTAAGCGCGGTGCCGAGCGAAGCGTCCCCATCACTGGAGAATGCCCAGTCTAGGGCTGCCCGGACATCATCGATTGCGTATCCGTATTTTTCGATCCACTCGCTCCGCGTCATCGTTTCCCAGACAAGCTCCGCTTGACGCATAAGTTTGAGAGTCTGTTCCGCGTGCGTACGAATAGTCGTTCTGACTTCCTGCGCTGCAGAAAGCCTCTCAAAAGCGTATGAGCGTGTTGTCGTGAGGAGGCGATGGCGCACTGCGTTGGCGCTGACATCAGTGGTAATGAGGGACTTGTCCGCTAAACCTACAACGGCAAAACTGGCTTCCTGGGCGCCTAAACCGTGCTGGGCCAGAAGTCCGATCGCGGACTCCATCGTGAAAGCGCCGTGAAATACAGACAGCCGTCGCAGGGCAATCCGTTCGTGTTCGGTGAGAACTTCGTAGCTCCAGTCTAAACTTGCACGCAGGGTCTGGTGCCGGGAGGCAGCGGTGCGCCGTCCGCGTGCGAAGCGCGAAACTTGGTCATCAAGCCTGACTGACAATTCCTGTATACCATGGAGATTTACGCGAGCGGCGGCGAGTTCGATCGCCAGGGGTAGGCCATCCAGGGATCGGCAAATATGCGCAACGACGGGTGCATTGAGATCGGTCAACATAAAGCAATGGTCGCTAATTACTGCGCGCTCAACAAATAGCTCTACCGCGGCATATTGGTGAGCGATTTCGGCGCTGAGCTCCGAGTCGTCTCCGGCGGGTAGAGAAAGAGGCAAGACCTGATAGATCCATTCACCTTCCGCGTTCAGCGCCTCCCGGCTGGTTGCTAAAACGTGAATCCCGGAACATTGTCTTAGAACGGTCTCAGTCGTTGCCGCGACGGCAGCGACATGATGTTCGCAGTTGTCTAATACGAGCAGCAGTGATTTGTCGTAGAGATAGTCGACTAAGTCAGACAATGGGTTACCTAGAGAAACTGTAAATCCCATGGCGGTTGCAAATGCGCTAGGAACAAGGCCGGCGCTCGCGAGCGCGCCCAGGTCAATAAAGTGAGCGCCTTGGCGGAAATGAGTTAGAAGCTGCCGCGCCACCGCCAGAGCCAACGTGCTCTTGCCCACGCCCGCGGGGCCGGCGAGTGTTAGGAGGCGCTGTGAGTGAGCGAGGCTCACGAGGGTCTTAATCTCGGACGCACGCCCCACAATTTGAGTGAGCGTGCTGGGCAGGTTGTGCTTTGCCGTCGCGGAGGACGGGGCCGACAATGGCACCGCGTAATCTGCTTGGTTGGTTACGGTGGCTACGAACGAATATCCGCGCCCGGTGGTATTTACGATGTAGCGATTGTCGTGTTGCCCGTCGCTGAGAGCGCGACGCAACGCGGCAACGTGCACCCGGAGATTGACCTCCTCGACTACTGTGGTTGGCCAAACGCGAGCGATTAACTCTTCTCTAGTAACAATCTGTCCTGCTTTGCTCACCAGGAGGTGCAGGATCTCAAATGCGCGGCTTCCGAGTTTAACCGGCTTGCCGGATTCGAGTAGTAAGCGCCGCGACGAGATGAGCTGGAACGGCCCGAACCGAAGTGCCGAACTGTGTTCCGCCGATTCGCTGGGGTTCGCCGAGGGTGGCGGATCACGCATCACGCATTGTTTCCGATACGCCGCACAAGTCGCCGTCGTCGATACTTGCATGGCGCTACTACTCTTTATGTGACTTCCACGATTGGTCCCCTCTAAACCGCGTTTCACTTTCTTTCGAAGAGCCGGGCCAATAGTGCGCCTAATACCGGTACACCCTAGGCAGTCACTATGGGAGACGCATCGCACGAGCAGATGATCCGGGTACCCCCCAAAAGGGGTGAGTCGTTGGGCCCAGGTACCGGTGTGGACACTTTGCTTGGTTCGCCCAAGAATTGGTGAATGCCAGTTTCGCACCGCATCGTATGACTGCCTCGAAAAGAGTCATTTCCGTCCTGCTCGTGGATGACCACACCCTCTTTCGGGAGGGCATTGCAGCACTCATTACGAGACAGCCGGACATGATGGTTATCGGTGAGGCTAGTAACGGCGCAGAGGCACTCGAAAAGTTCCGGTTAGCTCCCGCGGATGTCACCTTGATGGACATGCGGATGCCGGGATTGTCGGGAATGGAGGCGATCGTGGCGATCCGTGCGGAATTTCCCGATGCCAGGATCATCGCATTGACTACCTACTCGGGTGATGTCCTGGTGCAAAGAGCTCTAGCAGCAGGCGCACGCGGCTACCTCCTGAAGGGGCTGGCGTTCAGCGAGTTGGCGCAAAGCATTAGGGACGTCGACAGTGGGGTTAAGGCAGTTCAGCCTGAGCTCATGGCTGGATTGGCGGAACACGCCACCGCAAAGGGCCTTACGGCTCGTGAACTGGATGTGATCCAAGCCATGGCGGAAGGAAACTCCAACCGGCGAATCGCAAAAGCGCTGTCAATCAATGAGGCAACGGTGAAAGGCCACGTGAAAAACATTCTTTCAAAACTCGGCGCCAGGGACCGCACGCACGCCGTCGTTGTTGCGCTGCAACGAGGAATCATCGAGCCTTAACCCCTCCAAAAGAGGGTTGGCTGACGTGTCACTTTGAGTGTTTCGCCCTTGCTCTGTAGGGAATTACGCTGCGTCCAACGTGAGATACCTATTTTCTACGTTCCCTGATGAGTGCCCCGGGGTTGGTCTTTTGCTTTTCCGGCTGGCCTTGTCTATGTCCGCGATCATGGATGCCAGGCTCTATCCATGGGGACTAGAAGGCGACCTCTCGATGATCGCGCTGTGCGTTCCCAGTGCGCTCCTTGCGGTCGGACTTTGGACTCCGGTTGCCGGAGTGACACTCGCACTAGTGGAGGTCGTCCGGGTGGTCGAGGGCGGGCGCTTGGACAATCGCCTCGCCATGCTCGCAATCATCGCAATAGGTCTGGCAATGACGGGTCCCGGTCAATGGTCCATCGACGCGCGTCTGTTTGGTCGCAGACGAATTAATGTTGAGAGCCTAAAGTAACGCCTCGCCTATAGATGGATGATGCCGCGTCGTATGCCAATCGCCACTGCTTCGGTGCGATCCTTTGCTCCCAACTTCCCCAAGATATGACGCAGATGAGATTTAACGGTGTCTTCCGAGATCGCAAGTTGAGCACCAATTTCCCAGTTGCGACTCCCATTTGCGACCTGTCCCAAGATTTCCACCTCGCGATCACTCAAGACATCGCCGCCGACATGCTCCGCTAAGGTGCGTGCAACGTGCCCCGGCAAGTAAGTGCGACCCAGAGCGACTTTGCGAATTACGTCGAGAAATTCCGCAAGCGGCGTACTCTTGATCAAATAAGCGCGCGCTCCTCCGGCCAAAGCGCGCTGAACTTCCACATCGCCTTCGAAGGTCGTCAGAATTATGATCCGCGCGTCAGGAAATGCTAGGCGAATCGCGGCCATTGCAGCTATGCCGCTCATATCTGGGAGTCGCAGGTCCATGAGGGTGACATCTGGCTGCGTCCTGCGGTACTGATCGAGTGCCTCGCGACCGGTAGACGCGACCGCCACAAGTCGCATCTCAGGCTGGCTCGCGAGGGCTGTCGCAATGCCCTGTAGGAACAAGGGGTGGTCATCGACGCACAGGATCTTAGTGCCAGCGTCAGTGTTCATCGCGCTTCGTTTTGCCGGACTTCGCCGACCCGGTTTTCTGGCTCGAAGGCCAAATGACCGGGCAAGCTGACGTCCACTTCCGTACCTGCGTCTATAGCACTCGATATGCTGAAGCTGGCACCGATCCTGGCGGCTCGCTCTTTCATACCGGACAAACCCCAATGCTCCGAACTGCCCAATTGCAGCGTCGCGTCATTCATCCCGCAACCGTCATCGCGGATAACCATTCGGAAATGCTTTCGGGAGTAAACCAAGACAAGGTTGACTACGGAACCGCGAGAGTGTCGAAAGGCGTTTGCGAGCGCCTCCCGTCCAATCCAGTATAGTTCATCGCGAATGGAAGCTCGCAGCGCACGGCGCGGTCCTTCTATGAGCATGCGATAGTCAGTCGTTCCCTCAATACCTAGATCATTCGGAACAAGTGACATTGCCCTTTCAAAATCATCTGACTGCTGACCCGAGCGCAGGCCGCTAACCGTGTTTCGGCTCTCGTCAATCATATGTCGCAATTGTGCGGAAATCCGCGCGATCAAGGTTTTGACGCTGGATTGTGCGGGCAACTTCGCATCTGCTACTTCGAGCTGAATTGAGGCGCTTATTAGGCCCTGCAAAAGGGTGTCATGTAGGTCCCGTGCGATGCGAGTGCGCTCTGAAATACGCTCTTGCATTCTAATCGTCAGTTGACGCGACAGTTGCCGCACTCGGATCACATAGGCGCACCATATGAGTACTGCGAAAACGGTGATGTAGAGAGATTTGAACCACCATGTCTGCCACCATGCGGGCAGAATTACCACTCGTAAAGAGGTTCCCGGCGCGCTCCACGCTCCGCGAGCGGTGGCCGATTGCACACGAAATGTGTACGAACCTGCAGGTAATGTCGTGTAAGCGGCCCGTCTTATATTGCTGCCAACTTCGTTCCAGTTGCGATCCAGTCCCTCAAGCTTATACCGGTAGCGATTCGATTCCGGGCTAAAGAAATCAAGACCCGCGAAACTGAGCGAGAATATATTGATCTCGTGAGGAAGCACGATGCGGTCGGTGTACGCGATCGATTGCGACAGCGGCCCACCGTCACCGATCGCGGCGGGTGCGCCGGAAAGTTCTAAATCGGTCAAGACAACTTGCGGGGCATAGGGAACTTCCTCGAGCTTACCGGGAAAGATGCCCACCGCCCCTGCGAACCCCGAAAAGAACAACTCGCCGCGGCGAGACTTAAAGCACGAGGCCCAGCCAGTGAGGTCAGTACCCGGCAAACCATCGGCATCCGAATAGTTGGCGAACGATCCATCGGCCGGATTGAATCTCGACAGCCCCTTATTGGTGTTCATCCACACATAGCCGTGATCGCCTTCAAGAATGCAATCTATTGCGCTGCCCGCCAGGCCATTGCGTGAGTCGTAGCCTTTAAATTGACCCGTCTCAGGATCAAGCCGGTTTAATCCATTTTCGGTCCCGATCCAGATTTGATGTGAGGAGGCTACATAGACTGCCCCGACGCTATCGTCCCGCAATGAGTTTGGATCATTCGGATCGGATTTGTAAACGGTGAAATGGTGTGTCTCGGGATCGAAGTGCTGGAGACCGGACTGGTCGGTACCAAGCCATAGCGTGCCTTTCTTGTCTTCCGCAATTCGGATATAGATCTGCCTGTGTCGAACATCAAGCTCAGGCTTATACACTTGGAAACTGTGCTTCTCCCGGTCCAACAGATCCAACCCGTCGCCGGTGCCGACCCAGAGGTTGCCAGCGTGATCTTCAAAGGTCCTGAAAACGAGGTCGCTGCTTAGGCTGGTGGGATCCGCGGAATTGTGTCGATATGCATTTAAGCGCCTGGAGTTCGGGTCGTAACTGTAAAGACCTCGGCCATAGGTACCGAACCAGAGCATTCCGGAGTGATCCTCAGAAATGTTGATGATCATGGGTTTTGTTCCAATCGCGAGCGCTATGGGCGTGAGCTTTCCCGTCTTACGATCAAGTCGGTTCACTCCATCATCGTTAGCCAGCCAGAGAGAACCTGCGGAGTCCTCTAAAATCGCGTTGATAAAATCGACGCTCATGCTGTTCGGATCGTCGGCTTGATGTTTAAAGACCTCGAACTGTGATTTAGTTGCTGAGAAGTGATTCACCCCTACCGAGTGCAAACCCGTCCATATGTTTCCCTGACGATCTCGGAGAAGCGAAATTACCTTGTCTTCGGCGATACTGTGCGGGTCTCCCACGTGATTGCGATAGCGTATAAATCGACGGTTATCGCGATCGAATTTTAGCAGCCCGATTCCGGGCGAGCCCAGCCACAAGTCGCCATTGCGATCCTCGACCATACCCTTTACCCCTGTATCCGCATCCGGAGAGGGTTTTTGAGGATAAAAACAGTACGTCGTTAGTGTATTCGACGCCCTATCGTAGAGCGCGAGGCCAGTGCCGAACTCGTGGTAGATCCAGAAGCGCCCGGATCGATCCTCAAAAAAAGCAACTTGAATGGGATCAGGCATCGGGATGTGAAGCAAGACGTTGCCCGTGGCGCGATCGAACTTGTCGAGTCCTTCGGCGGTTCCCACCCAGAAGTCGCCATTTCTATCCTCGCCGCTCCATGTGATGTCGTTGGTACTTAACCCTCTGGGGTTATCCACAGAATGCCGATAGTGGACGATTGCCCCGGTGTTCGGATCCAATCGGTGCAATCCGGTGCTCGTCGCCAACCAGAGCATGCCACCCCGGTCTTGCGAGATATGAACAACGGTGCTTCCCAGATTGGCCAGTTCGTCAGTTTCGACTTTGTAATGGGTGAAGGTTTCCGTTCGTGGATCAAAGCGGTCGAGCGTTCGGTTGCATCCGATCCACAACATTCCAGCGCGGTCCTTAAATAACGAATAGATATAGGCGCCCGCCAGACTCTTTGCTCGACCTGCTTCATGTACAAATACCTTGAAATCATAGCCGTCGTAGCGGTCCAGACCGTACTGTGTGCCGAACCAGATGAAGCCGAGATCGTCTTGGACAATCTGAGAAACGCGGGTTTGAGACAGGCCGTCCGATGTGGAGATGCGGGAAAATCGAACATCTCTCCCCTCAACGACCGGGAGGAACACCACCCCCGCGGTAACGTTCGGCGTCTGGGTGCTGGTGCTGATTTCTGTCGACGGCCGTGTGGTGCTGTTAGGTGCGTTGGCAGCGAGGCACGGAGGCCATCCCGGCACCCACGATATGGCTAGGGCGAGTAGATTGGCGCCTATGAATCCGCGGTTGTGATAACGCATGCGCCTCCAATCTCTTCTGCCCGCGACCACCCAATCTCGACTCTAGTTATCGAAGCGGATATCCAAGCCAATTGTCCGGGGTCGGTTCAACGCAATCCGACGTTGAGTCGGCAGATCCAAGCCGTTCGACAATGGCAGCTCGGTCTCCGCGTGCTTGTCCAGGGCGTTAGTTACGAATAAACCGCCGCTCCACGCCCGATGCTTCACCCCTAGTCGCAGGTTCAACAAACTGTAGCCCGCATTGTTATAGAAGATACTTTGTGAGTTGTAGCTCGTATCCTCGCGGCTCCTGGAGTTGAAATCGCCCCGCAGATAGACGGATGTATCCGCATCGATTGTGCGCGTATATTCCGCCGATGCGGCCCCCATCCAGCGTGGCGCGTATTCGAGGGCCTGACCGGCTTGTCCGGCAGCGCCCGGGATCGTGGAGGTGAGCTTTGCCTCATTGTAAGCAAAGCTCAGACCAAGCTTCAATGTTTGCGTCGCATCGTAATTCACTTCGAGTTCGCTGCCCTTGCTCGAAGCGTTGCCAAAATTGCCAACGAAGCCGAAACCACAGGTAGGCAGGGTGATGGTCTGTTGAATATCGGTCCAGTCGATATAGTAGACAGCGCTGTTTATCGTTAGCCGATGCTCGAGCCATTCTGTCTTCGCGCCGAGTTCGTAATTCCAGATCGAGTCAGGTTGGTACGCCGTCGGTGGCGTTAAGAGGCCTAGCGCGCCAAGGTCTGCCGTGCAGGTGCTGGGGAAGGGGTACAGCGGGCCACCCTCGCGATAGCCCTTTGCGGCCGTGGCGTAGGTGAGAAAGTCCGCCGTGACGTGATAGGAGAGGCCGTACTTTGGGGTGGTTCCCCGCGCCTCGCTAGTGTGCGTACTCGCTGGTGTCTTAACCCCGCCATTGAAAATGCCGTTAATAAATACCGAGAAACGCTGATTCTGCTGGTAGAGGCGGTCACCCAGGGTTGCCTGTAACCCGGGTGCCAAATCGATATTGAGTTCCCCGAACGCCGCCTTCTGAACGTCAAGGAAATCGTTCCAGTTGTAATACACCGGCTCGGAGCCAAACGCGGACTCGTATTGCGTTGGAGTGGGCCAGTTGAGGATGCCATGCGCCACTGCGTGCGCGTAAAATATCCCGACGACACCGTGGACCGGTCCCGCATCTGCGGAGCCGCGAATTTCTTCTACAAAATTATGATTGCCTGCCTCGGCGTATAAGGTAGAGGGATAGACTGATCCCTGCGGAAAATAGAAGTACAGGTCTTTTGAGTCGTCCTCGGCGTTGAAGACATAGCGGTCCATATAGGATGTGGATGACGTCAAGTGCACGGGGTGAACCTCATCGTGCAGCGTCAGCGTGTACAACTGAACCTGATCGGTCGATGGTTCGCGAACCAAGCGGCTCTGAATTGGGTCACTGAAAGTCCCCGGTGGCGCATCGAAGGTGAATGGAGCTCCCAGGTCCATATGTTGATAATACGTCGCGAGTGTTGCGGTGAAATCGTCAGTGGGTTTCGCCTCGACCGCGATGCGCCCCCCGAATGTTTGCTCGGTATTGATGTTTCTATCGACCGGGCCCGGAAGGACGACGAGGTAATTGTTTGGAGCCGTTGGGTACTGATCAAGGTAGCCGCTGTTGTTACGGTCGAATAACATGACGCGTATCGCCAGATATCCAGGGATCAACGGATGGTTGATGAGCGCATCCACCTCCTCATTACCGCCTCCACCATCGGTGTCGGAAGCGGTGATCTTGGCTGTTATGTGGTCTTCAGTCAGATTGGGCTGATTGGTAATGTACCGAACGGTCCCCCCGAAGGAACTTGCACCGTAAAGCGAGCTTTGCGGTCCCCGCAAGACTTCGACTCTATCCAGGTCAAAGAGGGCCGGATCCATGTCGTAGTTTGTTGGCTGGACCGCGTTCCCAATGCCGATCGAGAGCGGCGTATCGTCGAGATAGAAGCCGACGGTGTTATTGCCGGATAGTCCGCGCAAAGTTATGGCATTTTGGCCGGGCGCCGCAGAAATGACAGCGAGCCCCGGCGTTTGGCTTCCCAGATCATCTAATGTCGCCGCCTCGGTCTTGTCAATCGTATCCGCAGTGATCACCGCAACGCTCATTGGGACGTCCTGCAAGCGCTCGGTTGTCTTACGCGCCGTAACGACAATCTCCGGGAGTTCAGGGCCCAGCGGGGCATCGGAAGACGTTCCAAATCCCGTCGCTATCTGGGCGGTCGAAGCGGATATGCGTACTAGCATCGCCAAGAGCGAGATCACAATGGGCATTGTTGGTCGCGACGAGAGTACGTCCGAAGACCGAGTGGGGCGACGGGATATACCCGATTGCTTCGGCAAAGTCGGGAGCACGGCTTAGAGTTCGTTAGTGTACGCGGAGGGATTCACTTTTCAGGGGGCGGACCGATCAACTGTTAACGGCGAACTCGGCGGCGCGGCATGCGCCATCATCGCCTCGACGCCGCCAAATCGCCGCTCCTGCTTTTCGGCACCCCCAGAAGACTAGTCGTGATCCGGAGTATGGCCAACTGTCAAAAGGACATAAACCCCACTAATTACGCCATGCCCGTTGCTTAGTCGCCACGGATTCAGCCTCGGCGAGCGGCCGGGAAAGTGGCTTTTATGACCGACCATGGGGACTGAATCCGGGTCGTGCTGCATCTGCAGCAACCAGTCGAGTGAGCCATGAATCCCAATAAACGGGGAAGTAAGCCCGTCCCTGCGGCAAACCCACGGTGTCGGTCAAGGAGCGAGTCCAACGGGCCGCTTCGCAGCCGAACAGAGTGTCGATTCAGGCCAGGAGAGTGCTTGGGTCGCTAAGAAGTATGAAGAGGCAGCTTGTGTAGCTGTCAGCGCCCCGCGGCCCCAAGAACTCAATGACCGCCTTCATCATGTTCGCCGCCCAGAAAGGTCAATTGTCTGTTCACGCTCTTTTTGTACAAAACACGCACTGTCCGGGCGAGTGAGTCGCAGTACATTCAAGATTGTTTCGGTCAGGCAGAGCGGGCTACGTTGCGTTTGTCATTGGGCTAAGGTTACCTTCTATCCCCACTTCATTTCGGGCATCGTTGCCCCAATAGGCGAGCGAAGATGATATCCGTCGGTCTTCTATTGCCCCCTAGGTTCGCACTTTTGAGCTTTGCGCCTTTGGCGGCATTCGAAACGGCGAATATGGTGCTCGGCAAAGAGTTCTATAAGATCCACCTGGTATCCGCGTCAGGGGGCCGAATCATCAATTCGCTCGGCCAGCACGTCGAGACGAAACCGGGCAATGACGTGATGTTCGATACCTTACTCATTGGAGCACCCCCGGATATCGCCAAACCGCCCATTGATGTGCTTGATTATCTGCGGGCCGCCGCAGCCAACACGCGGCGTATCGCGTCGATCTGTGTAGGCGCGTTCATCTTGGGTGAAGCGGGGCTTCTAGATGGTCGCCGGGCCACCACACATTGGCTTTTCGGCAAAGAACTGCAGACTCGTTATCCTAAGGCTTGCGTGGAACTGGACCGGATCTTCATCAAGGACGGTCAGATATGGACATCTGCGGGCATGACGGCTGGGATCGACTTGGCACTCGGTCTAGTAGAGCGGGACCTCGGTACCGCAAAAACTCGCGAGATCGCGCGCATGATGGTTCTGCATCACCGTCGTTCTGGCGGCCAATCGCAGTATTCTGCGCTCCTGGATATAGAGGCGCGCTCTGACCGCGTGCAAGCGGCCCTTCAATATGCCAGGCATAACCTGTCAAGAAAGCTGTCGATTGGACACCTCGCAACCATTGCCTGCCTTAGCCCACGCCAGTTTGGCCGCCTGTTTCGGATCGAAACCGGACTGTCGCCAGCGAAGGCTATCGAGAATCTGCGACTTGAGGCTGCGCGATTCCTAATTGAGCAGGGCCGTCTGCCAATAGAGACAATTGCACAGGAGACTGGCCTCGGAGACAGAGAAAGGATGCGCCGAACCTTCGTTCGCGTGTATGGCCAGTCACCCCAGGCTATTCGCAAGGTCGCAATCCCCCTCGTCGCGATCTGATCTCATCCGTCTAACTCACTTCGAAGAGCGTGCGAATCCGATCGGCGATGGCGGCATGTTTGGCGGTGGGCCAAGATCCCCAGACTGACGCCCGCCAGAATGAAAAGGTTCGTGTTAGCAACCAGGCCCATTGGTTACTGAATTGCTTTGCCCGCAGCTCCTTGTGGGCCGAATATCCCAATAAGCACGATCGTGGCGAGCAGCGCGAATATCACTTCCAAGTCAACACTGAAGGTGCCACGGGCGGCAAATAGTGGAAACATTGTTAGCGGCACGAGCGCTGCTGCGAGACGATTGACAGCCCACGCTATCGTGGTGGCGGAGGCGCGCGTTGTGCTTGGAAAGAGCTCCGCGCCGTAGGTGACCATAATCGGCGTGTAAACTGCGACGCCGGTGGAAAAGACTATGACGGCACCCGCCAGGGTCAAGGATTCATCGGAATAAAAGAAAGCGCCTACCGCGAGTGCCATGACGCCACAGGTGATCGCCAATGCGGTGCGCCGATCGATTCGATCGACGAATGCCCCTGTGAAGAAGGTGCCGGCGACTGGCCCCAATGTGGCTAGGGCGATGTAAAGCAATGCATCTGTGAGCCGATGTCCACGGCTCAGCAACATGGGCCCTGTTAGCAGCGGAAAGGCGATCGTGAACCAAGGATGCAGGAAGTACAGCGTTACCACGAATGGGCGCGCGCGCCGGAGCCGCCGTCCAACCGGGGCGCGGGGCACCCATCGAACGGCCGATGTCGGACGAGGTCCGCCGGCCATCGGGGTATTTCCAATTCCCCGTATCCGCAGCAACGGAGATCGCTCAAACGCTTGACAAACTCGCTCAGCTTCCTGGGTGCGACCGAGGCTCGAGAGCCATCGCGGCGCATCCGGCAGTCTCATGAACCCGAAGCTGACACCAACCGCAGTGCCGCCAGCGAGTGCAAAGGGCCAACGCCATCCGGCGATGGCTAAGGGATGCAGTGGAGTCAGCCAGTGGATCAAGAAAATAGCCAGCGGAGGGGCAAGATATGCGAATGCGCATGCGCGAAAGATCATTAATCCCCGATAGCTATTGGGCAAAATCGCCGTGAGATAGGCAATCATGAGCGGCGGATAGGCGCCCAAGGCGATTCCCGACAGTAGACGAAAGAAGCCGAACCACAATGGCACCTGCTGGGTAAAGGCGAGCAGCGACGTGATACCCAGCCACAGCAACGTCGCGGCCAATGTGCGCTGGAGTCCCTTGTGATCGGCGATCCGTCCCAAGACAGGGGCGCCGACTACTGCTCCAATGTAAACAGAGGCCAATAGCCATGAGAGAACGGCGGGGCTCACCGGGTGCGGCGGCGCGGAAAACACGGCGGAGAGCGCATTACTGATCGATACCTCCATGAGGTCGATCCCAAACCCCGCGGCGCACAGCAGAACCGCAAGTCCGTGCAGTCGCTTGAGCGGGAAAGAGTCGCAATGCTCGTCAATGTGAGTCACGGCGGACCAGTACGGTCGATTGTTCTGGTATGGACGGGAAAGCACGATGGTAGCGCGAGAGTCCTGCCATCAATGGTCATTGCTCGCGACTCGGCGGTCTCTTAACGCAGATTTACAGTTATTAACGGCTGCTTACCGCTAACGTCGGAAGGGTCAGTGCCACCTGGGGTGTTTTCTTCAGCATGTGGGCCACACGCGCGCCCCGACAGTTCGCCTTGGCGGCACTGTGCGGCTGGGCGAGCTTATGCGCGTTATTAGTAATCGGCACGGCTGCAGGTGCGGAATCGGGTGACGCATACCTGATCCCCTTACAGGACGTTATCGTCACAGCCACGAAACGGGAAACGACGCTCATGGAGACGCCGATTAGCATGACTGTGATCGGACCGGAGATCCTGAGCGACGCCAACGTCGACGCGGTCGCTGACTTTGATCGCTTGGTCCCTGGACTTACCGAACTCGACTCCGGACCGGGCCAAAAGCGCTATGCGTTGCGCGGTTTGCAATCGGCAGGAGGTCCTGAGGTTTCACTGTACTACGACGACATTCCCATCAGTGGACTTCCAGGTGGGTCATTAGACACCGGAGATGATCAGCCTGACATGAAACTTTGGGACACGGACCGCATTGAGGTGCTTCGAGGGCCGCTGGGCGTGCTCTATGGCAATGGCTCCATGGGCGGTGTCATTCGAATCCTCTCTAAGCGCCCAGACCTGAACGACGTTTCAGCCGCGACCGAAGCCTATGGTGCCGCTACAGAGGGAGGAGGTCCTTCCTGGGGTGTCAGTGGCATGTTCAATGCGCCGATAGTCGAGGGCCAGTGTGCGGTCCGCGCTACATTTTACGATAGGGACAACGGTGGATGGCTTGATGAGACCTTCCGCAGCGCCATCGCTTTGCGGCAAATCCAAGGGAATGACCTTAATTGGGAGCACACCTGGGGTTCACGCCTTTCAGCGACATTCAAAGCGACCGATAAGTGGACGATCACGGGCATCGCCTACTATCAGAACCTTAAGACCGGTAACTCCTTTGAGACGTACCCGAGCTTTGCGCTTCCCGCCGATCCTTACGTGAGTGAGGCATTCGTCCGAACACCCTGGAACGATCAATCCGCGATGTTCGATCTGAACTCCACTTACGATCTTGGCTGGGCGAGTCTGGTAGCAACAGGAACCTATCAAAATCGTGTGGTGGATCAAAGCCTGGATACGACTCGCTACCTCATGAGCATGTTCGGATGCACCGAACTTAGCTGGGACCAGACTTGCTTCGGCGCACCTCTTGTACCCGCGGTTTCCTATGCCCATCAGGGCGTTGCGGCATATTCAGGCGAGATTCGATTCGTGTCGCAGCGACCGGGCCCATTCGAGTGGGTTTTAGGGGTCTTCACGCAGCTAGCCTCGACCTATCACCATCTTCAAGTCGCGCTTGCGGACGCGACGGGGTACATCGATATTGATCCTAATACCGGGACCGCCAATAACCGCCTGTTCGCGCGAACCAACTACGATCAGTTCGACCAGTACGCGCTTTATGGCGAGGGTACTTGGGAATTGCATCAGGGATTAAAGGCAACGATTGGTTTTCGGTGGTTTGACTCTTACGAATCGGATCAACAGGTCATTGACCAGCAGTTTTTTCCCGGCCAGCCCGTAGGCGAAGAGCCGTTTCAGTCATTCAGCGAACGCCATCTCTTCAAGAAGTTCCAGCTCTCCTACGATCTCACGCTCAATACTCTGCTCTACGCGCGGGCAGCCCAGGGATTTCGGGCGGGAGGACCGAATTATCCGGGCGGATTCACGGCGACGGCGCCACCCTATGCATCTGACTCGGTCTGGGACTACGAAGTCGGTTGGAAATCCGCGTTCGAAGATGGCCATGTGTTTTGGACGGGATCCATCTTCCATATAGATTGGAGCAAGATGCAGCAGCTTGCGCCAACCACGCTGTTCAACTACATCATCAACGCTGGTTCGTCCCACTCCGACGGGTTCGAGACCGAGTGGGATATTCATCCTTCAAAGAATATGGCGCTTAGTGTCGGGGCGTCGTACGCCGATGCTCGGCTCGTAGGTCCCCAGCCGCCGGCAAGCAGCCCGACTCTGCAGCTGAACCCAGGAGACCCGCTTGGCGGAGTTCCGCGGTTGACGGCAAATGCAAGTGCGAGCTATACGGTGCCGCTAAAGGGTGCATTCCAATTGGTTGGACGTCTCGACTATTCGTACCAATCAAGCCGGCCAACCGTTACTGCCACGCAAAGCCCTGCGTATTTCATCGTCAGGGCAGGTGGCCTCACCGAGTTTCATCTACTGCTTGAGAGTTCGGGTACGTGGACGATTGGGTTACACGTCACAAATCTATTCAACGAGTTTGTGCCGCTCTCCGGCACAGCGCTTGACTCCAACCTCGTCAGAACGGTAACGGCTGCGCCGCCTCGAACGTTCTTGCTCAAACTTACTGAACGCTTCTAGGTGCTAATGGGAGGCAAGGCGAAGGTGGTTAAGACCGCTGTCGTGTTCGGAAAGTGCGCAGCCCACGAAGTAAACGGAAAAGGTCCGCTCCTACGGTCACTGGCTTACAAACCCGGTTCGGATTGTTCACTAATGAACCGACATGGAAATGTTTGCGGGCGGGTTGCCATCGATGGCCTCAGGCGCCAGTAGGAGGGTCGCTTTTACGATAGCGCGAGGCGGCATGAGGGCGAGAAAGATTCGGGCCGAGCTTTAATCGCGCGGCCGTATAGGCGTCCCAGTCTCTAACCTCAGGTAGCGATGGGATAGTGACGATCTCCCCGCGGTCAAGGCCTACCAACGCGGCGTCGACCATTTCGTCAACCTCCATTAGGGTGTCCGGCGAGGGAATAATGCCCGCCTTCTCCCAGATCTCAGTGCGTGTAGCTCCCGGCAGCACTGCCTGCACGCGAATACCCTTGTTACCCACTTCCTCCTGGAGCTTCAAAGTAAAATGGAGGACATAGTCCTTGGTGGCCCCGTAACCAGCATTGAATCGTTCCAACACAAGCGCGAGAACCGAGCCGATGTTTATAATGGTGCCGCTGGATCGTGCCAGGAATCCTGGCAGCGCGGCGACCACTAATCGGGACAACGCCAATACGTTGAGCATGATCATGAGCTCGAGGGTGTCCGGCGATGCTCCTATTAGGTCTCCGCGCATAGAAATGCCTGCATTGTTTATCAGGACGGCGATCCGTTGATTGCATCGAAGAACCTCCTCAACGCGGAAGAGGTCAGCCCTGATGGTCAGATCGGCGCTCAGAACATCAACTTCGACATGCGCTTCACGTCGAAGTCTCTCGGCAAGCTGCTCCAGGCGCTGCAAATTGCGCGCGACCAGAATCAGGTCGTAACCGCGCTTGGCCATGCGATCTGCGTAAATGGCACCAATTCCTGAGGATGCACCGGTGATCAGGGCTACACCTTTAGGCGTCTTCGAAGGCATCATGGGACTCCTAATATGAGACAAAGCACGATGGATTACTGACGCGCGAGCGGCCGCGACTTTCATCTCCCAGATTGACCCTGCGCGGCGGCAGCGTCAGGGGCCTGCGCCGCCATCAACGCCTGGCGGTGGGCTCCGGCGTCTGAGAAGTGCCGGAACACGAACCGCAGTTGCTGGGGAAAGTGTGAGAGGTGCTCGGACGCACGTATTCATTCGCTCGCAGGTGGGACAGTCAAAATCGCCATATTCCACCAGCGCGGTGACGACGTGCTGCGAGTCAATAACGTGATCCGTGTTATTGATGGGCACGGCCGGCCTGATCAGCGCCAGTTCACTGTTCATTCGCGCTTCCTGCGAAACACCGGCCCGTACTGTAAGGAGCTCCGAGAATCGAAGCTTGTATGAAACAACGATTCATTCGCTGTCCGGGCATCGCGGTGCGGATCCGGACAAATTGCGCAAATTTGTTCTATCGGTATCTATTCAGTGCTGCTTGAGTGCCGCTTCTGCCAGGAGGAATCTCGCATGAAAGCGCTTGAGATGAAGCCGCTCGAGATCAGAGTGACGTATGATTTCATTTGCCCATGGTGCTGGATCGCCTACACCAACCTTAAGGAGGCCATTCTTAGAGCGGGGCTGGAGGTGGCACCGGTTATCAAGTACGTCCCATACGAAATTAATCCGACGATGCCAGCTGAGGGGTGCAACCGCAGAGCGTATCGTTCCGCCAAATTCGGCACCTGGGAGAAGTCGGAGGTGCGGGATGTCCAGTCGATGATCGCTGGAAAGCGCGTCGGCCTGAACTTCAACTACAGCCGGATCGAGGTGACGCCGAACACGCGCCTTGCCCACCGACTACTGTTCTTCATCGAGATGGGGCGCGACGTGAGCCAGACGGAGCAATTATATAGGGCGATCTTCCGCGCCTATTTTGCCGAGGGGCGGGATATAGGCAAGGCAGAAGTGTTAGCTGAGATCGCGGCGAACGTAGGCATTTCCCAAAAATCGGTCACCTTCTTCCTGGCCACGGATGCCCTGGATCGTGAAGTTGAGGCATTGGAGCTGAGGACCATCGCAGCAGGTGTCCAGGCCGTGCCGACGATTCAGATTGGCGGAAGGAGGATCGGCGGTGCTCCGCAGCGGATTGCGCTGGTGCACGTCATGAGGGAGGCCGCGGCAAGTCCGGGCCTGGGGTGATTAGCTTACCGCGCCGACTTTATTGGAATTCGACTACCAGGATCGTGTCATGAGTGATTGTCAAAATCCTTCGGAAATTACAGGAACTGCGACGCCGGTGCACGTGGTCCATCGGTGCTTTCGAGCGTGTGTAGAGTTCGCTTCATTCACGCACCAGCTGGAATGCATTCTGGGCCGTTTCGATCAGAAGGCGGTCGAAGGGCTCGCGGTAGAAAGTCCCGCGGTAGCAGCTTCGAAGATTAGGGGCATGGAGGGCGAACAAGGACTCATGATCTTCGGGATTCTTGATCACGGGGCTGCGCTGAATATGGCAGGACAGCATAAGAAGGCTAAGCAGTATCTGATCGGAAATCCGCTTACCGCAATACTGATGACCCAGCATCGACTCGGAGCGGCCCTTTATGTGCCACTACGAGTCCTGGTCTACGAGGATGAGTCCGGGGAAGCCGTCGTGGAATACGATCAGCCGTCGTCATTGGTTTCCCAATTTGGGGATGACGACGTGGACAAAGTCGGCGTGCTACTAGATTCGAAGCTTCTAAATGTTCTGCGTCGCGCCGTCGAGCGATCCGAGCGCTAACATCAGGAAGGCAGATCCGGCAGTCGAGGGCACGTCCCCGCTATCGAGAGCATCTGCATTCTCGTAGCCGCAAAACCGGCCTGGTTTGGATTCGTGCACCTACGCCCCCATGAACGGGTGCTAGGATATCGCGCGGAAAATGCTCATTCACACTCGCCGCGAGCCGCCGATTCGGTGGCCATACCCTAAATTTCTATTCTTATATTCGGACTTAATCTATTGATTTATAACTTGTTGTTGGTGCCCAGGAAGGGACTCGAACCCCCACGGTGTTACCCGCTAGTACCTGAAACTAGTGCGTCTACCAATTCCGCCACCTGGGCCAGGAGCCGGACATCCTCAAGGGCCAAGGGCCCTGGGGAGCGCCGCAATCTACGCACGGCTTCGGGAGCTGTCAATTGAGCAGTCGCAGAGGCCAGTTCGGCAAGCGTAAAACCCACAGCGCCCCCAAGGCCATTGCCAGCGGGGGTCACGGCGCCAAACGCGCCAAGAGTGCGGCCGGCGCCGCATCTTCCGGCCAAAGCGCGACCAAGCTGCGCGCCGGCGATGTCGCCGAGGGCACGGTCAGCGCCCACCGTGCCGGCTACGGTTTCGTTCGCATCGTGGGGCTGAAGGACAGTGTGTTCCTGCCGCCGGGCCAGATGCGCGGTGTCATGCACGGCGATCGGGTCCGGGTGCGACTGGCGCGCGATTCCAGCAATCGCTGGCTGGGCGAGGTCGAAGAATTGCTCGAGCGGGGCGTCAAGGCCTTCCTCGGCACCGTGGAAATCCAGGGCCGTCAGGCGGCTATCATTGCCGCCGACCGCCGTCTGCAGCTGCGCTGCATCGCCTCCCTCAATGAGCTTGAAGGTGCGCGCGACGGGGATTGGGTGATCGCGAGCATCGTGCGTCATGCCACAGCCACCTCAATGCCGGTGGCGCGAGTGACCCGTCGGTTGGATCCGGAGCGTCCCGTGGAGATGGCCACCGAGTCCGCCATTGCCCGCTTCGATCTGCCCAGTGACTTCCCGCCTGAGGTCACCGCCGAGGCGGATGCCTACGGTGACCAGGTCGATGCGAACGAAAGCGCACGGCGCATTGATCTGCGAGATCTGCCGCTGGTGACCATCGATGGCGATACCGCACGCGACTTCGATGACGCGGTGTATGCGGAGCCCCACGCGGACGGCTTCAGGCTCATCGTCGCAATCGCCGACGTCAGTTTCTACGTGCGCCGGGGCACGGCACTGGATGACGAAGCCCTGCGGCGCGGTACCTCGGTGTACTTCCCGACGCGGGTGATTCCGATGCTGCCGCCAGGGCTGTCCGATCATCTGTGCTCGCTCGCGCCGCATGTCGATCGGCTGTGCCTGGCCGCTGACATGATTGTCACGCGCCAGGGCGCGCTCAAGGCGGCGCGGTTCTATCCGGCCGTGATGCGTTCGGCGGCGCGCCTCACCTACAACCAGGCGCAGGACGCCTTGCTGGACGGCAAGCCCGAGGCCCGGGAAAAGATCGGCCCGCTGGTGGAGCGGCTGATGCCGCTGGTGGATGTGTACCGCGTGCTCATCAAGGCGCGCCGTGCGCGCGGTGCACTGGATTTCGATGCGCCCGAAGCCGGGTTCGACATCGATGCGACCCAGCGCATCCATGCGGTCACGCTGCACGCCCGGGTAGAGGCCCATAAGCTGATCGAGGAGTGCATGATCCTGGCCAATGTCGCCGTGGCACGCGAACTCGGTCATACCAAGAGCCCGACGCTGTACCGGGTGCATCCCAAGCCGGATGAGGAGAAGCTGGACAAGCTGCTCGCGACGCTCACCGTGCTCGGCATCGAGGCGCAGATTCCCGAGACGGTCGCGCCACGCGACATCCAGGCCATCACCCGTCGTTTGAAGGGCACGCCGGCATTGCCGTTCGTGGAGTCCCTGGTGGTGCGCTCGATGCCGCAGGCCGTGTACCAACCCACCAACATCGGACATTTCGGTCTGGCGCTGGGCGAGTACGGACACTTCACCTCACCGATCCGGCGTTATCCGGATCTGGTGGTCCATCGCACGCTCAAGGCGCTGGTCTCGGCGCAGGATGGCAGCGGTGTGGAGTATGAGGAGGAGGCGCTGTCGCTTGAGGGCGCGGAGCTGTCACGCCTGGAGAAACGGGCCGATGAGTCGGACCGCTATGTCTCCACGTTCCTCAAATGCGTGTGGTTGCGCGAACGGATTGGCCAGACGTTCCGCGGCCTGATCACCACGGTGGTCGAATTCGGCTGCTTCGTGCAGCTGCTGGATGTCGCGATCGATGGCCTGCTACACCTCGACAACCTGCGCGATGATGAGTATGTGATGGAGGACCATGGCCATGGCTGGCGCGCCGTCGGCAGCGGCAGAAGCCTGCGCATCGGTACGGAAGTCCGTGTGATCGTCACGTCCGTCAACCCGATCGAGGGTCTGATCGACCTGGACCTGGTCCCGGATGCTGATGCGCTCAACCACGCAGACAGCAAGGCCTCCAAGGCGATCAAGACGCCCAAGGAGACCCACAAGGACGCCAAGCCCGCCCGGGATCGCGGCAAGCGCAGATGACCGAGAGGGCGTTGATCTATGGACTGCATGCCGTGCAGTCGCTGCTGCAACGCCACCCGGAGCGGGTGCTGGAGCTGCAGCTCGCCGAGCGGCGCGATGATGCACGCATGCGTGCGATCGAGGCCCTGGCGCGTGAACACGGCACGAAGGTGCTGCGCGTGGATGCACAGGTACTGCAGAAGTCGCTCGGGGATGTGGCCCATCAGGGCGTTGCCGCCGCGGTAGTGCCGCTCGCGCCGTGGTCGGAAGAGGATCTGCTCGGCGGGTTGGCGCAAGTCAAAAGCCCGCTGGTGCTGGCCCTGGACGGTGTGCAGGATCCGCATAATCTGGGAGCCTGCCTGCGCACGGCGGATGCTTGCGGCGCCCTGGCCGTGGTGGTGCCAAAGGATCGAGCAGCCAATCTGACTCCGGTCGTGCGCAAGGTGGCGGCGGGCGCCGCCGAGTCGGTGCCGCTGGTGACGGTCACCAATCTGGTGCGCACCCTGAAGCTGCTGAAGGAGGCCGACCTGTGGGTCACCGGAGCCGATGCCGATGCGCCGAAAACAGCCGCGGAAGTGGACTTTACGGGCGGTACGGTCCTGGTCATGGGCTCCGAGGGCACGGGCCTGCGCCAGCTGACGCGACAGACCTGCGACCACATGGTGCGACTTCCGCAGCTGGGCTCGGTTACCAGCCTGAATGTGTCCGTAGCCGCCGGAATGCTGCTGTACGAAGTCGTGCGGCAGCGCAACAATAAATAAGCCTGCCGATTGCGGCGAACGCCCCGTTTGAGTATGCTGCGCGGCCCCTAACCATGGGGTAAAGACCGGTTCTGCCCCGCCAAGGGCGCAACCGGTTCTCCTTGCCACACCGGCAAATGCCTTGACCGGGTGGCTTTAGTCCAGAAGGAGGACTTAATGAGGCATTACGAGATTGTGTTCCTGGTTCATCCGGACCAGAGCGAACAGGTTCCGGCGATGGTCGAGCGCTACAAGTCGATGATCGCCAATGGCAACGGCCATGTGCACCGCTTTGAGGATTGGGGTCGTCGCCAGCTGGCGTTTCCGATCGCCAAGGTCCACAAGGCGCACTATGTGCTGCTCAATATTGAATGCGACCAAAAAACGCTGAACGAGCTCACGGGCGCATTCCGTTTCAGCGACGCCGTACTGCGGCACCTGGTCGTGCAGATGGATAAAGCCGTGACCGAACCCTCGCCGATGGCGCGGGGCGAGGACGAAGAAGGTGGCGGCGGACGTCGTGAGCGGGGTCGTGATGATCCAGGCTCCGACGACGATGACGTGCCGGCTGTAGGGGAGAGTGCATCATGATCGGCGGTGGTAACAGCGGCGGCGGTGGTTACGGCGGCGGCGGCGACCGAGGCGG
>Ga0210391_10000108_pt1 | contig 98958 bp, 65 predicted proteins | sample IncBWC12OmetaG_FD_160573 | JGI IMG/M metagenome (GOLD analysis project Ga0210391, IMG submission 160573) | Forest soil microbial communities from Barre Woods Harvard Forest LTER site, Petersham, Massachusetts, United States - Inc-BW-C-12-O ...
TGGTGTTCGCGATACCGTTATAACTATTGTTGAGAAGCGCGTAACTGTCTTCTCCATTCAGAGCCCAGTAAGTCCAACTTAGTTTTGGATTGTCCTGAAAGAATGTGACGAGGCTTTCGAACCATTGCCCCTGGCTCCCCGCAGCTGTGTTTTCAATGTCGGAGTTAGTGTTGTCCGTTCCGAACTCGCCGATCCAGACTGGCGCCGTGTTTCCGCTGCTGATATATCCCCAGAACTTATTCCATACGGCTTCCAGGCTTGCGAAGGTTGTGCTGCTGTTGAACCAGCTTTGGGCAAAAAGGTTCGGGCCATAGTCGTGAGCGGAATAGACAAGGTGATTAGCCGTGCTCAAAGTAACCGGATTCGACGCTACCCCCTCCAGATTTCCGCCCTGCCATCCGCAATCGCCGCTGTAGCAGTCGTTACCTTCGACAAATATAAGAAGGCTTGGATTGATGGCTTGGATTGCATTAGCGGCGCGCGTTGCAGCAGCTGGCCAATTCTGTGCCGTGTTTGTGGTGGGGCAGCCACTTGTGCTTGTGTCTCCGGTCCAGCACGCGCCACTGCTTCCTCCATTTGCCATGAGGTGAGGTTCGTTGCGCAGGTCCATACCGATGACAGTTGGGTTGCCACTGGCGTCGGTGAAGCCTTGATAGCGTATCGCTAATGTCTTCCAGTCGTTGATCCATGCCGTCTCGGGATAAGAACTCGTGTACCAAAGGCCGTTCGCCTCATTACTGTTCCCAGCTTCGGAGCGATGGTTATCCAAAATCACACGCAGTCCATCGGCGCCGGCTGCAGTAATGATTTTATCCAGCACCTGAAGCGCATTAAGACCTACTAAGTCGGTATTGATAGCCTGTCCGTTGTTAGTACTGTAGTTAGTGGGAACGGCTGGAGTTTCAACCATCTGGTTGGAGAATGGTATGCGGACTACGTTGTAACCATTGCTTTCGATTTCGCTTAGAACAGTGTGGTAGTCCTGCGCCCAGAGTCCATGAGCGATCTCGTCTGTTGTTTCGAATCCATACCAGTTAACGCCTGCCATTCGCACAGCTTGATTGTTGGAATCGAGGATCTGATTGCCAGACGTGTGCCAATAGCCAGCTCCTTGAGCAAAGGCGCAGGGGAGCGAGAAAAAAAACAGAAAGATGAGAGTGGACAATAGGCACGCTTTGCGATTAGCGATATGAAGTTGCATGTGAAGCCTCCTTGGCGTTCCAATCAAAGCAGTGATGCACCAAATCGATTTTGTATATCAAGATACGATCGGGGAGGAGAAGTTAAAGGGAGCTAAATTAACCTTGATCGAAACGCGAAGTAAGTGAATCGGAGTGCAAGAGAGCGGCAACAGTGTGGTTTAAGCTAAGCCGCGAGGTTAGCGTTAATTTAACGTTAAGAGGAGACCTAAAAGCTTGTAAAACTCGCACTAAGTCACTCGGCTTCCACTTCCAAAGCGTTCAAAACGGCGTAGTTGACAACAGGAAGGAACTGAAGGTTGAGCTTTCCGGTGGAATCAGGATGAAGGTGTCGAAAACGGGCCGCCACGACCGGGGAATCATGGGCAGCTTCGAGGAGGTCGAAATTGCGCAGCAACTCGAGGTTGTCGCAACGGACATCAAAGATGCGGCTGCCTACACCTCCGTTGCCGGAATTCTGAGGCCCCCAATATCGCTCCGCCATATAGAGCGTGAGCTGATAGGAGTAGCCTTGGGCTACCGGAATCGAGTAACTGAAGTTACCGAACCGCTCGCGCGAAAAAAGCAGCGGATCATCCGTACCGTCCGACGCGAACACATGATCGATATTTCTACCTCCGCGAAAATAGCGATCCGGAAGCCAATGTCTTCCCGCCAGATCGACAAACATGTGCGGTAGGGTGGAAATGCGAATCGGGCCGGGCTTGCCGTTGGCTTCAGGGAGGATTTCTATAGCATTCAAGAATCCAACAGTGGACCGGAAACTAATGTGAATCTTGCGGTCTGCACTGGGACGTACATTGGAATAGATCTTCACGGTCGCGGTCCTTGTCCCGCCCGCGTCGGCGACCACATCGATCATGTTCGGAGCGCCAGAGCCGACAGTGAATGAAGTCTCTCGCATCCCGTCTTCTATATCTTGTGCCGTTTCCGCAAACAAGAGGCGCACTTCATAGGTTCCCCGAGAGACGGGAACGTCATAGCGAAAACTACCCATTCGACCGGTTGAGTAAAGAGCAGGATCCGCCGAACGCAGAATCGGGACGACATCATGCTGAAAGATATTTCCGCCTGAATAGAACCGGTCGCTGCTCCAGCGGAACCCGGCGGAATCAACATAGTCCTGGGCGGAACCGCAGTGGATGCGAATGGCTCGATTTTCGAAATCCGGAGCACCGCCGATTGAGAAATGCTGTAGGATCTCAGCGCTTGCAAGTCTCACGAGTTTTGGCGCGTTTGAGAATACCCACACACCGCTGAATAAGTGCCGGTAAAGCACAACTGTACCGGCTACTCCGCCTGCCATTCCGAGGAAGATGCAACAAATCGCCGTCAGGAAGATAATGCGACGACGCGCCCACATTTCAACTCGTCGCAAAACGACTGGCCTTGAGAAAATCGGTTTCCGCTTCTTGAATTTTGGAGCAAGCGCCAGCGGCGGCACGTCCTGCGCGATGCGTGAGAATTCCTCTAAGGGAGGCAGCGCTGGGTGCACGACACTTGGAGTGGAAAGCACCGCCTTAGGGGGGATACGCACGTTTTCAGTGCCGGGCGCATTATTGGAAATGAATTCCGGCACGTAATGTCCCAGCGGCAACACAATGCGAAGGTGGCGATACTTGCCATCATTGGCGTAATAAAGTTCCAGGCGCTTGCGCAATAGATGCAGGTCGACGCGGACGATAGCGTCCGCCTGTGGGTCAAAACCGGGGGCGCGTCCCAGAGCATCGACGGCGATACTATATTCCTTAAGGTTGGCTCCTTTCCCGTTAAAGTATTTCTCGCAAATATAGGCAAGGATTTTCGAGAGTTTCGGGGCGCGCTGAAACAAAGGAGAAGATAAGACGGCCTGCAGTTCGACCCGTTCCTCGCTGAAGCCGTCTTTGCTATCGCGAACCGTGGGGGCGCTGGCCATGGGCACATCCTGCCGGATGAAGAACTCTCGGGTGGAGAGACACAAACTCCGGTTCGAAAAACCTCCGCGGTTATTACTCGAGGACAGTTGAAGACCAAGGCTTAATACGGACCAGACTAGCTTCAGCTCGGAAAGGGTGTCAAGCAAAGAGGATGGTTGAGAAAAAGTTGTTACGAAAGCCGAACACGCCACCAAGATGGGGTTATCCGGTGGCATAAGTGGATTTGCGCTTAATCGCGCAGTGAGCCTGCAGACTAACTATTGAGGTATACATCGGCCATTGATGAGGTCACGCCGCAAGCCACTGAAGATTTTGCTCGGTTGGCGCGTCGTCACTTCTTCTTCGCGGGCAGATATTTCTTTTCCACGGAAGCGACAACGACGTAGTTTGGATCCACCATCTCGTTAAGATGGATCCTCGCCACCTTCGACAGAAGTTCATAAGCATCGAGTTCAGACAGGCCGTAGTCTTTGTGAATCCAGTGCACCAGCTCGGTAAAAGCAATGCGCAGCGCGTCATCCAGCGGACGATAAGCGCCAACGGTCATGATGGCATCTTCGTTCTCGAACTGCGGCCAGCTGATGGTGCGTCCTTTGATCACGCTCAACTGAATTCGCGCTTTCAGCGGAACTTCGATCGCCGTTCCCGCAATCTCCCCATCGCCCATCGCTGCGTGGCCGTCGCCTAGGTAGAATAGTCCGCCCTTTACGTTCACTGGAAAATACACGGTGTTGCCCACGCTGGCTTCCGGAGAATCCATATTGCCGCCGAATTCCGCCGGCACTACCGAACTGCGCGCCTCGCCCTCCGCCGGCGCGACCCCGATGCAACCGAAGAAAGGATGCATCGGAATCTTCACCGAAAAATCTGTGTCGAGGGCCTTGAACATCGCCGTATTGCCGGCGTGGTCGATGTGATAAAACCACACTCGTTCCGGCAACGGTGCGTGCAGCATGGGTGTGTAGTTGGTCTCGTTGATGGCGCCGAATCCCGGAGCGAACGCGCCCACTCCTGTATCACCATCCACCTGCAGATCGAGAATTTTCACGGCCAAGGTGTCGCCCGGCTCCGCGCCTTCCACAAAAAACGGCCCCGCCAGTGGATTGTCACCCTTCGCCATGCTGACAGTGTCTCCGGGTTTCTTCAGCGCGTTGCCGAAGCAGTCGAGCGTGTTGGTATCGAGAATATCGCCGGACTTCAGCCGCGCCACCGGTTCCACCGTGGCGAAAAGATACTTCACGTTGTCGATCGTAGTGGTATAGTGAACGACGTTTTGCGCTCGCCCCTGCAACCCAACCGCCAGCACCACTCCCAGCAGCACTAAAACGCCGCGATTCAGCTTCATGCCGTTTGCCTCGTCTATTCGAAACATATCAGAACGAGTACTTCAACGAGAACTGAATCAGCCGTGGCGTGCCAACAGTGGAGGTAATCGGCGCAGATCCGCCGCTCGTTGCCGAGACCGAGGTCGCCGCCGGAATGGCGAACGATGGATGATTGAATAAGTTGAAGAAGTCCGTACGGAATCGCACCGATTGCCGCTCTCCTAGCTTGAACGTCTTCCCCAGAGTTAGGTCGACGTTCTTTTGCGGCGGCCCGATGATGCAGTTGCGCGGCGTGTTCCCGTAGAGTGTCGCATCGCTGCTTGCACCATTGGAAAGTGTCGCCAGCGGATCGGGCTGATACGCCGCTGGATTCACCCAGTTGCCGAGCCGCGCTTGCGGGCTGCCGTGGCTGGGAGCCGAGGCGCAACCGTATCCTGGACTGAAAGTAGCCGACGCTGCCGGGCTCGCCAGATCGTAAGCCGTTCCTCCCGCTGGATCGACAACCGTGAAAGGCGCTCCCGATTGCAGGATCATTACTCCACTTGCCTCCCAGCCTCCAAGTGCTGCCTTGGTCAAACCATTGGCACCGGCGAAGAATGGCAGCTGGTACACGGCGCTGGTCACGAATCGCTGCCTCCGGTCAAAGTCAGAGAGCCCACGGGAAGCGGCTCCGCTGTCCTGATTGTTGAACCGGGTAAGGAATGCCACAGACGCAGTCGAGACGTCATCGATCGACTTCGACCACGTATAGGCGCTCTGAAAGTACAGACCCTTGCCAAACCGATGTGCCAGCGTGGCCTGCAATGCGTTGTAGTGCGAGTCGGAGTTGGGGGCAAAGTCCTCGAAATCCACGGGAGCAATTCCGAGAAAAGGCGCACGCGCGTCGGCGTTCTCCACCGTCGAATCGACGATCGTACACGACAAGCCGCTGGCCTGCAGGTTGGTACAGCCCGGCCCCGAGATCGTCACTGGACTCTGCGGCGTGGCCAGAGTGGCCTGATCGGGATCGTAAGTCGAACGCAGGCGGCTGCCTTTGGTTCCCACATAGCCAAGTTCCACGAACCAGTCCGCACCTAACTCACGTTGAACCGTAAAGTTCCATTGTTGGGTCGTGCCCACTACCCAGTGCAAGGGTACCGTCAACTGAATCAAGCTATTCACATTGCCGCTGAAGCTCGGGGTGCATGCCTGCGGATTGGGAAAGGAACAAGGGGTCGCGAAGCCCTGGAGGATCGAAGCCGTGGGCACATATGTCTGGGTTGGATTTGCGCCGAGCGCCGGAATGCCATTGGGGAATGCAGGGCTGTGCGCAAACAAGTTCGCCAGGCTGCCCGGTCCAGGCGCGAATCCAACAAGAAATGGAAAAGTAGGAGGTGTGATCGCGAGGTTATCTACTGCGCCCAAGTCCTCGCGCACGCTGTAGATACCATAACCGCCGCGAATTGAAGTGGTGTGACGGCCGGCTACATCATAAGCAAAGCCGATGCGCGGTTCCCACACCGTGGCATATTCGTTGCCCAGCGCGGCCTGATTGAGGGTGCCGGTGATACCAGAAAGACCGAACTTGTTGATGCACTTGGGATACACATAAGGCTGCCCTGTCGTATTCGCCAGCGTTGGGTCCGTGTTGCCGGTATGGCAAAGGGTGTCATACGGCGCGCCGAGAAACTCATTTCTGAAACCGAGATTCAGAGTAAGTGTTTTTGTCGCTCGAAAATCGTCCTGCGCGAACCAGGAATAGCCGGGGATGCGATAGTCGTGGTTGCCCAGGCCGCCGCCACCTTCGCCTACGAGCGGATCTCCCTGTAAGAAAGTCTGAAAGTCCGAACCCAACCCAAGTGCACCAGAAACAAATACCAACAGTCCGTTATCGGCAATGGGCAGGTTGCGGCGCATGGCCACGCGGTCAATCTCCCCGCCAAAGCGGAGTTGATGCGCACCGTGAGTCAAACTCACAGTGTCGAGCACGGTGTAGTTGTCGGAGAGAGCGGATTGCAGCTGGGTGGTGTAAGGTCCAAATCCAAACGTGCCGAACTGAAGCCGGTACATGTTGGGATCTCCGGCCTGGCCATTCACTCCAGTGGCCGTCGGCAGATTGATGCCGATTTCCGCCCCCGTAATGGGCGCTTCGTTGTTTAGTTTGTCACTGATGATGTTGACGCCGAAACGAAATTCGTTGATCAAGCTGTTGCTAAAAACATGGGTTTCCGTGATGCTGCCAAAGCGGCTGTGCAGAGGAATGTCCAGCGGGAAATTTAAGTTGTTCGTGCCGGGTAGGCCTCCGGTCTGGATCCCAAAAGAATCGGCGCCGAAAGGCTCGAGGGTATCTGAATTGGACCAGAAGAAGCGTTCGGAAAGCCGGTCCTTCCCATTGCGAAATTCGCGATCCCAATTCGCCGTGAATTGATTGTCTGAGAATTTTCCTGGATCGGTGAGTACGAAGGGCACCGAGGTTAGGCAGGGCGTGGTTGAGGGTATGTTGGGGGGCAGCGGGTACAAGTATCCACCGGCTCCCGCGCCGAATTGATTGCTTTGAAAGTTCAGCAATTTGAACGCCACCGGGTCGACGCTCGGCACTCCGCAATCGGCTTCCATCTGGGTCACCGACTGCCGGTCCGCCAGCGAAACATAAGGAATTGCCGTGTTGATGAACGTTCCAGCCGAATCGCCGCTGCGCTGCCGCGTGCCCTGGAGATTAAAGTAGAAATAGCCCAGCTTCGCGCCGGGGCCGATCGGACCGCCAACATCACCGCCGAAGATGTTCTGCTTGACCACAACCTTGCCCAGGAAATAGTCGTTAGCGTCGAGCGAGGTGTTGCGGAAGTACTCCCACAGGTCGCCGTGAAATTTTGCGCTGCCGCTCTTCAGCGTGGCATTGATGTTGCCGCCACCGTTGCGTCCCTGGGTCGCATCGTAAAGGCTGGTGCTGACTTTAAACTCCTCGATCGCATCCGGGCTGGGCAGTGGCGTGTAAGTCAACTCGCCGAATGCGTAGTCGGCCACGGTGATGCCATCGATCAAATAGTTGTTGTTATCCTCTCTTCCGCCGTTTACGTGGATGAAGACATTGCCGCGGCCGAGCTGCGCGGCGCCGTTCAAATCGGCTGAAGCGCCTGTGGAAAGCGTCAGCAACTGCTGAAAGTTTCGCGTAGCCAATGGAAGATCGGTAATCGTCTGCGCACCCAGCGATTGGCCTGTGGTGGCATCCGTGGTATTCACCTGTTCCACCTGGGATTGCACTTCCACAACTTCCTTTACCGCACTCACTTTTACAACTGCGGTCATGCGTGTAGTTTCCGTAATGCGCACCACGATGCCCCGAAACTTGGTGGCGGGAAAACCTGTAGCGCTCACTTCCACCGTGTAGACGCCCACAGGCAGCAGCGTGGCCGTGAACAACCCGGATACGTCGGTCGCCACCTGGCGCAGTACCTCACCCGTGGCTTCGTTCGCAACACTCACCTTTGCGTTCGCTAGCACGGCGCCAGACGCATCTTGCACTACGCCCTCGATAGCCCCGGTCGCGCCACCTTGAGCAAATGCGAGCGAACCGGCGTACAGCCACACTAGCAACAGCACAGCAGATTTTCCTGCGCTAAACATCGGAATCCTCCCTGGAGACGATTCGTACCGCTTCAGAGACAGCGTTAGCTTGTAGCGGAAAATTAGAAACAACGAGATGAGTCACAGTCAAGAAAATACGGAACGGCGGCCACGCTACTTTGAATCTTGCCAAACCAATAAAACGTGCGGGACCCAACTTTGGGTGAATTTTCGATAAGGATTGAAGGTATGTCTGCGGTGTGATCCTCTCTCCCGCTTCTTAATCCTTTCGAGACATTGCCGATTCGGATTGCCGCAGACAGGCCAAACTGGCCTCCCCGTAAACCCAACGTTGGGGATCATTCGGCGAGGAATGGGCCGCCGTTCGCAATGAATCCATTTGTTGGGATGCCTTGGATTCCGCGTCGCGTTCATTTCCGCAGCACTCCCCAAGTCCCTGCGTCAGCAAAATGCGTGTAGATGATTGGTTATTCTCGATAGTCCGAACGAGCGCCATTCGTCCTTGCGAATCTCCAGCCGACCGAGATACTATTCCGCAGGATCGTAGTTCAGGTTCGGACCTAGCCATCGCTCGACCTCTGCTACGCTCATCCTCTTACGCTTACAATAATCGGCGACCTGATCGCGTTCAATCTTGCCCAGATCAAAGTAGCGCGATTCCGGATGAGCGAAATAAAGTCCGCTCACGCTCGATCCCGGCCACATGGCGAACGATTCGGTAATCTGCATTCCAGTATTCGCTTGTACATCGAGTACCCGCCAGAGCGTGCCCTTCTCCGTGTGATCGGGGCACGCCGGGTAACCTGCGGCCGGCCGGATACCTCGATATTTCTCTTGAATAAGATCCACGTTGCTCAAACCCTCATTACAACCGTAACCCCATTCTTCCCGTACGCGCTTGTGCAGGCATTCGGCGAAAGCTTCAGCCAGGCGATCGGCGATGGCCTCGGCCATGATCGCGTTGTAGTCGTCGTTTTTGGCTCTGAACCGGTCGCACAGCTCTTTCAGGCCGATTCCGCTGGTCACAGCGAAAGCACCGATGTGATCGCGCAAGCCTGTTTCCTTCGGCGCAATGAAGTCAGCCAGCGATCGGCAGGGCTCGCGGCCTTCCCGATTTGCCTGCTGGCGGAGGAAGTGGAATCGCTCCAGCACTTTTGCGCGCCTGCAATCTGTGTACAGTTCCACATCGTCGCTCACCACATTAGCGGGGAAAAAACCGTAGACGCCGCGCGCCATGATCAGTTTTTCATCGATCATTGAGTCCAGCAGAGCATTGGCTTCGGCGAAAATCTGACGAGCCTGCGCCCCCTGCCGCTCGTCTTCGAGAATTCGCGGGTAGACACCTTTTAGCTCCCAGGTGTGGAAGAACGGCGTCCAGTCAACAAATTCGCGCAACGTGGCCAGCGGAAAATCTTCCAGCACTCTCACACCGGTAAACGAAGGGGATGGCAAGTCCTCGGCCCGCCACTGGATTGGAGTACGCCGCGTGCGAGCAATCTCCAAAGAAACACCTTTCTGTCGCGGCGCGGAGTGAGCCTTGCGGACCGCCTCGTAGTCGGCGCGGTGTTGCGTAACAAACGCCGCCTTTCCATCATCGCTTAGAAGGCTGCTGGTCACGGGTACTGCCCGGCTGGCGTCCAGCACGTGGACGACAGGCTCGCTATAGTGTGGCGCGATCTTGACGGCCGTATGTGCGCGGCTTGTGGTCGCTCCGCCGATAAGCAAAGGCAGCTTGAACCCTTGCCGCTCCATTTCGCGCGCTACATGCACCATTTCATCGAGCGACGGCGTGATCAGTCCGCTGAGTCCGACCAGATCCGCCTTCTCTGCCTTGGCGCGTTCGAGAATTCTTTCGCACGCAACCATCACGCCGAGGTCGATGACCTCGTAGTTGTTGCAAGCGAGCACGACGCCGACGATGTTCTTGCCAATGTCGTGCACGTCACCCTTCACCGTGGCCAGCACAATTTTTCCCTGCGCCTTGACCTCCTGGCCGGACGCAGCCATCTCGGCTTTCTCGGCTTCCATGAACGGCGTCAGGTACGCCACGGCTTTCTTCATCACGCGGGCAGACTTCACCACCTGGGGTAGGAACATCTTGCCCGCCCCAAATAGATCGCCCACCACACTCATCCCGGCCATTAAGGGACCTTCGATCACAAGCAGCGGCCTGCCCAGCTTGGCGCGAGCTTCCTCGGTGTCCGGCTCGATATAACTGTCGATGCCTTTGACCAACGCGTGCGAAAGACGCTCCTCGACCGTTCCGTGGCGCCATTCTTCGGCCTTTTTTTCGCTGACGGCATGGCCCACGTTCTTCAGAGTTTCGCCGAACTCCACCAATCGCTCAGTCGCATCGGGACGGCGGTTCAGCAACACATCTTCGACAAGTGCCTTCAGCTCAGGCTCGATCTCTTCGTAAACTTCGAGCATCCCGGCATTCACGATGCCCATGTCCATGCCTGCCGCGATGGCGTGATACAGAAACGCGGAGTGCATAGCTTCACGAACTTTGTTGTTGCCTCGAAAGCTAAAAGAGATGTTCGAGACCCCTCCACTGACCTTCGCATGCGGCAGGTTGGCCTTGATCCAGCGTGTGGCGTTGATGTAGTCGACTGCGTAGTTGTTGTGTTCCTCCATACCCGTCGCCACAGTGAGAATATTCGGATCGAAGATGATGTCTTCGGGCGGGAAATTGACCTCATCGACCAGGATTCGATAGGCACGTTCGCAGATTCGGATCTTCTCTTCGTAGGTTGCGGCTTGCCCCTGCTCGTCGAAGGCCATCACGACTACGGCCGCGCCATACTTGTGCACGGCAGCAGCGTTCTGGCGGAATTTGTCTTCGCCTTCTTTCAGCGAGATAGAATTAACGATCCCTTTGCCCTGCAGACACTTCAGCCCGGCCTCGATGACCTCCCACTTCGAGGAGTCGATCATGAAAGGAACCTTGGCAACTTCGGGTTCGCTCGCCAGCAACTGCAGAAAGCGTGTCATCGCCGTAACCCCGTCGATCATGCCTTCATCCATACAGATGTCGAGGACATTGGCTCCATTCTCGACTTGCTGCCGCGCGATGCTCACCGCGTCCTCGAATTTACCTTGCTTGATCAGCTTGGCGAATTTGGGCGAGCCGGCCACGTTCGTCCGCTCGCCGATCATGATGTAGACGCCAGGCTGCTGCGTAAAGGGCTGTGATCCTGACAGGCGGAGAGGTTTCGTCTCAGTGACGCCCGCGCGTCGCTGATCATCCAATGTCATCAAGCCGCCACCCTCAGTTCTCGCGGAGGCTGGCCTTCGAGAGCTTTCGCGATCGCCGCGATGTGCTCGGGAGTGTTGCCGCAACAACCGCCGGCAATGTTGAGCAGGCCACCACGCGCAAAGTCGCCGAGGTAACGAGCCATGTCCGTTGGTTGAAGATCAAACCCAGTCGGCGAAAGGGGATTCGGCAACCCGGCATTCGGATAGCACGAGATCGCAACGTCAGCTTTCTCCGATAAGTCACTTAGGAACGGGTACATCAGATCGGGGCCGAGAGAGCAGTTGAGTCCCACAGACAGCGGTTTCACATGAGCGACCGCATTCCAAAACGCTTCAGTAGTTTGTGCGGAGATCATGGTCTCGCCGCCACGGCCTACCGCTGCCGAGATCATCACCGGCAGAATTGTCCCGTCCTCATCAAATACCTCGCGGATCGCCACAAGCGCCGCTTTGGCATTGAGCGAATCGAAGATGGTCTCAACCAGTAGCAGGTCTACGCCACCGGCAATGAGACCGCGCACTTGCTGCTCGTAGGCAGTTTTCACCTGATCGAACGTCACCACACGGAAGCCCGCATCATCGGCATCCGGCGAGTTCGAGAGGGAAACAGTTAGCGGCCCGATCGCTCCGGACACGAACCGTTGACGCGACGTCGTGGTCCCGACGCGGTCGGCCCACTCGCGGCACTGTTGCGCTGACTTCTCATTGATCTCTGAAGCCAGACTGCTGAGGAACGGATCGTCGATTACCCTCTGGTAGAACTCGGGATCCTTCCGTCCGCCAGTCTCCCGCGGATCGTCCACAAAAAATTCGCTTTGGCTTATGCTGGTCGCGCCGAAGGTGTTCGTCTCAATGATGTCCGCGCCTGCTTCCAGGAAACGGCGGTGGATGTCGCCGATCATCTTCGGCTGGGTCAGGGAGAACAAGTCACCATTGTTCAGCAGATCTTTCTTCGAATCCTTAAAGCGTGCTCCCCGAATGTCAGATTCCTTCATCCCATAGGTGCGGATCGTCGTGCCCATCGCTCCATCAATGATGGCGATACGACTCTCGAGTATCTTTCGCAGAGGATGTTGATGGGCTATCGTCATTTTTTCCTAACAATTCGAATGGTACGGCGCGCAAGGCACTGGTTCCAAACCTTGCGAGTCCATACGGGTGCTAAGGCTCACACGGCATGCTCTTTGATTATTATAGCGACACGGTAAACGTATCCCCGCTCGGGGATGAGAACCGCTGATATCGGAAGGAAGTAATCGTGATACGGTTGAAAGTTTCGAGTTGAGGAGCACAGATAACCACTAAACGCTTGAAGTTACCTGGGAAGTGGTCAAGCTGTCCTTTTGAAGGGCCGGGCGTTCAAGATCTTTCCGCCTTCTTCGACCGTGTAAGTTGAATTCACTACAAGGTTTTTTAGAATGTCGTGCTCTCCGCTGGGCCACTGGATTTCGACCTGTTCGGCTACCGTCTGGGTGCTCATGCCGAAGGTTAGTGTAAGTTCCGACTGCGAGCAGTAACTGGAGCCGGAATGAACAACTTTGGACATGATGCCTGCCGGAGTATGGACGCGCACCACAGCTCCAATGCCGCTGCGATTGGATCGGCGGCCAACGGTTTTGATTCGCAAGCCATTGTTCGTGGCGCCGACATTTTGAAACAGGTAGGCGGGACCACCGTTTGTGGTCATGAGGATGTCGAGTACTCCATCATTGTTAATGTCTGCATAGGCGGCGCCGCGCCCGACGTAGCGGCGATTGAATCCCAGGCTGGCGCCGACGTTGGTGAAACGCTCGTTTCCCCTGGAGTCGGGTCCATCATTGTGAAACACCAAGGGAACCTGGGGATAACTGACTCGGGGCTGGATGCGGGATATATCGGTTTCCACATGGCCATTGGCAAGGAACAAATCATCGAAGCCGTCCAGATCGTAGTCGAAGAAGAAAAGTCCAAAGGAGAGCGAAAGCAGGGTATCGCGCCCGATGCCGACCACTGGCGCCACGTCAATGAAAAGCCGGTTCTTCACGTTGTGATACAGAGCCATCATCTGGTTGGAGAAATTTCCGATCGCCAGACTGGGATACCCCGACCGATCATAGTCGGCTGAATCTATGCCCATGGCGCCGCGGGCAATTCCGCTCTCGTCCACAGCAATGCCGGCCTGCATCCCGTGCTCGGTAAAGGTGCCGTCGTGGTTATTGCGGTAGAGCTTATTAGGCTGAGTGTCGTTGGAAATGGCTATGTCGGGCCAATCGTCCTGGTCAAAATCGAGAATGGCCACTCCTAGGGACTTCGAAGTTGAATCATAAAGACCGGCGCGCTTGGTCACGTCCTCAAAGCGGCCGTCTCCAAGATTATGAAATAGTCGACATGAAGACCCTTTATACGACTCCGGCGTGCAGTAGGATTTGTTATAGCCATCTAGAGAACAATAAAGATCACCCTTTTCGGTCCAGTCCACATAATTGGCGACCAGCAGGTCGAGTTTGCCGTCGCGGTCGTAATCTAGCCAGGCAGCGCTGGAACCAAACCCTGTATTGCGGACCCCCGCTTCAGCCGTAACGTCATGGAAGCGGCCATGATCGTTACGCAACAGCCGGGAGTCCCCCACGCCGGTGATATAGATATCGTCCCAGCCATCATTGTTATAATCGCCGACGGCAACGCCCATGCCGTACATTTCGATATCCAGTCCTGCTTGCACAGTTACATCGGTAAAGGAACCGTTTCCGTCATTACGATAAAGCTTCATTGTGGCGCGCCGCCGCTTGTGTCCCGGCAGATCCATGCCATTGATGAGCAAGATGTCCGGATTGCCATCGTTATCGAAATCGATGAAGGCGCATCCCGAAGCCATGGTTTCGGGCAGAAGCTTCTTGCCGAAGGCGCCGGTGTAATGAATGAAATCGATCCCCGCACGTTTGGTGACATCCACGTAACGAATCGAGGAACTGGCGAAATTCGCCCACATTCGAGCCGCTGGCGAGACTGCCAAGCCCATCGTAGCCGCCAAAGACGACTCAAGGAATCCGCGCCGCGTGGAATCAAAATGCATCAGACACACCTCGATTGCGATGGAAAAAAGTACAAGAAATAGTGTGGCAAAGCAACCGGAATTTCACTTCCTGGTACACGATCTTAGCGACTGACCTCGCGTGAAGCGAGACATGGAGATTCCCGCACATCGAGCTTGCGCTCCAGAGGTTGGAACGAGGGGTCTGAAGTTTCGCAGATCACCAGTACCCTATCCGCCGGAATGTTGACGAATGTCTGGACGATTTTGCTGGACCAATGCACCTCGATTTTAGCGACTATCGCTTGGTCATTCAGTCCGAAATGTAGTCGCGCATCGCTGGACGAAAAATAACTCCCCGAGGTCTTTACCGTCGCAAACTGGTGATTTCCATCGGCGGTTACCAGTTTGACTGTGGCACCGATCCCATCGCGGTTTGACTTCGTGCCTTCCAGCTTCAGCGACAGCCAATGGCGCGGCAGAGAGAGATCGCTCCGCAGTACATGTGCGGGACCATCATTTGCGGAAACGACCACATCAAGTCGTCCTGTGTTATGCAGGTCGCCGATCGCCAGGCCGCGGGCGTCCCAGTGTTCCTGGAACACTGGGCCTGCCCGTGCAGATACATCCTGGAATCCGGACCCGGTGTTGAGAACAATCAGAGGGGACTGACGATAATGGATACTGGGAATCTCGGCATCTATGCCGTCGTTCACATGTCCCTGCGCGACAAATATATCCTTCAGGCCATCATTGTCGAAGTCGGCCAGGCGCAACCCCCATCCCGCCATCTTCGCGGTGATCTGTGCCAGTCCGGTGCTGGAGCTGGAATAGGTAAACGTTCCATCGCGATTGTTGCGATACAGGGCGTAGCGCTGGAAACTCAGGTCGTCAATCAGCAGGTCGAGCCAGCCGTCATTGTCGTAGTCAGCCACGTCCACACCCATGCCGGAATAAGTATGGCCGTGTTCATCAACCGAAATACCGGCAAGAAAGCCGCGTTCCTCAAACGTCCCGTCTCCCTTGTTATGCAGCAACATCTGCGGCCAGTTGTCGTTGGCAATAAAAATATCCGTCCATCCGTCCTGATCATAGTCGCCGATATCAACCCCGAGGCCCTTAATCTTCAAATCGGCGAGGCCGGACTTGGCGGTTACATCGGTGAAATGGCCGCCGCCATCATTGTGGTAGAGAGTCAGGGTTGATGGTGGAAATTTTTCCGGGCCGCAAAACTGGCGGCGTTCGGGCGTGCCACATCGCGTTACGACGTTGAAGTCCCACAGCACGTATCGGAGAACAATCAAGTCAAGCAAACCGTCGTTGTCGTAATCGACCCATGCGGCTCCGCTGGAAAGGCCGCTCGCCCCGACTCCAGCCGACTCCGTAACGTCGGTGAACGTGCCGTCGCCATTGTTACGGTACAGGTGGTTGTGATCGAAACCAGTAACATAAAGATCGTCAAAGCCGTCGTTGTTGTAATCTCCTACGGCAACCGCAAAGGAGTAGCCGTCTCCTGACAAGCCCGACTTTGCAGTCACATCGGTGAAGGTCCCGTCCTTTTCCTGGTGATAAAGGCAGTTCCAAAAAGAGGGGTCTATTTTCCCCGGGCGATCGGCTGGGCCGACCGGATCTTTGATCGCTGCGCCGTTTGTTAAAAAAATGTCAGGACGGCCATCGTTGTCGAAATCAAACACCGCGACACCACCACCAAAACTCTCGATTATGAATTTCTGAGAGGTCAGCCCCGGCTGGTGGCGAAAGTTGATGCCCAACTTTTGCGTTACGTCGGTAAAGCGAAGCTGGGCGGGGTTGACCGGCTTCGGCGTTGGCAGCCGGGGCGGGAAAGGAGACTGACCCCAAGTTGAGATGCACCAAAGAACGGGAAACAACCCCCAAAGCAGCGCGGCCACGCGCCCGCTGTATGGACCGAACGGCATCATCATTTCGTGCGCTCGGACGGAAACTCATTTCGACTGGCGAAAAGAACTTCATTGGCTTGAGCGCTGCCGTAGGGAGGCCGCAGTTCGCGATCTTGCGGATTCAGATCTGGTGGACGCAGATTCAGCGAGATCGGAGACACGGAATCCTGCCGCTGAGATAAGCCGGGAACATCATCGAACCAGAATGTGACGTCCCAAGGTTGGAGCAACCAGAGGCTGGACGGCAATCCAGTGTGCCGGTCTGCCGTATCCGGAGGGTTCGTTGAGGCATACATCGTTTTCTGCGACTTGGTGAGCTTACTCGTCTTCGGAGCAGCTGTCGCGCTGGTAATCAGAACATTAATACCTTCGTAATTCGAATCGGAGCTAGTTATAACAACCGTGAGCGTGTTCGTTCCGGGCAGGAACAGCGAACTGTGAGGTCCGATCGAGAAGGGCATGCCGGGTTGCCCGGATAACGACCAGGTTGAGTTATCCGCGTACACGACGGGTTCGTTGTTCAAGTACATATATCCGCCATCGTCTAGCCAAAGCGTCCCTTGGATTGCCGCCGTCGCTGGATCGAATCCGCTGAGATCGAACGTCTGTGTGAACGTATATCCCGCGGGCCCCCCGTCATTCGTATCGGACCATGCAATCCACTGCGAATTCGCGGTGTCCGGAGGCCATGAAGAGTAGATGTTGCCGGAGCTAAGGACTGTAGCGGGACCGCTGTAAACGCAGCAACTGTTGGGATTGTTCACCGACCAGTTTGGATCGGACGCTCCGCCCGCGAGTTGAGTGGTGCCTCCCGCGCCAAGACCAGTGCTGTAGATGGGCAATGGGGTGCCGGTAGCCGCGCTCGCCGTGCCCGTGGTGAAGTTGTAGTACGCGCCGTTCGTAATCGGGTTTCCGATTACGTCATAAACGGAGCCGGTTCCGGAACTGATGCGGAGTTGGAATTGCGAACTCGGCGACAGATTATTGTTCGGCGTCAAAGTGACCGTTGTTTGATCGGGCGAGACAGCGGTGAGCGAGAACGGCACCGTCTGTTCGCTGGAGTCGTTGATGCTCACATCGCTCAGCGAGACGCCGCTACCATACGTGAACGAGGCGGGATCGATCGCCTGCGAGAACACGAGCTGAATCGTGGTTCCCACGTCCACATTCGACAGACCATTGTAGGTCAGCGGAGTGGATACGCCGCTGACGAGAACGTTCGCGGAAACCAGTTGCGTTGATGCCGACCCAGTGGTTCCACCGGTATTAAACCCGAACACGTATGGGTTCGCGAGAACGTTGCCAGAGAGGTCTTTCACTCCGGCAACGGTAACTGTGTAGCTGGCATTGGGCGCCAGGAGAGCCGACGGCATCACGCGCACGGCGGCATTGCCCCAGGCGAGAGAAGCCGTCGCCGGCACAGGAGTGCCGTTGCTGCTGAGAGTTACTTGTCCCAAGCTTGTGGGATCGAGCGGTCTGTCAAATACGGCCTCAATGATCGAATTCTCCAACACTCCTGAAGCGCCTACCGGAGGAACCGTAAACAGAACCTGCGGAGGCGTTGTCACTGGAGCGCTGGCGGTATTGAAGTTGAAACACGAGCTTCCCGATATATTCCCATCGACGTCCGTGACGCCGTTGTAACAGAGTTGGTATTGAGAAGCGGGGAACAATGCCGAGGTTGGGATCAACGTGATCGTCATCCCATCAGTACTTACCGATCCGGTTGTAGTCACGTTTTGCCCGAGAGAGTAACTGTACAGAGTGACGAACAGATAGGCGCTCGGGTCAAGCGGCTTATTGAAGGTCAAAGTAATGGCGGTGTTGACCGGCACGTTGGTTTGGCTGTTGGTGACACTCTGGCTCACGAGTTGCGGTGCAGTCAGGTCGGGGCCGTTACCGGTGTTGAACGTCACGGTTTTGGCGGGCAGGTTCTGGCCGACAAGATCGGTGATGCCACTTCCGAGCGAGAGCGTGATGGTCGCGTTATCCGGCAGCGGAGACAACGGAGTCAACGTGACGTAGGTGACGTTGTCCGGGGTGCTGAATGCTTCAGAGTAAGCAAGCTGCGTCGGCCCGTTCGACAAGGTCACTGTCGATGGATTGATGCTGATGGTATCCATCAGCTTGTTGAACGAGAAGCGGATGGTCGCGTTGTCACCAACCTTTGTAGCGTTGTTCGCGGGAGCGATCGCAGCGACTGCCGGCTGCACCGCGTCGAAGGTCGTGCCCGTGTTAAAGCTCCATGTTCCTCCGCCGTAGGCATTGCCACTGAGGTCGGTAATGCCCGAGCCAATGGAGATCTGGTACGACGAACTCGACGGCAGCGGTGAAACCGGGGTCAGTCGAATCACACTGGGCGTTGGGTAGCTGATGTTGGTCGCAACCAGACTGTTGGACCATCCGCACCAGCCATTGCAGTTATAAAGCCCGAAATTGCTGGTAGTGACCGTCCCTGGATCAATGGGCTTGCTGAATTGGACGTCCACGATGGAATTCGTGGGAGCCACAGCGCTGCTTCCGGGTTCCACCGAGAGAACCGTTGGAGGGGCGACCGCATAGTCGGAGGTAGTTACGAACTGGCCCGAATACGCCGCGAAGGGATTTCCATAGATATCCTGCACAACTGGCTGAACAAAAACCTGCACGGTGGCGTTGAAGGCCAGAGGCGCAGACGGAGTAAATTCAATCGCGCCTCCGTTCGGTGTCACGCTGACGCTTCCGGTAACGGCGACGCCATTCTGCGATACCACGACCTCACCTTGCACTGTGGCAGGATTTACCGGCGAACTTGCATACAGCGTGATCGCCGTGGTCGTGGCCACGCCAGTACTGCCGCTGCCTGGCCGCATGGCGGTGACGTTGGGAGTGAACTCCGTGGTAGGCGCCGGAATCGTCGAGAAGGAACTACGGAAGGGAGCGGTAATCGGATTACCGCTGAGGTCCACGACACCGTTGTTGACGACCACGGTCACCGTGGAGCTGTAGGGCAGGCGCGTATTGAGCGTGATAGTGCGGTTATCGGACGACCACGTGAGATAGGCCTGCAGGTTGGTATAGCCGTTGAAAAGCTGGAAGTTCGCAGGAGTGATGGTATTCGGATCGATGGACTCGTTGAACACCAGCGTGACGCCCGCTCCGGGTCCGACTCCGGTTGCGGAATTGGCAGGCGAGACGGAGACGACCTGAGGATTGGTCGTGGCGCCTGCGCCGGTGGTGAACTGCTCCGTGGTGCAAGGGAATGAATTGCCGGCCAGGTCGAGCAACGAAGAAGAACAGCTCACCTGCACCTGAATGTTCGAGTTCGGAGGCAACGGGGACGCGGGTGTGAACGTAAGCGTGATCCCGTCACTCGATAACGCGACACTGCCTCCGATGGGATTGTTGTTATCGGTGAGATCACTCAACTGGATCGAATAGGCATTGGCGCTTGGCGGATAGACCGAGCGGCTGAACTGCACGACAACCGGCATGGAAGGATCGACGCCCTGCGCACCATTCACGGGCACAATCGAGGCAACCGTACCGCAGCACGTATAGCTGCTCGTGCTCGTCAGGAAGCTGCTGGTGAATTGTTGGACAGCATTGCCATCGACATCGGTGAACCCGGAGACGTTGATGGTGTATTGCGTGGCCGGGGCCAAAGGCGCCGCCAGGTAGTAGTAGAGAGTGAAGCCGTCGCCCGAGTAAGAAACGCTTCCGGATGCTGCCGGAGTCAGCGTCAGAGCATTCTGTGTGAACGTTGCCGGATCGATTGCCTTGCTCAGGGTCGCGCTGATCGTTGTGTTGAGCGGAACCGGATTCGCGCCTCCTGGATCGTTGGCAGGCACAACTGAGGTGACCGCTTCGGGGCTCGTGTCCGGTCCGGAACCGGTGGTGAAACTCCAGCAGCAGGCATATCCGGAGTTTCCATTGAGGTCGTAGAGAGATCCCATCCCGAACTCGTAGGTGGTGTTGACATCGAGCGAGCCGGGATAGGTGATGGTTGCGCTCAGAAGGTTCGATGCGAACGTCAGCGCCGAACCGGCAACGTTCGTGTTGGCCGACTGGTTATAGAGGTACCATCCCGACGAACGGATGGGATCAATCGCTTCGTTAAAGTTCAGTTGGATGGACGGTTGCGTACCCGTGGTCGAGCCGCTCAGTGGGTTCACACTGACCACTTGCGGAAATGACACATTGATGCCGGTGCCGGTAGTAAACATGACCATCGCGGTCTGTCCTGGATTGCCCGCGGGATCGGTGATTCCAGTTACTGTTAGGACATAGGTCGTACTGGTCTGGAGCAATGACGAGGGTTGGAATCGCACGATAGTATCGCCGGTTACGAAGCTCGGCGTTAATGGGACCGGGACGCCATTGCCCACCAGGGTCACGTTGGAGGCAGAGGGTTCAGCGATGGGCCGGTCAAACTGCACTTCTGGTGTGAAGTTCACAGGAAGCCCAGTCGTGCCAGTACGCGGTACAGTCTGGAGAATCTGCGGGCCGCCGGTTTGTGCTGTGATCGCAGTTGTGAAATAGGCGCTGTAGCAATTTTCGGAATTACCCGTCAGATCGAGGGCGCTGCAGGTTTGCAGATAGTAACTGCGGCCCACGGCGAGCGGAGTAACCGGCGCAACCGTGACTTGAGTCCCATCCGGACTGAATGAAACAACGATGGGCACTTGCTGGTCGAGAGACTCGTCCTGCAGCGAAATCGTGTTGTTGATAACAAATGTTCGCGTGTCCATTGGACGGTCGAAGGTCAAAGTGAGCACGCTCGCGATTGGCACGTTGGTGTCGCCATACGAGATGGTGCTGGAGACTACGTGCGGCGAGCTGAAATTCGGTCCAGCGGCGGTCTGGAACGTGACCGACGTTGGGGGTACAACTTTGCCTGCACCATCGGTCATCCCGTTGGCGACGGCGACCGTAATCAGAGACGAATCCGGCAGCGCACTTTCCGGCGTTATCGTCACCCGGCTGGTGTTGTCGTAGCTGAACGTATAGGGAATCGTGTTTCCACCAGATTGCAGGGTCAGAGTCTGTGCGTTGATTGTCAGTGGATCAATGTTCTTATTGAACGTGACCCGGACGATACCGTTGTCGCCAATATTCGTGGCGCTCTGCACGGGTGCGAAGCCGGCCACGGACGGTTGCGATTGGTCGGCAGCAATCGTGACCGTGAAATCCCATCCGGTGTTGCCAGGATAAGCGATTCCGTTAACGTCCAGAATGCCCGAACCCAGGATGACCTCGTACTGGTCTCCAACGTTCAAAGGCGCGGACGGTACCAGTCGGATCACGTTCTGCGATACCTGCGAAATCGTTGCGTTAATTGGGACCGGGGTGTACCAGCCGCAGTCTCCATTGCAATCGGAAATGTAGAAATTGTTGCTGTTGACAGTTGTGAAGTTGATGGACTTATTGAACTGCAGGTCCACGACTGTGTTGGCTGCCGTTTGGCTGTTGCAGCAACTCGGATAGGCGGAGACTACCGACGGCACCGTAGTAGTCAGACTCGGAGCGACGGAGAAATTTGTGTAGTAGTTGTAAAGCGTGTTGCCAAAATTATCGGTCGCGGCGCTGGAGAACCAGACCTGAACCGTGCCTCCAGCCGCCAGCGGGCTTGACGGAGTATAGGTCACAATTTGGTTGGTCGCGTCCACCGACGTGCTGCCGGTGATGAGACCGCCGTTTACCGCGACGAAGATGGCATTGCTCACCGTTGACGGGTTGATGGGCGAATTGATGAAGAACGTCAGCGGCGTATTCGGATCCACACTGCTTGCCCCAGTCCCAGGTCGGAAGGCTGTGACCGAGGGGTGAATCGTGTTGTCGTTCTGGACGGTCGTGAAGGTGGAGGTGAACTCCGAGCCGAGCGGATTGCCGGAAACGTCAGTCGCATTGGGAGAAACGACGACTGTGAAAGTGGTGCCGTAGCTCAGGCTGCCCGTGTAGAAGGTCGCCATCGTGCTATCCGACGACATGCTTACGCCACTGGTGTAAAGAGTGCTTCCGACAAACAACGCCATGTCCTGGTAAAGGGTCGCCGGATTCATCGGTTTCGAGAACGTCACCGTGACCGGACTATTCGGCCCAATTCCATTGCCTGCATTCGGCGGCACGACGGAAACGACCGTTGGAGGAACGTTATCCGTCGCGGCCGCAGTGGTGAAGCAGGGAGACGTGGTCGGCGTGATAAACGCATTCCCGGAAACGTCCATGAGCGGCGCACCGTAAGAAAGGTTAACGCAGATCTGGTGCGTTCCGGCATAGGGGAAGTTCGGTGTAAAGGTAGCGCTCAACTGGTCGCTGCTGACGGTAATCGTGCCACCCCACGATGCGCCTACCGTATTGTCATTCACGTTAACGCTCTGAGAGTTGACGCTCAACGGGTCCACTGGCTTGCTAAAGGTGAGGACAACCGGAGTATTCACCGGAACATTCGTGGCTCCATTCGCAGGAGAAACCAAGACGGTGCCTTGGGTTGTGTCTCCCACGCTGGAGTTGGATGTGGTGAAGTTCCACGAATAGGGTGACATCACGTTGCCATCAACGTCTTTCACTCCCGAAACCGCGATGGCGTAATTGGTGTTCGGTGACAATAGAGCGCCGTTTGTTGGAGCGAACGTGAGAGTGACGTTGTCATAAGCCAAGCTCGTCGAACCGGCCACGGCAGCGCCTCCGGCTGCAGATGTTGGCACAATTGCGTTGGCAACCGATGTTTGGTCAATCGGTTTATTCATCACCACCTGGATTTGCGGGTTGGGGGCAACATTAGTAGCGCCCGGTGCCGGAGAAACTCCCGAAACCGTCGGCGCCACCGTGTCAACGGAAGTGCCAGTGATAAAGCAAGCTTGGCCGTAGGACCAATTGCCTACGCGATTCGCCGCCTCAATGTTCCAGCAATATTGCGTGCTGGCTTCGAGCGGACCGGCGAGTGTGAGCGTGAACGTTGTGCCATCTGGAGAGAGCGCGAGAGTGGTACCGGGCACGTTCAAGCCGGTGTCAGTGTTGTAGATGTAATAGTAGCCGCTGTAGTAGCCGCCGTAGTAGTTGCTGACCTGTTGCATCAACGGGCTCATGGGCTCGTTGAAGACCACCGTAAACGTCGGGTTTTCGCCCGTAGTTTCGGAGTAAGTGGGATTCCAGGTCGACATCTGCGCGTAGGAATTATCTGCGCCGATCCCGGTGGTAAAGCTGAATGTTCCAGGGTTCGACAGCGGATTGCTCTCGGAATCCTCCAGGGACGATGTGTAGTTGACGGCGTAGCTGGTGTTCGGAGTGAACCCACCCGCCGGCATGAACGTGATCTGAGAGTAATCCGGCGAATAGCCTAACGTGCCGTTCACCGGCGCTCCGCTGGAGGTCACCTGGATCGCCGACAAAGCGGTTGAAGGATCGATCGGCTCACTGAAGCTGAGCACGACATTGGCGTTGGTCGGCACCGTAGCATCGCCGTTCTGGATGTTGGCGGCGACGAATGCCGGACCTGAGCTGTTGTTCTGGAAGCCAGTCGCGAACTCCTGATACGAACCTTGGTACGCATTGCCCGACGCGTCGGTGAACGATGAACCACCACTCAAGATGTAGTAGTTCATACAGATGGAATACGTCGCGCCGACACCCAGTTGCGAGGACGGGACGAACGTAACGATTCGACCGGAAGCGTCAACGGTCAACGTACCCGGAATTGCCGGTATGCCCTGGTAGTCGACGTAGTAGCAGCCGAAACCGTTTGGTGCAAGATAGATGTTGTTGCTGTTGACGCTGTTCCGATTCAGGGGTTCGTTGAACACCATCGTGATCCGCGCATTCAGCGGAACATTTTGCGCGCTGGAAGCGGGGCTCGCGCTCACCAGCGAGGGTTGCGTGGTAGTAATCGTCTGCACGGTAAATCCAGCATTGACGGTCAGCATCTCGATGGAATTGTTTGGCAACGTGGTCTGAACGATGACGTTGCGAGAGGCGAGGGTGGCTGCCTGATCAATCGTCAGCGTAGCCGTCGCTGATGTTGGGCCCGTGACAGTTACCGGTCCAAAGGCGCCTTCAGCTGCACCTCCGACGGAGATCGCGCTGCCAAAGCTCGCGACCGTATTGTTCGCCGTAAAGTTGGTCGACGTTCCGGTGATGGTGACCGTCACGGTGGCGCTCGGCGCACCTACGTTCGGAGTGATGATGGTGATCGCGGGTAAGCCGGATGTAACCGTTAACGCGCTCGCCAGGGTAGCCACTTCGCCGTTGGTGGTTACGGTGACGCCGCGCGCGGCCGGCGTAGCTCCGGCCGTTACTGTGACCGGTACCTGCAGACTGGTCGGGCTGTTTACGATTACTGCGCCGGCCGTGATGCCATCGCCGCTGAAGCTGACTAGGGAGACGCCGGACTGGAAGTGGGTGAACGATCCAGTTACGGAGACGGTCTGTGTCGAGCCTTGCGCAATCGTGTTCGGCGTCACTGATACGACCTGCGGCTGACCTGCCTGCACCGTGAACAGACCGTTGCCTACTGCAACCTCGGTGTTTGTGGTCATCGTGATGGTGCGAACTCCAACCGTCGCCGCCGGATCAATCGCGATGGTGACGCTGGCTGAAGTCGCGCTGTTCACGACCAAGGAGGTCACAGTGATGCCGGCGCCGAAGTTGGCGCTGGTTATGCCGGCCGCGAAGTTTGTGCTTTGGCCAGTGACCGTAACTGTGAGCGTGCTGCCCTGCTGTGCGTTGACCGGCGAGGCGGCGGTGATATACGCATTGCCGGCGGTTACTGTGAATCCGCTGGCCAGTGAAGCCTGCTCGCCGCCCGTGGTCACAGTCACCGTGTTGGTTTGTAGTGGAGCGACGGGTGAAATGTTGACAGTCGCGGTCAACGAAGTATCGGAAAGCACCTGCACCTGAGTCGTGTTGACTCCCGATCCGAGGTTCACCATTGGAGTGGACTGGGTGAAATGCGTGTTGCTGCCACTAATACTTACCTGAGTGCCCAAGCTGTTTTGCTGGCCGCTATTGGGACTCACGGAAAGAAGTGTCGCCGAGCTGGCCGTGATGGTCAGAGCATTCACGCCGGTCGCAACCTGGGTTCCAGTGGTCGCGGTTACGCTGAACGCTCCTGTAGCGGTGATCGGCGAAACCGTTATGTTCACAGTAGCGGAAGTGGGAGAAGTTACCGTAGCTGAATTCACGGTGACACCCGTTCCGAAGTTGAATAGCGTGCCGGAACCGAAGCTGGTCGAGTCGCCCAGAATCGTGAGAGTGACGGTCTGACCTTGCACCACGGTCGACGGACTGACCGAAGTGATCAGAGCCGATTCGACGAGGTTCACCGGCAGGACTTGGCCATTGCTGGTAAGCGTTGCACCGCCCGCCTGAGCGCGGAGCCGGCTCGAACTGTCGTAGACCTGGATCGTGTAGGTCCCGAGCGGAATTGCAGTGAAGTTGTAGTTGCCGTTTACTCCAGTCGAAGTCTGGCGAGTGGTCGGCCCACTCAGGTTCACAGTCATATTCGACAGTGGCGTTTTGCCATCGGACGCGTAGACGACACCGAGAATATTCCCGGCCGGCTGCAGGTTGACCGTAACGCTGGTCGAACCGTTCAGAGCGACGGTTCCGCTTACACTGCCTCCGAGCAACGTCACCGGATCGGTAGCGGCGACGAAGAATGGGCCGGCGAGCACGCTGTTGAACTGCGCCGTGCCATTGCTCTGAGTGGAACTCTTCAAAGTTCCACCGAACTGAGTTTCTCCAGTCAGCGTGACTTGCGCGTTCGGAATCAAATTTCCATTGGCATCCTGGACCGTAACGGTCACTGCGCCGAGGCCATTGAGCCGTACGTTCAACGTCAGGGTCTGACCGTTGTTGGAGAGTTGACCGGTGCTGCGGCCGCGGTCGCCGTTGGGATTGGTGACGTCAACTGTGAAGCCGACCAGCGGCACGCCCGAGAACGAGTATGCGCCGTTCGTATTCGTCACCATCGTGGCCGAATATCCGGTGCAACTGATGCCGGAAAGGCTCTGGCAGAGCAACACCTGAGCACCCGGAGCCGGGGTTACACCGTCAGACTGGAAAACGGTTCCCGATACGGTGCCAGAGGGTAACAATTGGACATTGATCTGGATGGTCTGCCCGGAGAGCCCGAGGGCGCCGGTGGACTGGCCTGACTCGTTGTTTGTCGGATCCACTCCCTGTACGGTCAGGTTGCCGGGAGCAACCTGGCCAACGGTGTAGACACCTTGGGCATTTGTGGTTGTGGTGAAGGTCCCGTTGTTCGCCGTAACGGTAATCTGCGCCCCGGAGATAGCGACCCCATTTTCCGTAACTGTGCCTGTCACCGTGCCGCCCAGTATGAGCACCAGATTCTGCGTGATGGTTTGGTCTGCCACAATCGTGACCGGCGCACTGGCCGCTGTATTGGTCAGCGGATCGTAAGTGGCCAAAGTAAACGCGGAAGTTGGTACGTCTGTGAAACTGAACCGTCCGGCAGTATCCGTAGCCGTCGCGCGAGAGAAACTTCCTGCTTGTAAGGACACGGTCACGTTGACCGCCGCGCTTCCATCACTGCGCGTGACCGTTCCCGCAACTGCTCCCGTGGCCGGAATAACGATGTTCGCCTGGGTCGTCAGGGTAGCGGAAACGCTTGCTGATGTGTTGCCCGTCAGCCCGGTGCCCATGGGATTTGAAACGGTCGCAATTACCGTGTATTGGCCGGGTGGAACCGCGTAGAAGGCGTAACTTCCGTCGGCACCGATTGACGTGCTCTGCGTGCCGTTAAAGCCGCTGCCGGTCAAGCTGACCTGGCCCAGGCTTACAACTTCGCCCTCCTGCCGGCTCACCGTACCGGCAATGATTCCCGTGTCGGTGAAAAAGATGTTTTGCGTGGCCAAGAGCGGCACACTCGGATCGAAGGCACCATTAGTCACGGGAGACTGTACGAGAGTCGACGGCAGTGTCGCCTGCACCGTGAACGGCGCGGAGGGAATAATGAGGTTGCTTCCGGTAGCTCCGGTGACCGAGTTAAATGCGTAATTTCCGTTACTGTCAGAAGTGGTGCTTTGCAGGCGTTGGTAATACGGTAGCGAACTTTGGAAGGTGACGGTAGCACCGGGGATGGGAGTAAGGCTGTCGGAAGCGAGAACCTGACCGGCCACGTTGGCGTTTATCGCAGGTAGAGGTGCGGCGTTGCTGGTGGTTGTGGCGGCAAAATTCTGTATTTCAGACAATTCAGTGGGGCTAATGCCGACAAGAGCCTCGCTGGGCAGTTGTACGATTCTCTGGGCTGAAGCCAAAGCGCTGGCGCGACTGGTCTGCTGCGCTACGAAGTTTAAGAAGGCGATCGATCCACCGGGTGGAATCGTAATGTTGTCAAATTCGGACTGGACCTGCCCGATCTCGCTGTTGCCCCCGGCAAAAATCTGAGTGACGATGTCGACCGAGAGCAAATTATAGCTTGCGGTTGTAGCCTGGATCGGCGCATTGGCTCCCTGGAATACAAACGCCAGTTCCGGAATCACGAAGTTGGCGCGACTGAAAGTTTGCGTCGCATCCTGGTCCACGTTGTCGCCAAGGGTCATCCAGTCGTCCTGATTGCTTGGCGAGGTGTTGCCCGTAGAGGTATTGATCACTAGCGGGAATGACGTATTGGTTGGCCGAATGTTAGAGGTGAAGCGCACTCCTATCGTGAGCGGGCTCGCGCTGGCGTTGTTCAGGATGTCGAGATACCGGCTGAAGTATCCGGTGTTGGAAACGTAGACCTTGCGGGTCACGTTCAAGCCGGCAAGGTTCTCCTGCTGAATATCGATTTCCTGGCCATTCTGCGCGAGAGTTCCTGAGCTGGAGCCTGTGAATGGACTGGTGCTATTGCCCAGGATTACATCGAGGTTCATCGCGCCTTTGTTCGCGCTGAAATCGCCATCAAAAGTGTACTCGAATCCATCCGCGATCGTACCGTTGGCCGCGACATCGAAGGGGAAGTTGTTGCCGTCATACAAATAGGATGGCTGATTCAGATTGACGGGAAACGCCGAGGCGGCCAGCTGAATGTTCGCCGTCACCTGAGAGCCGTTGGAAGCAATTTGCCCGGTCGCACTTCCGGCCAGCAATCCCGTGGTCGCCTGTGTCAGAGCCTTGACGGTAAAGCTGCCTACTGGCACTTCCGGGAACGAGTAGTTGCCATTTACGTCGCTCTGCGAATTGAACGAGCTGCCGTACCCCGGCGCAAGGCTGGTTAGTGTAACTCCAACTCCGGTAGCCACTGTGGTATCGGGATTGGTGATTTGTCCGCTTACCGTTCCCAAGCCGATGAGCGTCAGGTTTGCGGTTACCGTCTGACCCTGGACCGCGAGCGAAACATTTCCAGCCGTGGCACGGAGATTGCCGTAACTGTCGTAGGCCGACACTGTGTAAGTGTTGGTCGGAACCGTAACGAACTGATAAGAACCGTTGGCCGCCGATACGGTGGTGAGGTTAACCTCTCCTTGCAGTTGTACCTGGATACCCGAAACCGGAGTAACGCCATCGGGACCGTAAACGGTTCCTTGAATAGTGCCCGCGGGCTGCAGTTGAACGGTGACGGGAGTGCTGGCATTCACCGAAACATTGCCCGTGGTGTTACCGGACAATTGGGTTGAAGGATCGACTGCCGTGACATTGAACGTGCCCGCCAGTACCTTCGCAAAAGTAACCATGCCATCCGATTGGGTAACTCCATTTTGCGTGCCGCCGAACGAAGTTGTACTGGTTAGTGCGACTTGAGCGCCGGTAATCGCATTGCCGCCGCCGTCAATCACAGTAATGACAACCTGGCCAAGGCCGTTCAGGGTGACGTTCACCGTCACAACTTGATCCTGTGAATTGATCGTGCCGCTTGCGGCCCCTTGATCTCCCGTCGCGGGATTAGTGACGGAAATCTGATATGTGCCTACCGGCAATACATCAAATTCATAATAGCCATTTGCATCCGTGGTCGTAGTGAGGCCGAATGGCGAAACTGACACCTGGGCTCCGGCAACGACGGTAACTCCGTCAGCCTGATACACCGTGCCAGAGATCGTGCCGGCCGCACCCAGGGTGATATTAGTCGTCACACTCTGTCCGTCGGAGCTTATCTTGCCTTGAGCCTGTCCGCCTCTGCGTCCGATCGTGTCCTGCGCGGTGACGGTATACGGACCGACAAAGATACCTGGGAAGCTAAATTTTCCGGAGCTATCCGCCGTTGCCTGGTACGTACCGCCGAAGATTGAAGTGCTGGTGAGGGTGACGGCCGCGCTGGATACGGCGACTCCGCCCGAACTCGTTACTGTTCCCGCGACTGTACCGCGTCCCAGGTAGGCCACGTTCGCGCCAACCGTCTGCCCAGTCGCAGACAGATTCCCGGTAGTGCGCCCATGGTTTCCATTGCCGTCGGTGGCGTCAATGGTGAAGACTCCAAGCGGAACAAAACCGAACGAATATCTTCCCACCGGATCGGTTGACGTCGTCGCGAAGGTCGAGCCGGACAGCGTCACGGTAACGCCTCCGCCAACCGGCGTAATGCCATCAGCTTTCATCACGACGCCGTTGATAGTGCCGCTCGCGCCCAGTGAAATGTTGATATTCACCGATTGCCCGGTCACCAACACACCGGTGCCCTGCCCTTGCAGGCCAGTGCTGGGATCCGTTGCGACTACGGTGATCGTGCCTGCGACCATGTTATTGACGAGGTAGTGCCCCGTGGGATCGGTCGTGGTCGTGCGTACGTTGTCGCCTTCCGATACTGTGACTTGAGCGTTCACCACCGGCGCGCCCTTCAGATTTGAGACCACGCCAGAGACAGCTCCGGCATCGACGCCAATCTGAATGGTGCCCACATCTGTGATCCCCGCGGTGACCCCTTGTTTCGCGGTGGAAGTTCCGTCAAGAATCTGACCGTTATTCGTAATTTGTGCCGCGACTTGAATACTGCCGATGGCAGAGGGAACAAATGAAATGCTGAAATAGCCGGTCGAATCAGTGAAGCCGGTAAAATAAGTAAAGACCACGGTGGAAGCGCCCGCCACTGGATTGCCGCTGCCATCTACAACGCGACCTTGCACGGTTGTTGTGGGATCGGGCACGAGTGGGTTCGTTCCAATACGCACCTCGATGCCATCCGGAATACCATCGCCATCGGTGTCCGGGTTGAGCGGATTGGTGCCTAATGCCAGCTCCTGACCATCAGTGAGTCCGTCGTGATCGGTATCGGGATCGAGGGGATTGGTCCCCAGCTTCACTTCCAGGCCATCCGGAACACCGTCGCCATCCGTGTCCGGGTTATGCGGATTAGTTCCCAGCAGGTATTCCTGGAGGTTGGTCAAGCCATCGCCATCGGCGTCCTGTCCTGCGTCGCTGGGGTCGAAGGGATTGAACCCGTTAGCGATTTCGTAGTCGTCGGGCATACCATCACCGTCGCTATCCAGCGCAATCAGTACCTGGATCTGCACCGTCGCAACCACGCCCTCGTTGGTCGCCGTAATGGTTACGTTGCCGGCGGAAACTGCGGTCACCTGGCCGGTATTATCCACTGTTGCCACTGCGGGATTACTGGAAATATAAGTCGTTCCAGAATCGGGATAACTGAGACTCTGCTGCGTCCCATCCGAATAGGTGCCCAGCGTAAAAAGATGGACAGTCTGGCCTGCGGTGGTAAGGGACGAGGTGGCTTCGTTGATGGTTGTCGAAATTGAAACCGGAGGCAGAGTAAAGTTGTCAAAATCGATTGTGCCGATGTCGACCGAATCTCCGCTTCCACTCAAGTTAAGTAGGCCCGACATGCCTTGAGCGAAGCTTCCATCCGGGTTAAGACAGCGCACGCGGACTCGGTAAAGGCTCTGCGGGTTGGAAGGAACGTTTCCGAGCGCGAAGCTGCCATCGGCATTCACCTGCACAGTCCGGTTCAGCAAACTCGCGGTACAGTTCGAGCCCAGTTGCGCCCAGGCAGGACTGACAGCAAGAACAGCACAGGCCACCAAGGATGCCGGGAGCGCTAACCTTCGGCTGTGCCGGAGACGCAAGACTCTCCGTCGCACACCGGATATCAGCACTGCGACCTTCGCCCATAGCTCAGTGATCTTGCCTGGCAACAGCTTTGCTTTGGCTCGACTCATCGCTTTCTCGCCTTTTCCAACTCTCGGCTTGCGCGCTGCTTGCAAACGCAAACCGGGTTACATTGGTTCTGAAAAATCTGTCATCGCTACTTACCCGTTTTGCTTCTTGCAGGCGCAGCCCCAGGTTTCGGTTTTTTCGACTCTGGCACCCGCAAAATTCTCATATCAAATAAGCTTGAATACAGGAGCTGATCGAGAGCATTGTTGTATCCTAGGTTGGCAAGCTGAAACTGCCCCGAGGCCGCATCTTTTACTACATAGCGATAGCTCAGGCGCTCCGGGTGCCAGGCTTTGCCGGACTCACCCGACACAAAAACGAGCGAAACCGGATCGCCGTGGATTACAAACTTGACATAGCGTGGCTCGAGAAATGCGTGCTCCGCGTGGCTGGCGATCTCCTTGCTGTCTTTGTCTCTTTCCGTTTCCTGCTCCTTCTCGGTCCATTCCTTCAACTTGGCGGCACTCAAGGGCGCGAACATGGAAGGGAGTGCGTCCAGGTTTTTCGCGCTGTTGGCGGCATAAGCGCGCTGGTAAAACTCGATCAACGGATCGCTGGTTGACGGCGGCGTTTTCTGCGCAAGGTCATAGTCAATCGGCACGCCGTCAAATTGCAGGAACACCGGATGTTCGCCGGCTGAGCCGTTGCCTTCACTGGGAATCGGGAATTGAACTCTGGGATGGAAATCGAAAACGGGTTTGTAGGCCGATGGAGTCCGGCGCGCGGCCTCCAGAGAATTCAGGATCACTTCTTCCAGTTTGGTGTCGCTGGTTACGGCGCTGACTTTTGCTCCGCGCACAATGAACGCCCTGCGTACTGGCCCCGACTTGGCATTCGCATCCCAAACGCAAACGGAGCGTGATCCCACGAGGACCTTCGCTACCATCGTTACATGCTCAAAGTCAAAAACCGAATAGTACGCATCCAACCATGCGTTGGAGTCTCCGATTTCCACGCCGCCCGAGAAGGGCTCATTGGCCGAAGCCGGTGGCTTGGGAGGAATCTCCCAGATTTTCTTAAACTTCACATAATTCTTTGTACGGATATCCTCCAAAGCGGCCGCGCATGCCGATTCAGACTGATCGCCCGTGGCGCCGAATTTATTCAGTGCCACGTCGTACCATCGTGCTTCAAACTGCAGAAACATGCCGGTACGCAGTAAGGACCGCTCGATGTCAGTCGCAAGCGGCACGCTTTGCCGCCGCATAATCAGCAACGCGGCTGAGCTGGGCAATGTTTGACCGGCGGCCGCGCAAGCCAGAAGCAAGCATAGAAATCGCGGGACGATTCGCCGGATTGCCACTCGGTCGCTGATCTTTCGGTTCATAGAGTCTCTCGACGGCGTCTCGCGAAACTGCACGATTCGCGAGAACGCCGCCGGTTCTTAGCGTTTTAGGTTTACGACTTCACTCCCCTGAATGCCTCGCTCACTGGAGCGAACAAGCGAACCCCTGCCCACTTACTACGCAAGTGACACCTTTCGCCCAACTCGGCTGCCACTGGTAACCGAACGTGTATTTCTTTGGGACATCGACTTCAGCAGTGATAAATGCGGTTCCCCGGCCGGCGGAAAAGAACCCTTCGGGCCCCGAAGCACACTGGCCGTTACTTCCTCCCAGCCCCGCAACGCTGTCCATGTTGTAGCGTGCGCCAATTGAAACTGCGCCCTTCACTCCTCCCTGAGCGCCGCCACCTATACAGTTGGAAGTCGTATAGGTTTCCAGGCAGAAGATAATCGTCCCTTGGATTGAAATTGAAGGAGACCACTGCGCGTTGATCTGACCGTAGCCGCAGCTATCGGATCCATCCGGCTTGCAGGCGTCGGTACGGTATCCTATCTCGCCATTGACGGCGAAGCTGCCAAGGTCAAGGTAAACGCCCAAAGCGTAGTCGACATCAACCTCGAAAGCACCAAAGTTCTTCTTGAGTTCAAGACTCGGAGTTCCCCATATTGGTATGGGCTTCCCCACAGCCCCAGTAATAGTGACGGTGGCGCTTGAATTCAGGATCCCAAGTTGCTGGAAGCCGACGTCTTGGTTGCAGCAGTTCTTGCCCGTTCCTTTGAGGCCGGCAGTGACGGTCTTGAACTGAATGGCGCCGCCAGTCAAAGTCGTGAAGAACTGTGTCAGCCCGCTTGATAGCGAGGGAGGCACCACCACATTAGCATTGAGTGCACCGTCCTGGACTAAGGTGTTGGTGTCCTGCTGCGGACCCGTGCACGTGCCGTTCTGGCAGGTTGGATTTTTTATGCACTTATCCGTGGGCGTGCAAGATTGCCCATTGGTGGCAGTGCTGCTGAAGGTGCACGCGCCGTTCTGACACACTCCGTTAGTGCCGCATTGCTGGTTAGCTGTGCCATCACTACACGTTCCACCATTATTGGTAGGGCTAGTCTGACATGCCCCATTCACACACTTGCTGGTCAGGCAGGGGTTCGTAGTCGTGCAAGCACTGGCGCACTTGGGCGGTGGTGGCGGTGGTGGCGGGAAGTGCCAGCCCGACTTGCTGATCCCGAATCCAGGATCGGATACGATAACCGACCCGTCGGTGCTGACCCGAGCAGGCCCCTGCGAAACCCAAGCCATTTGGTCGTGATCGTAGGAGTAGATGTCCACTACCGAACCTGGGGCCAGTCCGCTCGTGTTCGGGAATTGGACCTGGACTGGCGGATTAAAATGCAGCCCCGGCGGTTGCAGAGTACCCGCGATTAGCGGAAGTGTGCCATGAGGCGGCGCCATGGGGACGCGGTCGGCATGCACCTGCGAAAGCGAGAGCGGCCCACTATACGGAGTTCCGTCCGGATTGGTCACGGAACCCGGCGCGACGGTGAACACGTAACCTGGTACACCGGTCATGAGCAGCGTGAGAGGTTGAGTTGAAGTGGGACTGTACGTCTGCACGGATGTCGGATCGAGAGGAGGCAAGCAGACCGGCATTCCGAGGGTATTGTTGATTCCTGCAACCGTCGTGATGTTGTAGACCAAGGTCGGGAACGTGGCATCCGTGCGCGTGCTCGTCTGTCCGACCACTTGCAAGAGGAAGGATCCGACTGGCGCCGGCGAGATGATGAAGTTTCCATTCACATCCGACGTGGCGGTGTAGGCGGTTCCTTCTAGGGTTATCGTCGCGCCTGGAATCGGCGTGTTGGAATCATCCTCGACCAAGCCGCTGATACTGGTAATCGCAGCTGGACCCGCAGCCTGGCTCGATGCGACAAAACTCGCCGCCGGCCCTGTATTGCCGGTAAAAGTTGCGCTGACGACATTGTTGTTAATGCCTTCCTGCTGGCCCAAGTTCAGCAGGGCGCTGGCCATCCCGTTGATATCGGTACTAACCTGCAAAGTGCTGTTGCCGTTCAGTGAGCCCCCGCCGGACTGAACCGTAAACGTCACGGGAACATAGGCCACCGGATTGCCGCCGGCGTCAAGAACTTCCAATTCCAACGGTGCCGGCAGCGGCTGACCGATAACGCCACTCTGCCCATCACCCATTTCAACCACGATTTGTGAGGGCGGCCCGACGGTGGAACTTTCGCAGAATAGCGCCTGACCGGTATAGCCTGTAGCCGTCACCGCAACTTGATTGTTGCCGACTCCAACACGCGTTCCCAACTGGAGTTGCACACTCGCCTGTCCGTTCTGGTCGGTGATCGCATTGATCTGTTGACCCTGCTGGTTGCTCGAAGTCAACATGCCGTCGCTCTTGACGACCGAGAATGTCACCTGCTGATTCGGGACCGGCGCGCCGTTGGTATTGACCACCTGAATCACCAGAGCTTGGGGCAACGTTGTGCTTATCGCTCCCGTCTGTCCTTCACCTGAAACCTTGAGAATCTTCTGCACCGGAATGGTGCCCATGTAAGTGACAGTCACTTGAATCTGACTGGTGTTGCCCGCCGGGTCGGTGGCCGTGGCCGTAAGAATGTTCATGCCCTGTACCAGCGGGACATTCGCAGCCGAGAACGTTCTATTACTCACGGTCGCGGCAATTCCATTCACCGTGACCGTGACTTGCTTGGCGTTAATCGTGCCCGGCACTTGTTCATTCACATTGCCGGCCACAGTTACCGTGGACGAGGTGACTACCGATCCGTTGGTTGGCGCCAGGATGCCGAGTTGCGGCGGCGTGGTGTTCAGCGTCACGGTTTCCGAAGCCGCACCCACATCGCCGTAAACGTCAGTCGCTGTTACGGTGATGACGTTCTGTCCCTCGCGGAGAAGGATGCCCGGTGCGGTAAACGACCCGCCAGAAACCGATGCGGCGACGCCGTTCACGGAGACGGTATCGGTCGAGTTATCAATTGTGCCGGTCACTGTGATTGGGTTCGCGGCAGCGTTGAAAACACTCAATGGGGTTGGGCTGGTGATCGTAATTTGAGGCAGAGGACGTGCTGCCGCTACGGTCACTACGAAAGCAGCCGGAGCGCTCGACAACCCGAGGTTGTCCGTCACCGTCAAAGAACCGTTGTAGGTACCAGCGGTTGCGTAGATGTGGCTGGGAGTGGCGCCCACACCGTTCGCAGTTCCGTCGCCGAAATTCCAACTGAAGCTGAGCGTGGCACCGGCATTGGGATCTGAGGAACCACTACCGTTGAACTGTACCGCCGCGGGCAACTGCACCGAATAGGGACCGCCGGGTACGGCGGTTGGCATGGAGGCAGTGATGATCGCGACAAATGGAGCAGGTAAGCTCGACACCCCGGACGAGTTCGTCACCGTCAGGCTGCCGTTGTAGGTTCCGGCCGCTGCATAGGTGTGGCTTGGTGTAGCGCCGGTCCCATTCGGTGTCCCGTCGCCAAAGTTCCAGGAGTAGGTAAGCACGGCCGACTTATTCTTGGGGTCGTACGAAGCACTGCCGTTGAATTGCACAGCTGCGGGCAGCTTCGCCGAATACGGACCGCCAGGTACGGCAACAGGAGGCGTGCTATCGACGTCCACCACAAACCCATTCGTGATCGAGTCCGTTTCAGCGCCTGTCACCACCGTTACATTATGATCGCCCAGCGCCGCCGAGTTACTGATGAAGATACTTGCTGTCGCCTTGGTCGCACTGACTACAGTTACCGGACCAGCCGCTCCCGCCGCCGCTCCGCCCACCGAAATGTCTGCACCGAAAGTCGCTTGCGACACGCCGCTCACGAAATTCGAGTACTTGCCGGTAATGGTGATCGTAAGGGTTTGCCCTTGCAGTCCTGTCTTAGGCGAGACCGATGAGATGAATGACGGCGGATCAACCGTCAGATTCGAGGAGTTTGAGCTCTGGAATAGCGTGCCCACTGTGTCAGCGCCCGAGATCGCGACTTGATAGACCGTGGGTGTAGATACGGAAATCGAAGCGGGCACCACGAAGGCGATAGTGTAGGTCGAGCCTGTTCCCGGAGTCACGGTGGTTGCAGTAGTCGTCACCGCAGTTCCACCGCTCTTAGGCGTCAGCGTGACCGTGACGCTTGCTGGCGAGATCGTACCGCTGGGGAATCCGGACCCGGTAACGGACACAGTCGTCAGCCCCGGTTCCGCTGATGTTGGAGTCGCGGAACCAAGCACCACGCTTGCTTCGTTCACCGTGAAGCCATTCGTGATCGAATCCGTTTCACCGCCCGTCACTACCGTTACGTTATTAGGGCCCAGCGTCGCTGTGTCGCTGATAGAGATATTCGCTGTCGCTTTGGTCGCACTGACCACGGTTACCGGACCAGCCGCTCCCGCTGCCGCTCCGTCCACCGAAATGTCTGAGCCGAAGGTCGCTTGCGACACCCCGCTCACAAAATTCGTGTACTTGCCGTTGATAGTGACCGTAAGAGTCTGCCCTTGCAGTCCTGTGTTAGGCGAAACGGACGTGATCGTTGACGTCGGATCAACCGTCAGATTCGACGAGTTCGAGCTCTGGAATGGCGTGCCCGCCGTGGTTGCGCCTGAGATCGAAACTTCATAGACTGTGGGGGTGAGCACGGAAATCGAGGCTGGCACCAGGAAGCTGACAGTGCTCGTTGACCCCGTCCCCGGAGTCACACTCGACGCCGTAGTTGTTAACGCACTTCCGCCTGACTTGGGTGTCAGTGTCACGGTGACGTTTGCCGCCCAGATTGTCCCGCTGGGGAATCCGGAGCCGGTAACAGAGGCAGTCGTCACACCCGCTTGCGCCGTTGTTGGAGTGGTCGCAGAGCCGAGCTTCACACTCGCCTCATTCACCGCGAAGCCATTGGCCAGTGTGGCTGTTTGAGCGCCTGTCACAACCGTCACGTTGTAACTACCTACAGCGGCTGTGTTACCGATAACGATATTCGCCGTCGCTTTAGTTGCGCTGACCACCCCCACCAAGCCGTTAGTGCCCGGTGCCGCTCCACCCACGGAAATGTTTGGGCCGAAGTTCGCTTGCGTTACGCCGCTCACGAAATTGGTGTACTTGCCATTGATGGTTACCGAGATGGTCTGCCCTTGCAGTCCTGTGTTGGGAGAAATCGATGTGATGGATGACGGCGGATCGACCGTCAGATTCGAAGAGTTTGAGCTCTGGAATGCGGTGCCCGTGGTGGTCTGGCCCGAAATTGAGACTTCATAGACCGTGGGTGTGGATACGGAAATCGAGGCGGGCACCACGAAGGCGATCGTGTTGGTCGTGCCTGTTCCCGGAGTCACGGCGGTTGCCGTAGTCGTCACCGCAGTCCCCCCGCTAGGCGTCAGCGTAACCGTGACGCTTGCTGGCGAGATCGTACCGCTGGGGAATCCGGAGCCGGTAACGGATACAGTCGTCAGCCCCGCTTGTCCGGATGTTGGACTCGTCGCAGCATTAAGCTTCACGCTCGTCTGCGCCAAAACCGGCATCGAAATCAATACCACGCCCACAAACGAGAGGACTGTTGCTCGCATCGAACTCATGCCTGTGTGCCCCCACCACTGCTATTCATGAACCATTGCCACTCGCGTCTTCTGAACCTGTTCATCTACAATCGCCTTGAAACTGGAGAGGGGTTGTACGCCGTCCACGCGTGCCCCGTTGACGAAGAAAACTGGGACGCCGTTCACTCCCGCATCGCGCGCCTGCGAGACATCGCGTTGTACCTGATCACGAAATGTCTGGCTCGAAAGATCGGCGACAAACTTCTGCGTGTCCAGGCCGATCTGCCCGGCATAATTCGCCAGCTCGGGTGCAGATAACAAACTTTGATTGGCCAGCAAAACGCTGTGCATTGCCCAAAACTTCCCTTGGGCCGCGGCGGCCATTAGGGCCTGATGGGCGAGCATGGCGTCGTGATGAAATTCGAGCGGGCGGTTCTTGAAAACGACGCGAACCTCGTGGGGATACGAATCGAGCACCTGCTCCATTAATCGATTCGCCTGTACGGCCAGCGGACTGGCTATGTCTGAGTACCAGAGAACGGTAACGGGCGCGTGCTCTGGCCCCCGAGAGGGGCCACCATCCGCGGCAATCGGCAGCTTGGCCGGCTCGATTCCTTTGGCGCGGAGAGAGTGATCAATCTTGGCTTCGAACTGCGCCACGCTTGCCGCACCTTCCAGTTCGTCGCCGTCTACGTAGAAAGTCGGCGTACCCTGCACGCCCCTTCGCTGTCCTTCGGCATGCTCGGCCTCGATCTGCGCTCGCACTTCCTCGCTTTCCACATCCCTGGCAAAGCGATCCATCTCCAGTCCAAGGCTCTTTGCCATGGCAAACAGGTCGTCGCGCTTGATCGTGCTCTGCCGCGCGAAGATAAGATCATGCATCTCCCAAAATTTTCCTTGCTTACCGGCCACCAACGCAGCCTGATGCGCCAGCTTGGAATCGGCATGGAAATCGAGAGGGAAACTTTTGAAGATAAGCTTGACTCGACCTGAATATTCGCGGAGAACTTGATCGACGGAATTTCGGGCGCTCGCGCAAAAAGGACACTGAAAGTCGGCGTATTCAGTGATCGTAACTGCCGCATCCGGCGAGCCCCGCATGGGAGCATTTGCCACGTTCACTTCAGCCAGCTTCAATCCCTGCCCGGACCTGTCGTCGTGAGGAGGCTGGTCCATCCCGAGCGCCGCTTGAACTCTCTCCTGCAGAGACTCGAACGACTGAGTGCCTTCCACTTTCCGTCCCGTCATAAAGAAAGTGGGAGTTGCGGTTACCCCTAGCGCCTTGCCTTCCGCCACGCTTTCTAAGATCGCTGATTTGTACTTGTGAGTATCGAGTGCGCTTTCGAATTTCGCAATGTCGAGGTGGAGTTGTTTTGCGTACTCCAATAGATCGGATCTCTCCAAATGTTGCTGATTCGCAAAAAGCAGATGATACATCTCCCAGTATTTGTTCTGCGCCTTCGCGGCCAGACAAGCTTCGTGAGCGAGTTCGGACCCTTGATGAAACTCGAGGGGAAAGTCTTTGACGATAAGTCGAATCTTGCCCGGATAGGAATGAACCAGTTTGTCGATCACTGGAACCATCTTGGAGCAATAAGGACACATGAAGTCGTTGAATTCCACGATGGTGACTTCCGGTTCAACGCTGGGAGATGAGATAGCCGATGAAGAGGGCTTCGAGGAACGGGCGTCGTCGTTGCCAGGCGCCGCAAAGACAAAGATCTGTCCCACCATCACCGATAACAACAATATCGGCGCTGCTCTTCGCACAAAGTGCAAGAGTCCTTCGAATTGCAGGTATCGAAGCGGCGGCATGAATCTACCTACAAAATCAAGACGATTGTTGAATTGTCCCAACTATGGAGTGGCTCACAAAAAACAGGGTGACAATACTGCTGAGAAACGGTTGCGCACACATCTCACAATGACCAACGAGTCGCATTGCGAGTGTGGCAGTAAACAAACTGGGTTATACCTGGGGGGAGCAAGTACTTAGCACAGCCATCATAGGCCAGGTATTAGCATCCAAACTGGCGCGCCCGAGCCTCGCCGAATCTGGGATCCAATTAGCCTCGGTAACAGCGAAAATTAAAGTCCTTTCAACTGTTTATGCGGCGCTAACATAAATATATTAGGACCGATTGTCAAGCACAAACTAGGCAGAAAGTTTCCATTTCATGTTAAATTTTCGTGAATACCACGAGAGAAGTTAGTCGTGCTTTTGTGTCTTCATTAGTTCGCAATCTCGCGACGACTTACGAGCTAAGAGATCGTCGACGTACCTACTCCTTGCTCATTCGTCAGGAGAGGGTATGACCGATGCGAAAGTATTGGCCATGGCCTGGCCCCAGGGCTCTTTCAGATCAAGGGCGATGGCATATGGTATGGATGCCATCTTCGGCATGGATGCAGATGTCTTGCCTATTTCATTCATGCGGTCCAGTTCGGTTGCACGCAGGAAGGTCTCGTATCCGCGAATCTGAAATAGCAACTTCTGGCCTGCAGCCGTAGGCGTATGCAACAGAGGCACGAAGACGCCGTTGACCACGATCATGGCGAAATAAGAGGCGACCGGAACCCAAGAGATGTTCCGGGCGAGCTCGTGCGCCGCCACAAACGCGGTACCTACAAACGCGAGCGACACGGCGACTGCGGTTAAAGACATCCTTTGTTTGCCGAACACGGCCAGTCCCGTAAGGACGCTGAAGCCTTGGAAAAAGAAGAAACTCCAAATCGTGAGAAACAGTGCATTGCTCTGGTGGCCGGATGGGAGTACAGCCAAGCCAAAGACAAGAGTGGCCAGAATCCCTAAAAGGATGATCCCAGCGTTCCTGGTAAAGTACTTCCCTTCCAGGGCTGGCTTCACTCGCGTGTATATCACTCCGGCCATCACTTTTATGCGAGCGTCGGAAGGGCCGAAGGCTACGACAGCGGCTTTGTCGGGGATTGATGAGGGAGCCAGATCCCGGAACTCGTTTGCTTTTCCGCAAGCAGGATCAGCAATGTTGGCGCTGGTATCGAACAACAATTCCGCGATCGCTGCCTCTTCGGCTGGCAACTGATTAAGCTCGTTATCGCATTTTTGCATACGCCAGAAGGCGAAAGACGCGCCCTTAGCTTGCATTTCGACATAGCCCCGCACGACAAGGCTTGCCAAAGTGGCTGCGACGGAAGTGCCGTCGACAACTCCGCGTGTTACGTATCGCATTGCAGCGGGCGAGAGCCCTGCGGGTGGCTCGTATTGCGGAGCCGTCGAGTATCCTTCGACATTTCTGCGCACGTACAGCCGTGCAGCGCCATAGGCGGCGAGCAGCAGCACCGGCGCCAGAAAGTAACTCAAGATGTAAAGTCCAGGAAAGTGCTTCCGTCGAGATATAGGACGTGCCGATCTTGCAGCTTCGATTCTGGCATTGCGGCAGTAACGATGCCAATTACCAGGAGAATCGCAAGCCGAGAGCAGGTTGTGAAATTCATCCTCAGGAAATTCTGCACCTGCGTGGCCGACAACGATACTGTCAAAACGCGCGCTGAAACCAGTAAGGTAACTGGAACGGAACCTCAATGGGCCTTATGGATCAAACCTTGAAGCCTGTCAGTTCATGGGGATCCGTCGACGGACTGGGAGTGCTCTTCCAACTTTGACAATTTCTGTCGCAACTGGCCCGCTGGGCAGCTTCAGCCAAATTTAAGCAACCTTTGAGACAATAATCGCAAGGCTTAACATATGCGAGTACTCCTGATCGAAGACGAGCAACGGCTGGCTGATAACATTGTTGCCGCTCTGCGGGAAGCCGGACTGGCGGTAGACCATGGGATCGACGGAGAAGAGGGTTCGCACCTCGCGGAGCAGGGGATCTATGACGTGGTCGTGCTGGATCTCATGCTTCCTGGCAAGAGCGGTCAGCATGTTCTTAGAGACCTGCGTCGAAAAAAACTGCATACTCCTGTCCTCATTCTCACGGCACAAGAAGGCAAAGAGTCTGTCATAAATCTACTGAATGCGGGAGCCGACGATTATCTCAGCAAGCCATTTGATCTGGGAGAGCTTCTTGCCAGGATCAAAGCGCTCATACGGCGAGCTAAAGGGGTTTCTACACCGGTAATCGCGGTTTCGGATCTGGAGCTGGATACGGTCCGGCAAACTGTCCGCCGTCACGGGCAGTTCCTCGATCTCTCGCCGACGGAATACCGGATTCTTGAATACCTCATTCATCGGCCTCGCGCAGTTGTTTCACAGCAGGAACTGCTGGAGCATCTCTACGATTTCGATTGGGAGCATCATTCCAACGTGATTGAAGCTCATATCTCGAACCTGCGTAGAAAACTAAACAGAGCTGGTACTGAGCCGCTGATCGAGACCTTGCGGCATCGCGGATACCGTCTACGTGAGGATGGCGCCGCAGCCTTATGACGAGATCCATCTCCATCACGCGACGGCTTATCGTCACTGTTCTCGTTCTCGAGCTATTGTCTGCAATCGCGCTGATTGGCGCCATCACCGTGCGCGAGCGCCACGTGCAGTTGAAAGCCTTCGATGCCTCTTTATTAGCGACCGCTGAATCGTTGATGGGAGCGGTCCAGGATGCAGAAGATGAAGGCGACACCGTCATGCTCGATATGCGCGGAGTACAGGTTGCGAAGAATGCAATATATCGCGTCGAGGATGAGCGAGGTAGAGTGCTGGGTTCCATGGGTGATGCTCCAAGTTGGGAGAGGCCTTCATCTCCGTCGCCCTTATTCCGCAACGTTGACGTGCGTGGTCGCGCTTACCGATTCGTCGTTCTCGCTCGACTCCGCATTGTCGACCCGGGCAAATCCAATGGTGGAGTTGGTCACAGCATCACAATCGTATACGGAACACCTTTGAGTCACATGTGGCATGAGGTCCTTGAGGCTACCCGCTTCTTTGCGATTGCAACAGCCATCCTCCTCGGCCTCACCGCTGCAGTTATGGCGTGGTGGGTGCGGAAGGGATTGTCACCTGTCTATGAACTTGCTCGTGAAGCGGAACGCGTCAGTTCGAGTGACTGGCACTTCAACACACCACTTAAGGCGAAAGAGACCGTGGAATTGCGGCCCCTTGCCGACGCTCTCGAAGCTACGCTCGCGCGTCTACAACGCTCATTTGAGCAGCAGCGGCAGTTCACCAGCGATGCTGCTCACGAACTTAAGACAGACGTGGCCATTGTAAAGTCCTCCTTGCAACTGCTGTCGATGCGGAAGCGCAGCGTCGAAGAATACAGCCAGGGCTTGGCGCTCAGCCTGGACGACTTTACGCGTCTGGAAATGGCCGTGCAGAAGATGCTCACCTTGGCACGATTGGAAACGCCAATACAAAGAGACGGCTCTGGAGGGACAGTTCTGTACTGCTCTTTACGCGATGTGATCGAGGATGCCGTGAATCAAACTAATCGCATGGCTGAGTTGAAGGCGATTGTAGTGAATGTCGAAGTCACCGCCGATGCCAGGGTGCCGATCGATAGCCACGACGCGCTTCTTTTATGCTCGAACATCCTCTTAAATGCTTTGCGACATAGCCCCCCGGAAAGCACCGTGCGAATTACATTGACGACCGACGAAGATACGGCCCGGCTGACAGTTCAGGATCAGGGAGAAGGTATTTCCGAAGAGGATCGCGAGCGGGTCTTTGAGCCTTTCTATCGGGCCGACCCATCCCGCAGCCGAAAGAGTGGAAGCTCTGGCTTGGGCCTTTCCATCTGCAAAGCCATCTGTGAGCGGGCAGGCGGTTCAATCCAGATTGCCAATGGCCCTGAGGGCGGAGCTTTGGTCATCGTGAACCTCCCGGCGGAACTTATACTGTCTCGTTCCACATTTTCAGCTTCGCTTAAGGAACAGTAGCGATACTCAGCAGGCCGGCAGGAATGCCGAGTCTTACTTCAGGAGTTCACTATGCGCTTTTATCGAGGAGCGGTCGCTGCGGTCCTTCTCTTGGTTGCGGTATCTGCAGCGCAAACCTATCACATTGTCGATCAATGGAAGCTCGGCGGGCAGGGTGGTTGGGACTACCTGCTGAGCGACGATGCAGCGCACCTGCTTTACGTGACACACAACTCGCGGGTCGAGGTAGTGGATACCACGACCAGCAAACCGATTGGTGCGATTACAGGATTGAAAAGCACCCACGGTGTCGCGCTCAATCCTGACGGCAAGACTGGCTACATCAGCGACGGTGCCGGAAACGCAATCGTCGTCTTCAACCGCAAAGATTTTTCCATTCTGACTACGGTTCCGGCTGGCACAAATCCAGACGGCATCACCTTTGAGCCGGCGACAAAAACCGTTTGGGCCTTCAACGGACGCAGCAATAATGTCTCTGTGTTAGACACCACGTCCAACACGGTTGTGGCCACGGTTCCACTTCCTGGGAAACCGGAGTTCCCGCAGGTCGATGCACATGGGGCGGTGTTTGTGAACATCGAGGACAAAAATGAGATTGTGAAACTGGACGCGGCCAGCCGCAAGGCAGTCGCCACCTGGCCGCTGCAAGGCTGCGAATCGCCTTCGGGCATGGCAATTGACCTCGCAAAACACAGGCTCTTTTCCGTCTGCGATGGTGGCAAGATGGCCGTTGTCGATTATGACACCGGCAAAGTACTAGGCTTGGCTGCGATTGGCGATTCGCCCGATGCCGCCAGCTTTGATCCGAAACATGCGCTGGCTTTCTCCTCGAATGGAGGCGACGGCACCCTTACCGTTGTGGATTCCGCAAAGCCCGATTTCCCAGTACTGCAAACCGTGAAGACGGAGAAGGGCGCGCGAACCATGGCCTTCGACGCCTCGACCGGACGGATTTACCTGGTAACCGCACAGTTCGGACCGCCAACGCCAGCCACCGACGCTATGCCGCATCCTCGTCGCAGCGTGGTGCCGGATAGTTTCAAGATCATCGTTGTGGAACGATAACCTGAACGCCAAACCTCAACCGATTAGTGCGAAGCGCGGGAGGTTCGGAACAGGAGCGGACGGGGCCTGCGACTCACAATCGCAGCCCACTTTATGCCGCCTGAGTTTCAGATTTCGTAAGCAGATAGTAGACTACCGGCGTTACGATCAGACTTAGAACCATCGAGATCACCAGCCCGCCGATGACGGCGATGGCCAGTGGCTGGAGCATTTGCGATCCGGAGCCCAGCGCGAATGCGAGCGGAAGCATGCCGCAGATTGCGGCTGATGCGGTCATCAGAATTGGCCGCAGCCGGCGCTGCGCGGCGTGAATCATAGCTTCGCGTCCGGACACGCCTTCCCGGCGGTATCGTTCATCTGCATCAAGCAGCAGGATGCCATTCTTGGCCACGATGCCGATTACCATAATCAGACCCATAAAGGATGCAACATTGAATGTCGTGCCTGTGACCAGCAGGGCAACGACTACGCCAGCGATAGAGAGTACGGACGACGTCAGGATCGCAACTGGAGCCGAGAAGTTCCGGAATTCAACCATCAGTACGCCGAACACCAGCGCCAGCGACAGGACGAGAACACGCAAAAGCTCGTGGAAGGACTGCTGTTGTTCCTGATAGGTTCCGCTATATTCGACTCGTACGGTAGGCGGCAGATGCATTGCATTGACGGTGTTTTGAACCTTCGCGATCGCACTTCCAAGATCAGACCCCTCGAGCCTCGCCGTCACCGTAACGAGTTGTTGCAGGTTTTCTCGTTTGATCTCATTTTGCGGAGACAGTTGCGTCACCTGAGCGAGCGAACCGAGGGTAGCAAGTTTGCCGGTTGAACTATTGAAGACGGTGTTCTGAATGGTATCCAGGGATTGACGCGTTTCATCGCCCAGGCGAACACGAACCATGTATGGCTTTCCATTCGCAATGAGCGGATCAGTAGTGGTAACGCCGTCCAGGATCGATGTGGCGTCTTCGGCAATTTCCACGGGCGTGAAGCCCATTCGGGCAGCGACTGACGGATCGATCTGGAAGTTGGTGGCCGGACCGCTGATCGTATTGTCGATTCCGTTCTGAACATCCACCACGCCACCGATCTTGCCGATAGCCTCCCCAATGCGAGGGCCGAGATTCGCGAGCAGTAAGGGATCGCTCGCGAATATCTTGATCTGGATCGGCTCCGGCGCGTTCGATAGGTCCCCAATCATGTCCTGAAGGACCTGCGTAAATTCAACGTCAAGCGCAGGCTCTGCCTTCTTGATTTGAGCGCGCGCATCCGCGATCACCTCATCGATCCCCCGATCACGCTTACTTTTCAGTTTCACGGTAATGTCACCGGTGTTAGCTTCGGTGACGGCAGCAAGTCCCATCTGCAGACCGGTTCGCCGCGATGTGCTTTCGACCTCCGGTATGCTGTGCAGCATTTGGTCCACGTGCTCGAGTACTCGATTCGTCTCAGAAAGAGAACTACCGGCAGGCATGATGTAGTCGAGAATAAATCCGCCCTCATCTATCTCGGGCAGAAGATCGGAGCCAAGCCCTCGATAGCAAAAGAAACTGCCAATCGCCAGGAGCGCGCAAAGACCTAAAAGCTGCAATGGACGACCGAGCGACCAGGTCAGCCCTCGCTCATGCCATAGCAAGACTTTGCACATGATGCGTCCGTGCTCATCGTGATTCTTTTCACTCCCGTCACTCCCACCGCGAAGGAAAACCAGGCTCAGCGCGGGAGTCCAAGTGACAGCAAGCAGCAGCGAAGTCAGGAGAGCGATCGTCATTGTAATCGCAAGGGCGCGGAAGAAACTTCCCGTCACTCCGGTGACCGAGACGAGCGGCAAAAAAACCACAACGGGCGTTACGGTCGATCCGATCAGGGGCACGGCTATCTCTCGCAAGGCCAAACGGGCCGCCTGCGCCCGAGTCTCGCCCCGGTCTCGATGGGAAACGATGTTTTCGACTACGACAATTGCATCGTCGATCACCAATCCAATCGCAGCCGCGAGGCCGCCGAGGGTCATCAGATTGAAGCTTTCTCCAATGGCCCACATGAAAAGGATGGTGATAGCGACGGTTGCCGGAATAACCAGTCCCGCGACCAGCGACGAGGTCCAGTCGCTCAAGAACAGAAACAGAATGACGCATGCCAAAAGCAGGCCGATGAAAATAGCGTCACGCACGCTCCGAATACTTTCACGCACAAGCTCGGACTGGTCGTAATAGGGTTCGAGACGTACACCCGAGGGCAAAGTCTTTCGGAGTTTCTGCACCTGTGCAGCGACAGCATCGGCTACAGCCACAGTATTGCTGGAAGGCTGCCGGGCGATGTTCAGTAGAACAGCCTCGCTACCATTAGCCGTAACTGCCGTGTAGACCGGCAGCACGCTGCTCTGCACGGTTGCTACATCAGAGACGCGGACGGCCGCTCCCGCCGGCGTTGTCTTCACTACCAGGCGGCCAAGTTGGTCAGCATCATGCGCCTGCGCACCCACAAGGCCAAGGATTAACTGGTGGTTGGCTTCGTAGAGTCCCGGCGAGTCGATGATGTTCGATGCCTGCACTGCATTGACGAGGTCGAGTATGGTTACGCTCGCGGTTTGCATCCGCGCCATATCAGGCACGATGTGGAACTCCGGCACCTTGCCACCCTGCACGGTAATCGTGCTCACGCCCACTACTCGGTTCAGTGGCGGTTTAAGCTGATAGGTTGCGAGTTCCCAAAGCTGTGTCTGCGAGAGGCGGTCGGAAGTAAGGCTGTATCCAAGAATAGGAAAAGTCGCGAACGTAAGCCGGTTTGTTGTAATGTTTGCGGTGTTCGGCAGCGTCTGCCGCGCTCTGCTGATGGCTGCATCGACCAATTGAAGCGTTCGGTACATATCGACGCTCCAGTCGAAGAAAAGACTGACCTCAGCCGAACCCCTGCTCGTGGTGGAACGAACGGTCACCAAACCTGGAACCGAGTTGACCGCATCTTCGATTGGTTTGGTGATGGTCACCTGCATCTGCTCAACCGGCATCACACCGTTATCGACGCCGATGACCACGCGCGGGAAATTTGTCTCGGGAAAAACTGAGATTGGCACCTGCTCCGCAGCGTAGATTCCCGCGATCGAGAACACGATGAGAAAGAAGAAGATTGAACCTCGATAACGGACCAGCCAAAAAGTATCCGTTGTGTTCTGCGAAAGAAACTGTTCCGTCACTTCGCCTCTCCGCCCGTCTTGTCCTCATCTTCACCGGCCTTGCCGATCTTCACCTTCGTGCCGTCATCCAGGCCGTAAGCTGCAGTGGTAATGACAGTCTCAGATCCGTCGAGTCCTTGGGTTATTTGGACGTCTTCGCCGTCGCTAATACCTGTCTGCACAGCTTTCTTATGCGCTGCACCATCGGAACCGACTACCATTACGGACTTAGAGCCATCCGTGGCGGTGATCACTGCGGACAGAGGCACTTTGATAGCCTTGGCAACCGTTCTTCCCTTGATGGAAGTTCCCACTGGAGTACCGGCCTTGTATTTTCCAGCCCGGTTATCGATGCGGAGCCACACTTCCACGGTCGTACTGCCGGGATCGAGCGCCGGACTCACAAGGAAAATCTTCGCTGGCAGGGGTTCATCGGTACCGGGAACGCTAACCGATGCGCTATCACCAACCTTCAGCCGTTGTGCAACCGTCTGCGACAGATGAACCTTCGCAAAGAGGAATGACGTATCCATGACCGTGATGAGCGTGCTGCCAGAGTTTGCGGTTTCGCCAGGAAAAAGAGGGCGGTCCGTCACTACTCCCGTGATAGGACTTCGCACCTCAGAGTAGGAGACCTGGGCTTCGGCTGCGAGATATTTCCCTTTGGCGGAAGACAGTTGCCCCTCCGCTTGTTGAAGCGACGCTGCCCGGCTCACCGCTTTCAGCGACTCCAGATGGTTTTGCGCCACATCGTAGGTAGCTTGTGCCTGCACTAAGGCGGCCGCGGCCGTATCGTAATCTCTGCCGGGAATTGCGCCTTCAGACAAAAGTTTTTGCCGCGCAGCAACAATCTGTTTCTGCAACTCGAGCTGCGCTGTTGCCTGCGCCAGGTCCAGTTCGGCCTTGTGGTAATCTTCCGGTACTTGCGCCTTGGTTTGCATATCGAAGGACGCTTGCGCGGCCGCATATTGGCCTTTATTGTCAAGTGCCTGGGCGCTGAGGTCGCGGTTTTCAAGCTCCGCGAGCAACTTGCCGGCTTTTACTTTTGAGCCGCGTTGTACGTAGAACGCGCGCACCGGAGCAGTAATCTTGGGAGAGATTGCCGCCTGCGCCACAGGCGAAAGAGTCGCGTTCGCGATGACGCGTTCAGAAATCTCCCCAACTTCAGGATGCTCCGCTTGCACCGTCACAACGGCAGCCGCATCGGCTTCCTTTGATTTACTGCAGGCCTGCAGAAGTGCGGCACAGAGCAATAAGATTAGTAGCCGCGATGGACGCGAGCAGATTCCTGGTCGTCGAAGAGAAATCAAGTTTGTGTTCACAATGTTCCAGTCAGGAGTTGCAGTCCCGTCAGGGCAGTCTGGTAGCGAACTACCGCATCAGCTTGCGCAGTCTGTACGGAAAGATATGCAGTCTGTGCGTCCACAACTTCAAGTGCAGGGGCTTCTCCGGACGAATAGCGAAGCTTTGTAAGGCGAAGACTCTCCGCTGCCGTGCGGGCGCTTAAATCAAGGAGACCCAACTGGTCTCGCGCCGCAACCGCTTCCCCATATGCTTCCTCCAGCGTCGCGATGAGCTTCCTCCGAGCTGAAGTAAGCGATACTTTTGCGGCATCGCGTCGGATCTCACTCTGCTTGACACGCTTCTGCGTGGAGAACCAGTCCCATAGTGGAATATCGAGCGTCGCACTAATCGAGTATCCGAGGTTATTCACGTCATCGGGCCCGTGTTTAGTGAACTGGGGTGCGTCTATGCCATAGCTAAAGTTCAAACCGAGATCAGGTAGATAGGCTGCCCTCGCTGAAGTTACCTGCGCATTTCCGGCTCGCACTTCTGCCAACGCGCTTCGTATTTCGGGATTGTTAATGGAAGCGGCCCGGTTCACTTCTTCGCGGGGGGGAAGTGGCGGCGGGGGCCCTGCACTTTCCGTTGAGTAGGGCGTCCGCGGATCGGGAAAAAGAAGCACGGCAAGTTCGAGCCGCGACTTCGCTGCTGCCAGGATTCCATCGCTCAGGTCCCGTTGACGCTGTTGCTGCACCAGTTGCGCCTTAACCACGTCGGCGTGCGCGACTTCCCGGGCCGTCTCGCGTTTCTGCGTCAGATCTGTGAACGATTGCGCCTCTTGAAGAGCCTCCTCGAGAACATGCTGCTTCGTCTCGGAAGCTGAAAGCGAGTAGTAGAGGTTGATCACGCTCGAGATCAGTCCTCGCCGTGCTATCTCCAACTCCGCGGCGGCACGCGCTGCATTGGCGGCGGCAACCTGCGCGTCCGCGAACTGCTTCAGCCCGACTGTCTCGTTAATTGAAGCCTGACTTATGTACTCGTGAACCGCATTGTTGGCGATAAAGATCGGGGATACTTGTGCCCCACCATGTAGGGCCGGGCTCGTCTGTCCGTTAGGCTGCGTGTACAACGCCTGGTTGTGATAAACAGCAGAAGGCAGTAGCGCGGCTCTCGCCAGATAGCGATCAATAGCCGCGGATTTCTGCGCCGCCAAAGCACTTGCAAACGCTGGTTCATTTTGTTGCGCCCGGTGAATTGCTTCTGAAAGCGAGATCACTACGGCAGCACCTGGCTGAGCGTCATCAGCAAATGATGTTCCGGCGAGAACGGCAGCTAGTAAAGTGAGGACTCCGGCCGCCAGCCTAAACACGTTGCGGTCCATCCGACGCATAGTGGCAGACTAGATAAGGAACCTTAAGGCTCACTGAAGCGCCGCAACAGACCTCGTGCTCCTCACCTTCGGGAACTGTCGCAGTAGCGGCTTTTCAAAGTCAAAACCTTAACCAGAGGGGTCACAGGGTAGTTCTTTTAAAACCTTCAGTTGGATTCTGGTTCCAGGAATACATTGAGTTCTTCTTGCGCGGAGACTAGCCCTTCGGGGAGGGTACCCCGGTTGTATTCGGCCATACGATTTTTCCACTTGAGGAAGTCGGTAATGCTTTGGGGTTCGACGCGGACCTCGACGCGGCGCAGACTCGCGAGCAAAAGATTCATTTCATAGCGGAAGCCGGTGGCAGTGCGGAGATTCTTGGCTGAGGGTTGGATAGTTTCGATTTTATTGTGGCGAAGTTCGAGCAGACCCCAGCCTACAGGTAGTTCTTCGCGGCGCAAGAGTCCGGCAGAGACTAGATAAAAGCGCTCGCATCCGACTCCCTGCTCGGGCTTGAGACGGAAAGGTTTGGCGCGGTCAGCCAGAAAATCCGAGCGCGTGACCTTGCACTCGACCAGCACAGAATGGCAGGCGCTCTTCCAGCCGATGGCGTCGGGCATCTCGCCGCTGGCACAGGCCTGCTCGGAAAGCACTACTCCACAGCGATAGTGGCGTAGCCAGTGAACAGCTTTTGCGACGAGCTGAACATGGGTCATAATATCCGACTTATGGCTCTGCCTTCCGGTCTCCCGGTCGGTGGAGCGCGGAAGGCTTGAGGATTGGTTGGCGAAGCAAACACGTTTATATGCGGAAGAATTGATGAGCGGAAGTGACTGCAAGGCTACCTCGTCCGGCCATTCCTCTGCCGTGATTGCAATTGATCTCGGCGCCATTTGTCGCTATAATAGACGACATAATGGTAAACGAGCTCCGAGCTGTAGTTGCAGAATTAGGAGGCCGGAGAGCTTTCGGCCGTGCGCTTTCAAGCGATCGCGAGATGCGAGATGCGATTCGCGATGGCTTTCCTCCCGGCGTGGTGGAGGAACTCATGCAAGCATCCGGATTAACTTTGAAGGAACTTGCGGCATCGCTGGATCTTTCTGCTCGCAGCCTGCAGCGCCGACGTCGCAGCGGAAAGCTGGCGCGTTACGAATCAGACCGGCTTTACCGGCTGGCTCGTCTGGTGGCCATCGCCAATGAATACCTTGGCGATCAGGAGCGTATGAAACACTGGCTTAAGCAACCGAACCGTGCTCTCGGCGGAGTCGCACCCGTGGCCGCGATCGACACGGAACTGGGAGCACGCCAGGTCGAAAATATTTTGGGCCGCATCGCCTACGGCGGAGTTAGTTGAGTCGAATTTATCGCGTGCTACGCAAGGCTTACGCTCAAACTCCATTCGACGGTGAGGGAGCCTATCTCTTCGGCGGCCGATGGTCGAGTCCAGGGATCCGTCTCAGTTATGCGTCGCAACATCAATCTCTCGCGATACTCGAGTATTTTGTCCACCTCGATCAAGGCGATCCTCCGGATGACTTGGTCTTAGCCGTTGCGGAATTCCCCGATGATATAAAAAGTGAGACGGTCGAAGCCGTCAAGCTCCCGGCCAACTGGCGCGCCTCGGCAGCGCCTCCCGAGCTTACCCGGTTCGGTGATGAATTCGCACAAAGAAAAGAGCATTGTTTACTCTGGGTGCCTTCGGTTCTCGCTCTCAGCGAGCATAATTGTCTGATTAATACAGCGCATTCGGACTACAAGAGGATGATCGTGCGCGAAGTCGAAACACTCCAGTACGATCTGCGTATGTTTCGGAAAAAACAAAGCCGCCGGCATTGATGCTCACGCTGGTGATGATCCGCGTGCGGGGGACTATGCGCGCCGCGCCCGCTTTAACGGCTTAATCAGAACCGGCCTATGAAGCACCGTCTCTAGCAAATGGCGTTCAGCGGCGATCATTTGGGCGGAAGGAATCAGGGCAGAATAGCCTTCGGCGGCAATGACTAAGGCTTGGTTGTGAGCGATACTGAGTGGCCTGCGGACAAATCCGTTGCTGTGTTGCTTACGATTGGACTTGGCAGTCAGTTCGCTGCTTTCAATTTGAATACGCCGGATGTGGCCGTCGTGCCCGGCATCAAGAGCGTTGGCCAGGCGTAGGATCGCGGCCAGCTGGATCGTCCCTTTCTGTTCATTGGGAAGAAGATCACGCAAGGCTTTGTGGGTGCGCGTAGGCAGCGCTCCGCGATGAAAACGGGCGACGATGGCAGCGCGTTGCAAATCTGCGGGCTTCCAACCGAGGGGCTTGCCGTGCGCTTTTATGAGATCGAACGAAGTCTTGTGATGGCCCTTCTGGCCTTTTGACTTGCCGACATCGTGGAGAAGAGCCGCAGCAAGCAAGCTGGAACGAGCTGAGACACCGTCGACTGAAGGCTGCCATCCAGAAGAAAGCAAACCGTCGTAGAGCTGCAAAGCCAAGCCAGCAACCCGCTCGGAGTGAGCAAAGTCGGGATCAAGGCCGTTCGCCCACAGCTTCATGCGGCGAGTGGCGAGCACTTGAATCTGTTTGCCCTGCGGAAGAGTTGCGCGCCAGACGTTCCAAAGAGCCTCAGGGCCAATCATTCTGGCGCGGTAGCGATCAATACGCGCAGTGCGCTCGGCCACAATTCGTTGGCGCCAGGCGTTGCGCGAGATGGAATCAGGAAAAACGCGGCAGGATACCGCAGTCGACCAAAGAACATCGAGGTCATGGACTTCGCCAAGGAGATCCTGCAATTTCTTGAGGTCGTTGCTCCAGGCTTTGTGCTCGACGGGGAGAAAATTTTCAACGATGTAGCGGAAGCGTTTGATCCCAATGCGCAAGCTGTGAAACGCAGTTTGCGAGCGGTTGCGAAGGGCACGGTTGTGGAGCTCGCGAGCTTCCGTCCAGCGCTCGAGGGCCAGATGCTTGAAGAGTGCGCTGCCCAGCCGAAAGCGCGCGGCCCGCGCGGGAAGCGATTTGCCCCAGGAACGCCACTGTTTGCGGTCGAACTCCTCGAGAGCGGCTTGGGCTTCGTGCTGCTCCACTTGTTCGCGACGATGGAGGATTTCGAGCAATGTGTGGGCGGCGGGATCGCCAGCGTATTCATGCGCGCCGAACTGCGAAGCCGACTCCTCGCTCTGTTGAGACTGCGGCAAAACAACCGAGCTGGCCCCTTCTACATGGGCTTCTTCAGGGTTCAGCCTCTCGACCCACTCCATCATGACGTGGACATCGCGCAACGCGCCGAGCCTCTGAAACAGGCGTTTGCCGGCCTTCTTCATCGCCTTCCAGTCCGAAGCGGGATCGAGGGCCATCAGGCCATCGGCCAAGGAACGGCAGCGTCGTAGGGATACGCGCAGGTCGTGAACCGGATCGGGCCCGAAATCAGCAGAGACGTGATCGCACTCCTCCAGAACCTGCAACATCCAGTAACGGAGGCCGGTGGTTTTCGGGACGCGAGTTAGACGGCTGGTTGCGGAAGGCACAAGGATCCCGGATAGCCGAAATTATTTTCCGTTCCTATTCTCGTCGCTATTGGCGATAAATGCCAAGTCCGCGGGGCAAAAGAGCATGCCAGGAGGCGCATTCAAGCGCTTACGGCGGTATAAAGCAGATTTGTCCTGACAACGCCCCCGTTTGCACTCATCATCTGTTCATCAGTTCCCGATAGTCTAAGCGGTATTCCGCGAGGGTTCCATTACCTCCGTAATGTGCAGACCCTTACCTGTTGGATTTACCTTTTAGTTGCAGAGCTGCGGTCTCAGGAGCGATCTATCACGGACGCAACCACATTTCATGCCAACCGAGCGGCGTCGGCACGGGCCTTCGTACACAGCCTCAACATCCTGATCAAGTACGCACGGATGTACGGACCCGAACACAAACGGACCGAAGCGCAGTTCGAGATCGCATGGAGGGAATTGCAGCAGGGGCTTCCATCCGCCGGAGAGGGCGGCTTTCTCCTAGGAGTCTCCGACAACAAATTATTGCTGGATGGAGTTCCGCTGGAGTCGGGGCAAACGGAGCGCAGCTTCGGGCAGCTATTAACCACAGCCGGGCTGGCCAGCCTGCACTTCTCCAAAGACGTCACCATCGATGACTTCACCCGCCTCGTGCGAGCTTTCACTGTAGCAGGCTCGAAAGCCCAGGACGTGGCGAAGCAAATCAAAGAAGCGCTTGGTAGCGGCAGCGGTAAGAGCACGATCAAAATTAATGAAGTGAAGTTTGTAGCGGCCGATCCTCTGACGGGCGATATCAGCGTGGCCGCGCAGATTGCCGCGCAAACTTTGGGGCCCGAGTTTAAGCAATGGCTGAACGATCCGCAGAAGCTGCTGCAACTGATTGCGGCGGCGGAAGGCGCCAGCGCAGTTGGCCAGGGACAACCCAGCGGAACCACGGTGCCGTTTGGTAGCGTCCCAAATGTTTCCGGGCATTGGGTTGCAGGACCAGCCACCGATGCGGGCTCTGGAGCGGGAATGGGAACCGGCACGGCGGGGACAGGAGCGGCAACCGCGCCGGCCTGGGAAGGTGGCGTTGTGCCTCTGCAGGAGGCCGAAGTAGTTCAAGCCATCCGGCTTCTGACTCGATTCGGGCAGGTGAAGGACGATCCGAATAGTCGTCCGGAGGATTTGCAGAAGGATCTCGCGGAAACCGACCCCAACACGCGGCTGAATCTTCAGCAATTGCTTGGTAGTCTCGCAGCCAAGGTCACGACTGAACAGCAGGAAGATACGCCGCTGTTGATGAAGGCGGCAGAACATATGGCAATCCGCTTTGCCTTGGAGCGTTATTCCAAGGGCGAAGTCAAGGTCAATGCGGTGCATCAGATGATGGAGCACATGAGCCGGCAAATGGACTCGTTGCGCCAGATTCTGAAGTTGCAAGAAGACAAAATGAACAAGGCCGGCATTCTGGTGGAGTCGCACGCCGATATGCTGGACCGGATGTTTTGGGCGGAAGTACCAGAGTCCGGAAAGAAGACGGTTCTGCTCTCGAACGAAGCTCCCTGCGTGCCCCCGCGCAACCTGCGGCAGTTTGTGGAAGTACTGTTGGACCGCGACGACAAGCAAACCTCAGCCGAAATCCTGAATAACTATTCCAGTTGCCTTGGCACGAAAGAAGGAGAGGCTCGCCGCAAGACAGCGATTGGATTGAGCCAGGTAGCGGATCTTTACTCGCGATTGGGTGGCCAGGCGATGGGGAACGCCATTCGCAGAGTGAGCGAGCAGTTGTGTGCGGAGAAAGACGCCGAGCTGCAGAGCTTGCTGAGCGCGGCTTTCGTGCGCCTGAGCCAGGAGGCCAGCGAAGCCAAGAATTACGGAGCCGTGAACGAAGTATGCGCCGGGATGGAGATGCTGCTGCAGCAACGTCCGGTACTGGTAAACGATCTGCGGCCGCGAGTGGGTGTCGAGAACCGAATTCCTGAGTTTATTGAAGAGGCTTTGCGCAGTGAGCCGGTGCCGGCGGATTTGCTGGTAGTTTTGCGGCGCACGTGTCAATCAGGCGCCGAACATCTGGCCGACCGGTTCTTCCGCTGCATGCGCCGGGACGAATGCGACCTCATGATCGAACTGGTCAAGGAAATGGGAACTCCCGCTCTCGCACAATTGCGGGAGATTCTGCGGACTGGCCAGCCGCGACAGGCTTCGGCGGTAGTTGGATTGTTAAGCCGCTTGGACGTGGGAACTTTGCTCGAACTCTTACCGGTACGACTGCCGGAATGGAATCGCTTCTACCACGACATTGTGGTTCGGCAGATCGCTTATGGTGCTGCGCCGGACCGCGGCCGTACGCTATTGGAACTCGCCGAAGTACTGGATTCTGTAGTGCTGCCGGAAGCCATCGATGAAATTGGAATGAGTGGTGACGTCACTGCCGCACCGCCGCTCGTTGCCATGGCGCGGCCCGGCGAAGCAGCTTCGCGCTCGCCCCTGGTGCAACTGAAAGCCATAGAATCGCTGGGACGCCTGCGGGATAACGAGGCTCTTGCGCTGCTGCGGGAGATTGTTGAGGCGAAGAAAAGATTTGGATGGGTTCACCATAAGGAACTGAGGATCGCAGCGGCTCAGTCGTTGTCGAAAACCGATCCCCGTTACAGCGGCCAGGTTTTATCCGATAGCGGCATCGAAACGGCAGAGTTGGCAATTGCTCCCTTGGATACGGCTCCTGCGTGTCCGTGGGTGCGGCAGCGGCGTTATGAACGCATGGTACTGTCACGCACGATCGGCGCCACGATTGGCAGTTCCTGGGGAAAGTCAAAGATTCTGATCCGTGAGTTGAGCCTGGGCGGAGGCAAGGGAACGAAAGAAGACAACCTGCGCATCGGCAGCGAGGCTGACCTGGAAATTTCGGTCGGTCTGAGGTCGAAGATAAAAGCGCACGTGCTGTTGCGCCGGGCGCGAGTGAATGAAGTTGGATTCGAGATCGTAAATACTGACCTGGAAAGCCGCTACCGTCTGCGGCGGTTGCTGGTGGAGGCCACAAATAACGTCCCGCAAAACAAGGACGGACAGTGGAGCGGGGAGCGCAAGATATAAATTAATCCTTCCTGTTTTCAGGCTATGGTCCTGCGCACGACCCCAGTTCTCAAGTTCCGGTGGAAAGACTTCCTCTGCTTCGCTTTCTTGGTGGTTGTAGGAATAGTCGTTTTGTTCCGCGCGTTAGCCACAAAGCTTCGAAAGCAGAAAAAATCAATCACAATTGAAAACCTTATCGATACCGCTGGCGAAGTCAGAGACGACCCCAATGAACCAGCCAGATGGGTTCCGTAATCTTGAATCTTGTGATGAAAATAAAAAAGCCTCTGCTATCGGCAGAGGCTTTCATTCGTGACACGAAAAAAACTCTTACTTCACCTTTGCGAAAATAATAACCAGCGTGTAGAGCGCCAGCGACTCGATCAGGGCCAGGCCAAGAATCAGAGCCAGCTGAATTCCCGGACGGGCCGCTGGATTGCGGGCGAGACTCTCGGCAGCGGATGCCGTCGCTTTGCCTTGGGCCAACGCACAAATGCCCGAGGCAAAGGCCATCGAGAATCCTGCGGCGATGGCGACCCAGTTGGTTCCCCCCGCGGCTTCGCCCTGCGCGAAGACCGGGACGGCGAACGATAGTACCGACAGGACCATGAACAATTTGCTTAGCTTACTCATTGTGTTTCTCCTCGTATGAAATACCGCCAGTGGGTGGTTGACGCCATACCGTACAGACGCCCTCACGCTTGCGGCTTGAAAATCAGTTCTCAGTTCCCTTCTCAGAAAAATGCCAGCCAACTAACCTAAACTCTCTAGTGCTCTTCCGAAACCGCGCCCTGCAGGTAAACCGTCGTCAGCAGAATGAAGATGTAAGTCTGCAGCAGGGACACGCCGATGTGCAATCCTAGAAAGATAATCGGAACGCCGATAGGCACAAGCGAAAAGAAAACCAGCGTGACCATATCTCCGGCAAACATGTTGGCGAACAGACGGATGGTCAGCGAAAGCACGCGAGCCAGATGGCTGATGAGCTCGATGGGAACCATTAATGGGGCCAATGCGGGCATCGGCCCGGCAAAATGTTTCAGGTAGGCGATTCCGGCGTGCTTGAATCCTTGAGTCTGGTAGTACACAAAAGCGCAAAGAGCGCAGCCTAAGGGAACGATGGGTACTGCAGTAGGCGACTCGAAACCGGGAATCACGCCAATAAGATTGCAGAACAAGATGAAGAAACAGAGCGCCGCCAGGAATGGCGTGTAGCCCTCGCTGTGATGGCCGATGATCTCTTCGCTCTGATTTTGAATCATCCCCTCAACCGCCTCAAAAAAATGTTGCAGCGCGCCGGGGCGATCAACCGAAAGGCGGGAGCGTACGAGAAGAAACAGGATCAACAAAAAGGCAAAGACTAGAAGCTCCATGGCGAAGGAGTTCGGAATCGGCGCCGTGGCGTATTTAACTTTTATGTGCAGCGCCCGCAACATTGCCGTGACTGGAGCGGCGAATAGATTGTTCAAAATTTGCGTAAACCAGAGTTGTTCAGGCATAGGACAGCTTTTAGCTCTTAACTTCTTAATCTAAATTCGCAGCAGCGCCGGTTCGTTATTACACCCCACGAAGAAGAGCTGCGTAAAGCTCGTAAAACGCCTCGCATGCAATCGCGGCGACGGGCAAAAATAATCCCGCAAGAAGCCCATTCAGGCTCGCGGGTGAAACAGTCAATATAGCATAGGCGCCGAGGGCCATCAAAACATAGCGCAGCAGGAAACGGAACACTACTCCCTGGCCGGATTGCAAACCTGCAGCCCCGGTCGCACGGTCTGCAAAACCAACGATCACGCGCTTCAGCCAGTAGAAGTTTACGTAAGCGATCACGCAGCCGAAAACGAAGCCAGCGGCCGGCCGCGTGCCAAACTTCCACCATGCAACAGCGACCAACAACGGCGCGAGCGCGACCATGAAGCGGCGGATGCGGCGAAGAGCACCGGAGTAGAAGGCCTCGGAAGCGGCCTGAGCCAGGTCGGGTTCGGTTTGTGGTTGGTCTTGCATCGAAGCCAGGTAGCCACCTTGCACCTACAGTTGTAATTCACTTGGTGTCGCGCATAACGGTGCGGATCAATTCGATGAAGCCGGCGGCGATGCCAAGAAGAATGCCTGCCAAATAAAGCCATGTGGTATGCAACCAGCGATCAAGTCCCGCGCCGATGAGCCATCCTACGACGAGGGCGGCCGGAAGTACGAAAGCCAGTTGGCTGTAACGAGCGGCCTGCACCCAAAAATTTTCTTTCCGGGCGGAGTCACGACTCTTCGGATCTGGATCGGAGGCGGACATTTGGCATCAGGCCAACAAAGCGGATTCTACGCTAGCCGGACATTGCTGATTGTTGATTGCTGATTGAAAATTTGATTCGCTTCTAGTGAACCAGTTTCGCAACTGCGGGATTCTGCGCGATGCCGAGCGACCAGTTCACCAACTGAATGAAGTGGTCGGGCATGATGCCGATAAAGAGCGTGGCGAATGCGGTCACGCCGAGGGCGAGGCGCATGGTCCAACTTACGGGCAGCAGTCCTCGTTCTTCGGGCTGGGCCATGAACATGGCATTTGCCATCTTCAGATAATAGTAAAGGCCGAAGACGGAATAGAGCATGCCAAGAGAGGCGAGCGCATAGTGTCCGGTTTCGATGAGGCTGAGGAAAATGAAATATTTCCCCCAGAAGCCGGCAAGGGGCGGGATTCCCGCGAGCGAAAGCAGAAAGATCAGCATGAGCACGGCTTCGACGGGAGCGCGCGAATAAAGGCCGTTGAGATCGTCGAGTTCGTCGCCGATAACTTTGCGATGGCGCAACGAAGTGATCACGCCGAAGGCGCCTAGATTCATGAAGGTGTAGACCAAGAGATAGATCAGGATGCCCTTGATGCCGTCGGCGCTGAGTGCGCCAACCGTGCCTGCAATGAGGCCGAGCAGCATGTAACCGACGTGAGCGATGGAAGAGTATGCGAGAAGGCGCTTGGTGTTGGTCTGAGTGAGGGCGGCAAAGTTCGCGCCGGTCATGGTGGCGATGGAAACAAAAACCAGCAGCGGAACCCAGGTGGAGCGCATGGGGAGCAATCCCCAGAGCAGGATGCGCAGGAGCATTGCCCAGCCAGCCGCCTTGACAGCTACGGACATAAATCCGGTGATGCAGGTAGGTGCGCCTTCATAGGCATCCGGCGCCCATTGATGAAACGGGACCGCAGCGACTTTGAACAATAAGCCAGTGATCGTGGTTAGCATCGCCACGATGGCGACCGGATTGTGCGGGTCGCGGGCAAGTAACCGGGCGAGCCCACCCTCGATCTCGCGAAGGTTTGTAGATCCGGTGAGACCATAGAAAAGCGACAGACCGTAAGCAAAAATGCCGGAGGAGAATGCGCCGAGCAATAAATACTTCAGGGCAGCTTCGTTGGAGCGGCGGTCGCGGCGCAGGAATCCGACCAAAACGTATGTCGAAATTGCCATCAATTCCAGGCCGATGAAAATGAGAACGACATCGTACCCTGAAGCCATGCACATCATGCCAACGACCGAAAGCAGCATCAGAGCGTAATACTCGCCGTGGTTCTCATGCTCGGTCTGCATGTAACGCATCGACATCAGGATGGAGACGCCAGTGGCCGCGAGAAATAGGTAGAAAAAATAAATCGAAAAGCGATCGAGGAACATTGTGCCCATTAAGCCAGGCCAGCCACTTCCCGCGGGCATGCGGATCGCAGTCATCCAGAGCTCAATTTTGGTCACGCCCGCCGCGGCGAAGAGAACGCCGATCAGAGCGGTGACGGCATTGATCCACTTGCTCTCGGGCGGAATCATCAAGTCGATGAGTAGGATGCCGAGTGCAAACAAGGTAAGCAGAGTGATGGGAAGAGCAAACAAGTAGTCGTTCAAGTTGAATTGGGAAAGCGCGCCCACTAGTTCTTCCCTTTCGCGGATCGCGCGACGGCGCGTGGATTAGCGGCTATCTCATAACCTACGGGCGATGAAGACTGCATCGTCGAGGGGTTGAAGGTCACACTCTTGTCAGTTCTGCTTGGCACGACTGAAGCCGCGCCGTTCCCATCACCAGCCGGTTGAAGAGTTGCATTCACCGCAGCTCCTGCCTGCGGGTTGTGCACATTCTGCACGATCTGATTCACAGGCTGCTCAAGAATCTGAAAAAACGGCTTGGGATAAAGGCCGATCCAGAAGGCCATGATGAGAAGCGGGACGAACGTGAGCACTTCACGCGGCGTGAGGTCGTGCAGCTTTTCATTCTTGGGATTGGTTACCGTGCCGAAGAAAACACGCTGGTAGAGCCATAGTAAATACGCCGCGGCGAGAACAACTCCCGGGACAGCCCACGCGCCCCAGCGCCAATTCTCCATGAATGTGCCTTGCAGGATGGTGAACTCGCCAACGAAACCGTTGAGCAGCGGCAGTCCCATGGAAGACAGGAACATGATCATGGTGATGGTCGCGTATACGGGCATGACGTTCGAGATGCCGCCGTATTCCGCAATCTCGCGGGTGTGCCGGCGCTCGTAGAGAATGCCAACGATCAAGAACAGTGCGCCGGTGGAGATGCCGTGATTGATTTGCTGCAGGACCGATCCGCTTAGGCCCGCGGAATTGAGGGCGAAGATTCCCAGCGTGCAGAAGCCGAGATGGCTCACCGACGAGTAGGCGACCAGCTTCTTCATGTCCTTTTGCATCAGCGAAACTAGCGCGCCGTAGATGATGGCGATGAGCGAAAGCGTGATCATCCAGGCGCGAACTTTCGTGTGTGTCAGCACGTCCGGGAAAAATGGCAGCGAGAAGCGGATGAAACCATAGGTCCCCATCTTCAGCAGGACCCCCGCCAGAATGACGGACCCAGCGGTTGGCGCTTCGACGTGAGCGTCAGGCAGCCAGGTGTGGAATGGGAACATCGGAACTTTAATGGCAAAGGCGAAGAAGAAGGCAAAAAACAACAGTGTAGCGATGGTGGGACCGTAGGCTGGGTCGGAATAAATTTTCGGCGCCGTTTCGTAGAGAGCGGTCAGGCTAAAGGTATAAACGCCGGTAACTCCGTGGTGATGAAAATAGAGGAACAGAATGCCGAGCAACATCAGCACCGAGCCGGCAAGGGTGTAGAGAAAAAATTTGATCGCGGCATAAAGCTTGCGCGGTCCGCCCCAGATGCCGATCAGCAAATACATCGGCACCAGCATCGCTTCCCAGAAGACGAAGAAAAGAAAGAAGTCGAGCGCCATGAAGACGCCGAGCATACCGGTCTGAAGAATCAGAAACCAGACGTAGTATTCCTTTACGCGATTCTCAATGGCAGTCCAGGAAGAAAGAATCGAGATCCAGCCCAGCAGCGTGGTGAGCATGATCAGCAGAAAGGAAATGCCGTCGATACCGATCACGTAGCCCGCGCCAATGGAGGGGATCCAATTGTTGGGCGTGCCTTCGATGAACTTGAAGCCGGGCATGAAACGCTGCGCCCAGAACATGGGAACGAGCGGCAGCGAGATTAGAAAGCCGCCCAGCGCGAAAAAGTTCGCGATCCAGCGGATCGCGTCCTTGTTCTCCTTGGGAACGAACAGGAGAACAAGCGCGCCTATGAGCGGCGTGAAGAGGATGATCGAGAGTATGTGGTTTTGCATGAAGGTCAGCTTCTAGCTTTGAGCTACTAGCTTCTAGCTTCTAGCTTAACCTTAGCTAGGAGCTCGTAGCTAGAAGCCGCATTTCAGTGATACACGTAATAGAACACGAACCCTGCCAAGCCAGCGGTCATTACCAGCGCGTACCATTGCACCAAACCCCATTCGAACATGCGCGCAGGATACGACAAGACCCGCGCCAGGATCGCGGGGCCGTTTACGCCGATGCCGTCGATGATCCACTTATCCCACCAACTGGAAATGGTTGCAGTAAGGCGCGTTAACCATCCGGCGGCGTTGACCGCGCCATCGACGATGTTGGTGTCGAACCATGCCGAGCCTTCGCCGAGTCCCAGCACACCGAGGCGGACGCTGCCTAATTTTCGCCGTCCAGTGAAGACATAATCGTACGCCTCATCCACGTAATACTTGTGGAGCAGCGTGTTGTAGACGGGCGGAACAGCCGCAATGGGCTCGGTGTAGCCCTTATCGGCATGGCTGTAGCTTCGCCATGCCATCCCCCAACCGACGCCGGCGGCGGCGAGAGATAATCCCATCAACAACCACTCCGTGCCGGTGTTGTTCTCTTCTTCCTTCTCGCCGGCAGCCAGTTGCCCGGCTTTGCCCTGCTCCTGCAAAACGTTGGCTTCGCTGGCGAAGACTGGTTCAAGAAACTTTGTGAAGCGGTCGGAGCCGCCGAGGCTGTGCGGCCAGCCCAGCCATCCAGCGACGATGGCGCAGAGAGCAAGCACGACCAGCGGCGCGGTCATCGACATCGGAGATTCGTGAATGTGGTGCTCTGCTTCGTGGCTCATGCGTGGGTGGCCATGAAACGTCAGATACATCAGACGGAACATATAAAACGCGGTCATCAATGCCGTGGCGTACCCGATATACCAGAGGAAGCGATAGGCGCCACCCTCGCGCGACCAGGTTTCCCACAGAATGGCATCTTTAGAAAAAAATCCGGCAAAGGGAAAGATGCCTGCGATCGCCAAGGTGGCGACAAACATCGTGCGATAAGTGGTGGGAATGCGATGGGCGAGGTCGCCCATGTTGCGCATATCCTGCTCGCCGCTCATGGAATGGATAACAGAGCCCGCGCCAAGGAAGAGCAGCGCCTTGAAAAACGCGTGAGTGAAGACGTGGAAGACTCCGGCCGCAAATGCTCCGACGCCGAGCGCGAGGAACATGTAGCCGAGTTGTGAGACGGTCGAGTAAGCCAGCACGCGTTTGATGTCGTTTTGAACCAGGCCGATAGAAGCGGCAAAGACCGCGGTGAGCGCACCGACTATGGCAACGGTCTTCATTGAAGTGGGCGCAAGCACGAAGAGCGCATTCGAGCGCGCGACCATGTAGACACCAGCGGTGACCATGGTTGCGGCGTGGATGAGCGCAGAAACTGGCGTGGGGCCCTCCATGGCGTCGGGCAGCCAGACGTAGAGCGGAAGCTGGGCGGACTTCCCGCAGGCTCCGACGAAAAGAAGAAGAGTGGCCGCAGTGATGATGGGATCGCCGATTGCGAAGCGTCCGCTATGTGCGATGTGCGTGACATCCGTGAAGCGGAGCGAGCCGAAATACCAGGCGATGAAAAACATCCCGAGAATAAATCCCGCGTCGCCAATTCGGTTGACGATAAAGGCCTTCGCGGCAGCATCGCTCGCCGATTTGCGATGGAAGTAAAATCCAATCAACAAATACGAACACAGACCCACTCCCTCCCAGCCAACAAACAACAGCACATAGTTGTTCGCCAGGATTAGCGTGAGCATGGAGAACATGAAGAGGTTGAGGTATCCAAAGAAGCGGTAATACCCACCCTCGTGTGCCATGTATCCGGTTGAATAGATATGGATCAGCATTCCAACGCCGGTGACGAACAGCAGCCAGATGCTGGAAAGTGGATCGAGAAGAAAACCGGCGTCAGCCTGGAATGCGGCTGGAGAGCCATCGTGGGTTGCGTAGTTCATGTGCTCGGTGTCGGTACCGAGCCAGGTATAGAGGATGGTCTGATAGGGCTGATGGAACTGCTCGGGCTGCGACGACCATGCTGAATATTCCCGGACCGCGCCGCACGCCATAAGAAATGCCAGCACGATGGTGCCGACGCAAACTGCGCTGACCGTAGCCTTCTGCAGCCTGCGGCCAAAGAAAAACATGATCGCCGCGCCGCAGGCGGGGAGCAACGGGATCAGCCAGATATGGGTTAGGAAAAACATGTCTTTGGTCGTTCGTCGTTAGCTGTTCGCCGTTGTCATTCTGAGCGGAGCGAAGAACCTATGCATTCTCTCGCCGTCGGCAAACTGCATAGGTCCTTCGCTTCGCTCAGGATGACAATGTTGTATGTACCTACTCGGTACTAGGTACTCGGTACTAAATACTGACTTCTACCACTTCAGCAAGTGCACCTCGTCTATATTCACCGTCTCCTTATTTCGGAAGAAGGCAATCAAAATTCCGAGGCCAACCGCGGCTTCAGCAGCGGCGTCAGTGATTACAAAGATGGCAAAGATCTGTCCGTGCACTCCACCCCAAAGGCGGGAGAAGGCAACCAGGTTCAGGTTCACGGCATTCAAAATTAACTCGATCGACATCAGGACGATCACAACGTTGCGGCGAGTGAGCACGCCGATAACTCCCAGCAGAAACAGGGCTGCGCCGAGCACCAGATAGTGCAGCGTCGAGATGTGGAGCATTGCTTCCATTTTTCAGCTTTCTCGCCTGGTACTTCCAGCAATTGGCAATTAGCGATTAGCCAACTGCCAATTGCTAACTGCTAATTGCCTGCCTATATCCTCTTCTTCGCCATTACCACTGCTCCGATGATCGCGACCAGCAACAGCAGCGAAGCGATCTCGAAGGCGAACATGTATTGGCCATACAACATCGTGGCCACTTTTTGCGTATTGTCGTTTTCGATCACCGAGAGCGCATGCTCCGGGAAAATATTGCCTCCCTTTACATAAACTGCTACGAACAATCCACCTAACGCAATCGCGGCCACGGATCCTACCAACCATTGGCTGTTGAACGTACGCTCTTTCGCGGCCCGGTCGATGTTGACTAGCATGATGACGAACAGGAACAGCACCATAATGCCACCGGCATAAAGAATGATCTGCACACCAGCGACAAAGGGCGCGTAGAGCATCAGATAAATGGCCGCCTGCGCCAGCAACACGGTAATCAGCGCCAGTGCCGAGTGCACCGGGTTCTTGCGCGTGATCACCAGGATGCCGCCGATGAGCATGATCCCGGAGAGCATGTAGAAGAAAAATGGTGTGGCTACGGGTGCCATATTGAATGCTGTATCAACGGCCACAATCCCGCCGTGGCGGTCAAAATTAGAACGCCCAGCCCCATGGGCAGCAGGACCTTCCATCCCATCTGCATGAGCTGGTCAAAGCGATATCGCGGGAACGTGCCACGATACCAGATATAGAGATACATGAACGCGGCAACTTTCGCCGCGAACCAGAAAATATCCTGCACGCGAATTCTCACTGCAGGAACGAGCATTACCAGGCCAATCAAACCGAGCACTACGCCGAATCCGGCCAGGCCGATGGTTTGAATCCGAAAGAAAGGATGTTTCGGCATGCGGACCGCGTTGAAGAAACACATCGCGGCGAGAAAAAGAAAAGTGACACCTGGAAAGAGCGAAAAGATCAGGTCCCAAGTCGAGCCACTCAGAAGATTGGGAAACGGCCGCAGCCATCCGCCGAGCCACAGCGTGACCGCGATCGACGAGACCGCGATCATGGCGGAATATTCCGCAAGAAAGAATAAAGACCAACGAAAGCCGCTGTACTCAGTGTGGAAGCCCGCCGTCAATTCTGATTCGGCCTCGGCCAAGTCGAAAGGCGCCCGGTTGGTCTCGGCAACCATGGCGACGGCGAAGATGAAAAAAGCGATCAAGCCGAGCGGGAAGAACTTGAAGATGAACCAGACGCCCTGTTCCTGCTGCGCTTGCACGATCCCGATCATGCTAAGAGTTCCGGTTCCGCTCGCGTTGAGGCTGGTCATAACGATGGCTGAGACCACGGCGAGTCCCATTGCAACTTCGTAGGAAACCATCTGCGCGCTCGATCGCAGCGCGCCGATCAGCGGATAGTGCGAGTTCGAGGCCCAGCCCGCCATCACGATGCCCAGCACGCTCAGGGAAGAGACGCCGAGCATGAAGAGGATTCCGATGTTCATGTCGGTGACCGCGTGCGTGGGGCCAAACGGAACCACGATAAAAACCGTAAACGCCGCCAGCACCACCATGAAGGGCGCCATCCAGAATATGGCGACGTCGGCCTCGGCCGGAATGATGTCCTCTTTGAGCAGCAATTTGATGGCGTCGGCGATGGGTTGCAACAAGCCGTGTGGGCCGACCCGCATCGGGCCGAGACGCACCTGCATGTGAGCGAGAATCTTGCGCTCCAGCCAATTCATCGCAATCACGGCGATTGAGAGTCCGACGAAAACCGCCAGGATGTAGACCAGGACCCAGAACATGTTTCCCGCGGCGCCTGGCGTCTGGTCGCTGCTTAGGTAGGACTGAATGTATTGAACGAGCTGGCCCATCAATTCGTGACCCATCAGCGATCCACCTCGCCGAGAACGATGTCGAGCGTGCCGATCACCGCGATCACATCCGCAACGAGTTGGCCGCGGCACATCAGGTCGAGGGCTTGGAGATTCACGAACGAAGGTGGGCGCACGCGCACACGGTAAGGCTGGGTGGAACCATCGCTGACGATGAAGTATCCCAGCTCGCCTTTGGGCGCCTCAATGGAGTGATAGATCTCGCCCGCGGGCGGCTTCATCACCTTCGGAACCTTCGCCATGACAGGACCTTCAGGAAGTCCTTCGACGGCCTGCTCGATGATGCGGACGGATTGCCGCATTTCGGCCATGCGAACGAGGTATCGATCGTAGGTGTCGCCATTCTGGCATGTGGGGATATCAAAGTCGAAGTTCTTGTAATTGGCATAAGGCTGGGCTTTGCGCAGGTCCCATTTCACACCACTGGCGCGGAGGACCGGGCCGGTAACGCCGAGCGCAATACAATCCTTAGCGGAGATGATTCCGACGTTTTTGGTGCGCTCAACCCAGATACGGTTCGTGGTGAGCAATTCCTCGTATTCGTCGATCTTGGGACGGAAGAAACTGAGGAAGTTCTTAACCTCGCGCTCGAAACCGTTGTAGGTTTCGTACTGCAGGCCGCCGATGCGGAAGGCATGAGTGGTAAGGCGGGCGCCGCAATATTTTTCGTAAATCTTTAGAATCTCTTCGCGGTCGCGGAAGGTGTAAAACAGCGGCGTGATCGCGCCAATATCCAGAGCGTGCGTGCCCAACCAAAGCTGGTGGCTGGCGAGCCGGTTGAGTTCGGCGAGGATGACGCGAACGTACTGCGCGCGCGGCGGAGCTTCGACATGAAGAAGTTTTTCTACGGTCTCGCAGTATCCCAAACCATTTGAAACCGCGGCAACGTAATCCATGCGATCGACGTATGGATTGAACATCGTATAAGTACGGTGTTCGCCGATCTTTTCCACACCGCGGTGCAAATATCCGATCACGCACTCAAGGCCAAGAACTTTTTCGCCATCGAGGCGAAGAATGACGCGCAACACGCCGTGGGTCGCAGGATGTTGTGGCCCCATATTGATGACGAGTTCGTTCGCATCGAGAAACGGCTTCTCGGGAGTTTCGAGATCGAGATGCGAGAGCGAGCTGTTCGAGTCGGTCATTTTTAAAATTTTAACGGCTCGCGTTCAACCGCAGGCTGCTGTTTCATTGCCCACTTTCAATTCCGAGATTGATCTGCACCCACTCATTGTCTTGCTGCAGGATGCCGTAATCCTTGCGCAAGGGATGCCCCTTCCATCCCTCAGGCAGCAGGATGCGCTTCATATCGGGATGCTCGTCAAACTTGATGCCAAACATGTCGAAGACCTCACGCTCCAGCCAGTTCGCGGCCGCCCAGATGGGCACGGAACTGAGGATGCTTTCTCCGTCAAAGATTTGCGCCTTCACTCGGATGCGCTCGTTACGCGAAAACGAGTACAGCACCCAGACGACATCGAACTGCTTTTCGCGCTTGGGATAATGCACAGCAGTGATGTCGACGCAGTAATCGAATTGCTCTTCGTTGCGCATGGCCTGAAGAATCTCAGGAATCAACGACCGATCGACCACCATATAGTTCTGACCGGCGTAAGTCAGTGGCTCGATGCCGGAACCGTATGTGCTCTTGAACTTCGCGATCATCGGCGAATCCCACGGAACTGGCGTGGGGACAGCCGCCTTTGGGGGCGCTGCGGCGGGTTTCGAAGGGGCCTGCGGCGGCGTTGGCGAAGCGGGCTTTTCAGCGGAAACAGACTTTTCGGTGGATGCCTTTGGGTCTGATTGAACAGATCCCGATGTCGTAGCTTTCACGCCACCAGGAACGGCTGGCTTATCCGCTGTCGGCTTCGGCTCACCTTCCGGCGGTAGTGAAGAGGGCGACTTGGCTTCTTCGGACATTGCTGCGAACGCACGAACCTCTGGCGCGGAGGGTTCAGGAGAACGTTAACTTTTATCAGCTTGAGGATACGGTGTCAACGTTTGGCGCGGAAAAATAGAGCTCAGGTTGTGTGTCGAAACCTCCGAGGGCAGAAACTACCCGCGAGCCTGCGCTTGATAGGACTCGATCAGATCGCGGATGCGTTGGGCATCGGCCTTACGATGGCCGTGACTGGTGATGGGATCGGTGCCGCCGGTCGATTCGATACGAATTTCTGACCACAGCACTCCGGTGGAAATATGCACAGAGGCAATCTTCGAAATGGCGATACTCTCGTCGTTGCTGCCGAACCAGCGCGACTTCACGCGACTCACGCGGAGTGGACTCACCACAAGTCGAGTGGGGAAAAGAAAGTTGCCCTGGGTCCAGCGGCTGGCGGTGAAGGTTTGGGCCTGCGACTCAGCGGCGGGAGTGGGCGGGGTTACACCCATTCCAGCGCGCCTTTCTTCCATACCCAGATGTAGCCCGCGATGAGGATGACCAGAAAAATGAGCATCTCAAGCAAGCCGAAGAGGCCGAGAGCCTTGAACTTCACGGCCCAAGGAAACAGGAAAATGGTTTCCACGTCGAAGACCACGAATAGGATGGCGACGATGTAATAACGAACGGTGTAGCGGCCACGGGCGTCGTCGATGGGATCAATGCCGCACTCGTACGGCATGAGCTTGGTTTTGCCCGGATTATTTGGGCGCACCAATTTCGCCGCCAGCAGCGTCAGCGGTAGTGCAATAACGATGACTGCGATGAAGATAAAAATTGGGACGTAATTTTGTGGCATCAAGCGCCTCGCACGGCCACGCTAGTTAACGGATATGCCGAGCACGTTATGTTACCGCTGATGGCGAGCTACTTCAAGGAGAGATGCGTTGCAGTCAAAACATTTTTTGCTGGCGAGGCGCTCCTCCTGTGAGATCTAATCTCACGCATCCTCAGTCCAGAATTTGTAGGCCACATCCACTGCCCTTTCGGGTGCTCCATCCTTGCCCAGCCGGAGCTTTGGCATCGCCGACTTCGAGAATAATTCGGAAAGAATCTCCTGCTCCCCGACGAAATATTCGTGAATCTCCTCGTGGGTTCGGCCAAACTTCCGGGCATACTGAAGAATGAACTGCTGATTTATTCTCGGCTTGATTCCGCGCTCCCATATCGCGAGAGATGACGCTTCCAGGAAAAGCAGCTTGCATCCCAGCGAGGCTAGGCGCTGATCGAATGGCTCGATATCCTCCCACTTCACCACGCCAGGCCGGACGCAGTGGGTCAAATGCAACGCGTCGATTACAACGAAGCACCAAGGACGCGTGTGCTCCTGCACGCTGGCGTGCAGCCATTCGATCAGGCTCACAATGCGCTCCTCGTGGCGCAGGTTCTCGTCGACCGTCAGCGTAAGGCTGTCTTCCGGCATTGCCAACGGGCCGTAGGTGTGCGACTGGGCCAGGTGAATCAGGCTGCGAATTCGTCTTGGCTCGGCGGCTGAGACATGACGGCGAATGAGGGCATCGATCAGCGTCGACTTTCCGACTCCGGACGTGCCTTCGACAAGCAGGGCCTTGAATGGGGCGGTCATTATCAGGGCGACCCTCATCGGGTCTGCGAGGTGCCATGATATATCGGCACACGACAAAGCGCGATTTTCAAATGCTGAGTTGGGCATACGTTTCGGCGGCGGTTGTTTATAATCGCGTTTCAACGTTTCATTTGTCTTCCGCACAAGTTTGGGCGCAAATCCCTATAAAAAGGAATCTCTTTGGCATTCCACGACGAAATCTACGAACAGCGACGCGAGAAACTGAAGCGGATTGAAGCGCTTGGCCAACCTGCGTATCGCAGCAAATACGAATTCACACATACGATTCCGCAGATTCTCGCGGACTACTCAGAGGAGACCGCGGAACAACTGGAAAATCCGCGGGTCAACGTGCGTGTGGCAGGCCGCATCATGGCAATACGACTGATGGGCAAAGCCGGCTTCTGTCATCTGCAGCAGGGCGGCCAGCGGCTGCAAATTTATGTAAAGAAAGACGCGGTCGGCGATCAGGGTTTCGAGTTATACAAATTGCTCGATCTCGGCGACCACATTGGCGTGAGCGGTTATTTGTTTCGCACCCGTACCGGCGAGCTAACGATTCACGTGGAGGAAATCACTTTTCTCAGCAAGGATCTGTTGCCGCTGCCTGTGGGGAAAACGATTCAAGGTGACGACTCCGGGCCTGGCCAAAAGAAGTGGAACGAACTTGCTGACGTGGAACTACGCTACCGGCAGCGCTATGTCGATCTGGTGGTAAACCCCGAAGTGCGAGAAGTTTTCCTGAAGCGCAGCAAGCTGGTGCAGTCGCTACGGCGGACGATGGACGCGCACGGATTCATTGAAGTCGAAACGCCGATGATGCAGCCCATCGCCGGCGGCGCCGTCGCGCGGCCGTTTGTCACACATCACAACACGCTCGATATGGATTTGTATCTTCGTATTGCGCCGGAGCTCTATCTGAAGAGGCTGGTCGTGGGCGGCCTAGATCGTGTGTACGAGATCAATCGCAATTTTCGCAATGAAGGACTCGGCTGGCGGTGGAATCCCGAGTTCACCATGCTGGAGTACTACCAGGCCTACGCCGACTTCAGCGACATGATCGACCTGACGCAGGAGCTGATCACGCAGGCGGCAAAAGATGTGAACGGCAGCACCAAGTCGAAATGGGGAGACCAGGAAATCGATTGGACAAACTGGAAGCGAATGACCATGCGCGAGGCGATCATTGAATTCTGGCCGAACGGCTCTTCTCCCGTTCCCACGGTGGAAGAGTTTGCTTCGTATGACTCGGTTAGAGGAATGGTGCAGCGGCTGAACGCGGCACATTTACCACCGCATGTTGCACTATCCACCGGCGAGCCAACTGGAAAGACAATCGCTGCTCTATTCGAAGCGGTTGCCGAAGAACATCTGACGCAACCGACAATCATCTATGAGTTCCCGACCGCCATCTCTCCGCTCTCGAAGCAGAAACCCGACGAACCCGACTGGACCGAGCGTTTCGAAATCTACACCGGGCAAATGGAAATCTCCAACGGTTTCAGCGAACTCAACGATCCTGAAGATCAGCGGCGACGTTTTGAAGGCCAGTTAAAGGAGCGCGAGCGCGGCGACGATGAAGCGCATCAGATGGATGAAGACTACATTCGCGCTCTCTCGTATGGAATGCCGCCAACCGGAGGCGTGGGAGTTGGGGTCGATCGACTGTGCATGTTGCTGACGGATTCGCATACCATCCGCGATGTAATTCTGTTTCCGCTGCTGCGTCCGGAGAAAAGCTTGAGTGCAGAGAACGCAGAGAATACTGAGGAAAAACCTTAAACCTTTTTCTTCTCTTTTAGCGTCTAAGTTAGTAGAACCCCGGTATGCACTAGAACTGGGGCAACGCTCTTTCTATACTCTGCCCATGTATTTGGGCTCAGTAACGGCAGCGCTGTCGTAGTGTCCGCGAAAGCTCGAACACTGGGTCGACAGCGCTTTGCTTTTTCCCGCTGAGAATTTCCACTTCAGCGATTGCAGCAATCACTTGCCGCTCTTGCCTGACGAGGTACGCTGCGCCTCTTGAGCGGGCTTATCGGGGCTAAAGTTTGAGCTCAGATAATCGATCAAGGCATCGCGATCGGCTGGATCAACCACCGCTCCCCATTTTGTCATCTTGTCGACTTCCTTCGTCCATGCGGCCTTGCTCAAACGCTGCTGCAGAATGATGCGGGCTTCGTGGCACTCCAGACATGCGGTCGTAGCCTTCGCCTGCATCGCGCCGGCGGGGAGATCCGCGGTGACATTTGGCGCTCCAGATTTCTGAGCCCGCGAAACCATCGGCGAAATGAATGCGATTGCGAGAATGCCGATAATCGCCGAAAGACTCATTCGCCCGGGCACTGCCGCGGTCACTGAAGCTATTTCTTGTTTTGTCGTGCTTCGCGGCGCCGCCGAAAGCCGTGCCCCTGAAAATCCCCGAGGCTTCTGTAGAAAATTACGTGACATGAATCTTCACCTGATCGACAGCGTTGTAGAGATAGCCACTGGGATTCCACACCGGCATGGCTGGCTGAGTCCGACCCAGTGTGTCTGTGGCTCGCGACATGATTTCATAGTCGCCGGGCTTTGTGGCTTTCCAGTCGAAGCTCCATAGCCGCCAGGCGTAGCGGGCTTGCTCGCGGCCCAGTTTGGCGAGATTCCAGGTGGCGCCGCCGTCGGTGGAGATCTCGACTTTCGCAATATCAGCCTCTCCGCCCCAAGCCGCGCCCTGGACGGCCATCCTGCCTGACTTCACATGGGCGCCGTCGATTGGGCCGGAAATGACCGACTTCACGCTCAATGCGGTGACCGGGTGTGTATCTTCCGGTTTGACTGCGTCGCCCGGCTTTACCGGTTGGTTCGGCAGGCGATAACCGGGGCTCATGAAGTTGCCGGTGAATTCTGCATCGAGCACTTTGATCTCAGTGAGCCACTTGCATGAGGCCGCACCGATCCAGCCGGGAACGAGGGCGCGCGCGGGAAAGCCGTGATGTTTGGTGAGCGCCGATCCATTCATGTGTGTGGCGACGAGGGTGTCGGCATCGAGCGCTTTCTCGATGGGGATGCTGCGAACAAAGGGAGGAACTTTGCCTGGAACTTCGTCGAGCCCGCGAAACATAACGTGCTTGCCACTGGGTTTCACTCCGGCGCGCTCCAGCACATCGCGCAGGCGCGCTCCGGAGAAGCGGGCAGTGCCCACCGCGCCTTTGCCCCACTGGATGCCGGGAACCTGGGGACGGTGCAAGCTGCGTCCGTTACCGGCGCACTCCAGCGTATTGACGACTGAGTGGGTTTCGATTTTCGAGAGTTCGCCGAGGCTCAAGGTGAGAGGCTTTTCAACCTCGCCATTGATTGCCAGCCGCCATTCTTTGACATCGAGTTCGCTTGGTTCGTGCATATGATTCCGTACGAAGAAGTGCGGCACAGGCGTAAGCCAGGTATTGAAATACTCGACGGGAGTTTCGAGATCGATGAAGCGGTAGGAGCGGAGAATCAAGCCATCTTCGCCAGGAAAATCGATGCCTTGCCCTTGCGGCAGAGCCCACGTTAGCTCCGACGGTAATAAACCGGCCGCAAAAGCCGCGGCGGAGAAGTGTTTCAAAAAATCTCGTCTTGAGTTCATAGTCAAAAAAGTTAATGCGCAAACATGCCGGACAACGCTGCGGGCTTGTCAGCGCGCAACCTGACTGAGCAAAAACATTTCGGATCGAGTTCCTCATCAATTAAATTAGCACCACCGGCCCGGAAAAGGAGAGTAAGCCAAAGCCGGGCCGGCGGCGATTCTGAAGGGGAAGCGCCCCTCAGAAACTTGGGAGTCCATTGAACCGGGTGATCCCGCGTCGAATGCTGACGCGGGACCATCGCGGGTTACGGCAAGTAGTAGCGGAAGGAGGTGAAGACCATCCCATCCAGCCCTTCCGGCGCCACGCCGACTCCTTTGGTGAAGCCCGTGCCAGACCAGGTCTGACGAGTCACGTAGGAATACTGCGTGCCGAACTGGAATCTGCCCCGCGGACCGTTGTAGAAGCGGTACCAGAAGCCGATCGTGCCTTCGATGTCGGCGCGTGTATCAGCAGTGCACTTCGAGAGCGCCCCCGGATTGAATCCCGCAGTAACGGCGGTCGAAGGCGGAGTCTCGGTGTAGCAGCCGGAATTGTTGAATTGCGGCGATCCATATCCGACGTACGTTTTCGTGGCAGCGTCGTAGTCGGCCGAACGGGCGTCGAACTCTGCTCCGGTGTAGGTGTAGACATCCAGTTTCTTGCCATGCCACTCGAGCGAGGCTAATCCCTGAGAATTCTTGATCAGGTAAGGACTTCCGTCTGCATGGATGGACATATCGGATAGCTGCGCCGCACCGTACCGACCGATTCCGCTGCCTCCGAGAGCGTGCAAACCAAACACGATATGTTTGTGGTCGAAATTCCAGCGGGCGTTCGCTCCGAAACCGCCACCGTTTTTGGAAACGTTGTAGGCGCCCACGGCGCTGGGACCGGTACCTGTGCCGCTTGGGCAGGGCCCCGTAGTGCCGATAACAAAGTTTGCGCACGGAAAGACGCGGTCACGAAAACGGTCATACAGACCGAAGACCTCGTAGTGTCCAAAACCAGGATCGAACGCGACCTTGGCGACAATGTCCGGTGATGGGTTAAATGTATAAGAGCCCGCCGGAGTGCAGGTGGTATAGAAAGTGGGGCTGGTTGCACCGGTGGGGGTGAAGGAACTGGTGCTGCAACCGGTGATCGCATCGTTGTAGCTGTTGGTTGCGCCGGCGGAACCAAGCAGGAAGTTGTTGGCGTTTCCGTGGGTCGTAAGCGTGCCTTGTGCATTCTCCATGGATACGGCGAACGCGACCTTATGGTTGAAGTCTTTGGTGACGCGAATTGCGTATTGGCGCGCGAAGGAAAACCCAACGTTATATCCCGGATCGATGGTCATGGGCCGGGAGTCGTTGGTTCTACCTAAATCATCGCTGGGTTGAATTCCCTCTTTATTCTCGGTAACCAGGCTCCACATCTGGCCGCCGAGAAAGCTCCATCCGTTGTCGAACTTCGCCTGTCCCCAAGCCTGGCGGAGACGGAAAGAGTAGCTATTGGTCTGAGTGGCGGTGGAGGTATCAGCGGCGGAAAGAAAGTCGCCCGATACATAACTGGAGAATTCGACGTTCTTCATGCGGCCATCGATGTACACCGTAGGCCGTGACTGTCGTGCAGATCCGAAAAACTCGGAGAGCGAATTCTGCGAAGCCCCTGGCATGGTCAGCGAATTGAAGGGCGTGGTCACATCCGCTGCCAGGGCTCTGGAACGCCGCACGAATTCAGCAGCCGCGAAGCCGCCCGGCGTAATCGTGATGCCTTTAAAGCGAATGGAGATGACGGAGCTCTCCATTGGGTTTGGCTTTGCATTGGGCGGCGCCTGCGTATCTTGCAGGTTGAGGCCCGAGCCTGTGCCGTCTTGCTGAACTACGCCACCGTTCGTCACTGCTGCGAGCTGTTGCTGCGTGCCAGGCTGAACTGGCGCCGCGTCGGTTTTGCTGAGCGCTTGCACTGCGGATTGTTGGGCCTGCTGCAAGGCTTCCTGGCGCTGCAGTTGTTGTGTAAGCCGCTCAATCTGTAATTGCTGGGAAGCCAGAGCATCTTTCAATGACTGGACATCCGCAGCGGTAATGGCCGGCGGTGCAGGGGCAGCAGCCGCGTCTTTGGCGGCCGGCGCTGCCGACGCGGGACTCTCTGCCCAGGAGCCGGCAGCTAAAACCGCAAGCCCAAGAGCTGTGCACAATATTCTGTTAGTTGCTTTCATGGAATTTCAATCCTCTCCTTTTGAGTTTTTGCAAAACAACGCGCTTCGGGGGAGCAACAGAAAACATTTGGAAGTCGAGGCTGCGGAGGCCTTGGGGCACGCATTAATCGACTTAAACTATTATTACAATTACCTTACTAGAGATTAGGAAGTTAAACCCTTCTCTCGTTTAAAACTTGTGTTAATTGTTGGGAAGTCGGGGGATCTTTCCCACAAAAGGAAACCTAAGTTGACGGCGTCAGGCCCCACCTTTGTTGCAACCGGTGCTCCATCGACTTAAACACCACGCCATCCACCACGTACCCGATGGCGATAATCAGAATCATGACGGCGATCACTGCGCTCATATCGTTCAGGTCCCGGCCCATCATCAGCACCTGGCCTAATCCCAGGCTTAGATAAAGCATTTCGGCGGTGATGAGAGAACGCCATGCAAAAGCCCACCCCTGTTTTAGGCCCGAAACGATGAACGGCAGACTAGCAGGCAAAAGCACATACCAAAATAGTCGGAATCCATTAGCTCCAAGGTTGCGCCCCGCCATGCCATAAATCTTGGGCATCTGCTTGCGGCCATCTTCCATAGCCAATGTGACCGATAACAGCGATCCCATGATGACAACAAACAGAATTGCATTTTGGCTTAGGCCGAACCAAAGCAGCGCCAGAGGCCACCAGCAAATGCTGGGCAGGCTCTGCAGGCTTACCAGCAATCCACCCATGGTTTCTTCGAGAAACTTGCTGCTGGCGACGCCAAGTCCCAGAATCATGCCAAGCACCACAGAAATCGCATAGCCGATCAATACGCGCCGCATGCTGATCGCAATCGCGATCCAGTAGCTGTGATCTTTGAATCCGGCGTACAGAGCCTCGCCGACACCCCATGGCGTGGGAAACAAGTAGGGCGGCCAGATCTTCAACTGAGCAAGTAAGGTCCATAGGCCGAATAGTCCGGCGTAAAAAACGATCAATCGAGCGGCGCGTTTCACGATTAAAGTTCCACTCCCACTTCCACATGAGGCTTCACGCCCACGTTGTATTCAACCTCGAGGGAGCGATTGATTTCTTCACGCAGTTCGCCGAGAATTTCGCCGGCTGCGCGGGCCACGTGAACATCTTCCAGGACGCGGGGCCGTGGCAAATCCACTACAAACTCGCGCTTCACCCGGCCGGGACGGAAAGTCATGAGAGCCACGCGATCGCCAAGGCGAATTGCCTCGCGCACATTGTGCGTGACAAAAATGATGGTGCGACCGGTCTCGGCCCAGATACGCTCGAGTTCGTCGTGAAGAAGGTCGCGAGTTTGGGCGTCCAGCGCGGCAAAGGGCTCGTCCATCAGCAGAACGTCGGGCTCCGTGGCAAGAGCTCGCGCCAGAGCCACGCGCTGGCGCATGCCACCGGAAAGCTGATGGGTATAGCTAGCTTTGAATTGCGAGAGATGAACCAGGCGCAGGTAGTGGCGAGTCTTATCCTCCCTTTCCGCCTTGCTGACGCCCTTCATCTTCATGCCGAACTCGACGTTGTCTCCGACGGTAAGCCAGGGAAAAAGGCCGAGTTCCTGAAAAATCAGAATGCGATCCGTGCCCGGTCCCTGCACCGGATTTCCGTCGATCAAAACTTGCCCGGAGGTTTGCTGATGCAATCCCGCAATCAAATGCAGCAGCGTGGACTTGCCGCAACCCGATGGACCAACGATGCAGAGAAACTCTCCCGCCTTCACCTGCAAATTGATGTGGTCAAGAGCCAGCAGCCGTTCACCGCTCTGGGTGCGGTAGCTCAGGCAGATTTCGCTGAGGCCGACTTTGGGGATGCCGGACGACACGTTGCGGCTCGGGCTGACGACAGAGGTGCGACCGGATTTTGTGCGCGCTCCGCCGATGCGCGCCGGGATGCGAGGGTCAATGGGAATAGGAATCTGGGCTGGAAAATTATGTGCGTTGGTGCTCATTGGATCGCCTTTCTTCCTTGTTCCGCGAGAACCTGGTTTAGCAGCGACAAATCGTAAAGCCTGGAAAGATCGGGCATTTGCCGGCCGAGAAAACCGTCGTCGAAAGCCTGTTGTGCAGCGGTAGACAGCGCGCCGTGCAGAGGGTCGTAAGTGACCTGCATGCGGGCGAAGGCTTCATCAAGAACAGTTAGAGGAAGCGCTTTGCCGGTTTCGACTTGAATCTGCTGGTTGAGAAGTTTCTTGGCTTCGGCGGGATGTGCATTGATCCAGTCGGTGAGTTCGACATTGGCGCGAATCCAGTTTTTCACCAGGTCGGGATGATCTTTCAAAAACCTGGTGTTTACCACCAACAAGCCGATTACGAATTGCCCGTTCGGCCAGAGCGAGCGCTCGTCGACGAAAAGCCGACCGTTGCCTTCATGGATCAGGCGAGTAGCCCACGGTTCGGGTGCCCACGCGGCATCAAGATCTTTTTTCAGGAACAGCGTGAGCTGGTCTGGATTGGCCATGGGGATGATCTGTACATCGCCGCCTTTATCATTCGTCTTCATCCCATGGCTTCTGAGCCAATTCCGCAGCGCAACATCCTGGGTATTGCCGAACTGAGGCGAAGCCACTCGCTTGCCGTGGAAGTCCTCCGGTTTCTGAATGCCGCTATCGTTGCGCACGATGAGTGATGCGCCGCCACTAGCGGCTCCAGCTACCACGCGTAGCACTTCACCGTTGGAGCGGACATAACCATTAATGGCTGGGTTGGGCCCGACATAAGTCATGTCGATAGCGCCGCCAAACAAGGCCTCGATAGCCGCCGGACCGGCGTTGAAGCTGGTCCATTGCACTTTCACTTGCGGCCCCATCGCCTTATCGAACCAGCCGTTGGCCTTGCCCACCATGCCCTGAGCGTGGGTGATGTTGGGAAACACCCCCACGCGTATGGTGGTTTGCGCCCAACTGGAAAGCGCGGCCCCGACGATAACGATAAGGATTGGGAGCATCCCGATAAAGAGGCGTCTATTCACTTCTCTGCCCCCCAACCACCATGGGCAGGACGCTTCCCTTTTCTTTGTCTTTATCCTTGTCTTTCCTTCTGGCCTTGCTCCTGCCTTTGGTGGACCGCGGACTAGAGTCTGAGATCAAATCCGCTAGAGTCGTATTTTCCAGAATATTAGCCGCGGCATCGCGAACGTCCAGAAAAACCTGATACAGAGTACGATGCGGCAGATCGCGGTCGATGAGCACGCGCAATTGCTCCGCGTCGCCAAATGGGGCGAGCGGGCCATCAATGAGGCGCATTATCTCGCTCAACCGGACTTCATTCGGTTCCCGGCGCAACTGGTAGCCGCCCTTGGCCCCGCGAACGCTCTCAACCATGCGCGCGTTCTTGAGTTCGAGGAGGATGAGTTCCAGAAACTTTTCCGGAAGATCCTCTTCGTAGGCGATTTCGCGAATTTTGATCGCGCCCTGATGGTGATGACGGGCGAGCATCATCATGGCCTGGAGCGCGTAGAGTCCTTTTTGCGATATTTTCATGGCGGCGATTATGCCACAAAGTCCATTGTATTAGTAGACTTTATTTACGTGGAGGAATGTAGCAAGCGCAGGTCCATCCCAGTAGGCCAGGGGGCCGACTGTTAAGTCTTTAATTCCTAGTGTATTTACTAGGCTTTGTCGAAGCTCAGCGGAAAACGGGGATGTGCATCGGATTGCAGTTGAAGGAACTTAGATTGCTCCAAAGACAACGCTTCCCTTCAGAATTAAGCTTTAGACTGGCGCCCAACGCGGAGTACCTGCACGGTGATATTGTCGGGGCCGCCGCGTTGCCGTGCCAGTTTGACCAACATAGCGCAGCACACCGCTGGGGCATGACCGGTCACCGCGGCCTCCATCTCTTCCTCCGACACTACGCCCCATAGCCCGTCGGTGCAAAGCAGCAGATCGTCGGAATCCTGTAGCGTCATTCCTTGCTCGGCACTTTCGACCGCAACTTCCGTCCCTGCCCCTAAAGCGGCCGTGAGGATATGGCGCTGCGGGTGCTTCTCGGCGTCCTCGGGACGGACAATGCCGCTCTCGACGAGGCGTCCGACGTAGGAGTGATCGCGAGTGAGGCGCGAGATGTGTGAGCCTCGCACTAAGTAAAGACGGCTATCGCCGACGTGCGCAAAACAAAGCTGGCGGCCGCGAATCACGAGCGCGGTGCAGGTGGTGCCCATGCCATGCAATCCAGGATGTTGCTCGGCGTAGCCTTGAATCCTTTCATGTGCGGTAGCGAAAGCTTCAAGCAAAGCTATTTTAGGATCGCCGCGGAAGACATGGTCGTACACTTCGCGAACCGTCTCTACCGCGAGTCGACTGGCTTCCTGGCCGCCTTCGTACCCACCCATGCCATCGGCAATTACCGCCAATCGGCCTTTGCGCTGAAAGTCTTCTTCGCCTGCAGGCTCCCAATAGAGAAATGAATCCTCATTGTTCTGGCGCTGGCAACCTACGTCGGTCAGGCTCGCCACTTCGACGCCGGGTCTCGCATTCATGCAATCAACGGACAATTCCTTGTACCTCAAGCACACCGGGGAAGTTCTAAGAGCCGTTACTTGAAGCTAGTCTCCCCCGCTCTCCGTTCGATTCGACGGGAGCCCCACTATGCCCGGTCATTATAGACAAGTGGAAGCTGAAAAACGCAACGCAGAAGCGGAATTGCGAAATTTGGCAAGAGAACGGAAAGGCGCTCTGAAGCTTTACCGCCAAACTTTCTACAGGCCCTTGCGTGGAATTCCCTTGGATGCGATTGTCCCCGAAGATTTAGGGACGTCAGATTCGGCGCTCGTTAATGTCAGGTCGGCGGACCAGCATTCTGAAATCAGCTTCCAATCGCCGCTGCTCTGCTTGGAAAATACCCACAGATATTTGCCACGTTCTTCGCGGCGCTTGCCCGAGGCGCCCGGCACCAACGCGCTGTAGCGTCCTACTTCGTGCGCCAGATCGCCAGCCACCTCTACGCGCATGGGCTCGACGGAAACCTCTCCCAGACCGGCCTCGAGAGCGCCGAAGAAAAACTCGCGCACGGCTGCCGCACCGCGAATCGCAGGAAGGTTCGACCGCAGAACCAGGGCGTCAGGCGCATAGAGATCGAGCAACTCATCCAATTGCCGGGTATTGCAGGCTAAGACCCATTCCTGCGTGAGACGGCGGACTGCGGCCTCGCTGCGGCTCATGGGCTCTCCCTTGGCCGCAGCAGCAAGACGGAGTCGGTCAGCTTCCCGCGCACTTTCCGGAGCGTTAACCCGCGGCGCAACGAATGCAGTTTCGCTTCCCCCGGGCAGATAGTGGTGATGGTAGTGGTGGTGATAGTGGTGGACTGCTCCGGGCGAGCCTGCCGGAGGATGAAACTCGTGCACCGCTCCCGGGTCCGGAGTTTGCGGCTGGGGTTCTGCGGCCGACAGTGGCGGCTGGGCAGATTGAGAGCGCCCGACTTCCGCTGGAAGACCGCACTTCCCGCAGAACCTGGTGCCAGGGCGATTCTGATGTCCGCACGAGGGGCAGGAAGTCGAAGAAGAAAGCGATTCCGCAGTAGTGTCTTCTGCGGCTTGTTCGGAGTCCATTTCGGCGGCGAGACGCTGCATCGCTTGCAGCGCTGCGGTAATGGCTTCCTGGTTTGGACGTTGGCGGCGTATTTCGGGATACAGCCGCTCGTAAATCTCACTCAACGCTGGGTTATGCGGAGCGGCGCCATGCGCGGTATCCGGGCGAAGGTGTTCGGAATCCGCCGCAGAAGCTGTAGCCGATGGTTTGCCGAGTTTCTGTTCTCTATCCACGATTCAATTCGCCGGTTTGAGTTTAACTTACCGGCTCACACTGACTAGGTCATTCTAGCCCAAGCTTGAAGTTCAACGCCGGGAAAACTCGATCTTCCCTTCCGCTTCGGTCGGGACGCCGTTGCAGGTTGCGGGGCGATATCGCCAGGCGCGAACCGTTTGCAAGACATTGCGGTCGCCCGCCGTCCCCACGCTTTGCAGAATCAGAGGACTGTGCACACGACCGTCGGCACCGACAATGAAACTCACCTTCACCTTGGCTCCATGCGCAGAAACCATCAAAGGATCGGGCGTGGTCAAAGCTTCCGGCGGTTGAGTGTCTTCACAGCGCGCGCGAGCGCTGGTGTGGGGCACGTCACTGAATTCAGCGGCCCGATGGGGTGCGCGCCAGATCTGTTGTTCGCGTTCTTCCGGTACGGCATGACGCAAGCCCGGAGACGATGGGTTCACGGAGGCAAAACAGGTGGATACCATAAAAATTAGAAACCAGGGCCAGATGCGCAAGACTTTTTTACTTATCGAAGGGCGTTGCTCAAGCATGGCCTTTTATTGGCAACTGTGGGGCCAGCCGCGATCCGGCCTAGGTTATTTATTATCATTGACTTGCAATACATTATCGACCGCCAGAAGCTTCTGAAGGTGAAGACGATTGCACATCTCGGAGAGATCGCGATTGCTCGCTTAGAGAAAATTTTTCAACTGCCATCAGGCCTTCGAAGAATGCAGAGTCAGCAGCGTAATTTCGGGTGGACAATTCAGGCGCACCGGGACCGTCACAGTGCCCAAGCCTGCATTAGTGTAGAGCGGGAGTGGGCCTACCTGGTAGGTGCCTAAGACATATTTCCTGGCCATCTCCGGCAAGTAGAGCGGAGGCAAAAACGGCAGCCTGACCTGGCCTCCGTGGGAGTGCCCGGAGAGCTGCAGGTCGATGGGAAACCGGCAAGCCTCATCCGCGAAGTCGGGTTCATGCGCCAAAAGAACAACCGCTTCGTCGCGTGGGACATTGCGTAAGGTCGCGGCAAGATCTGCCGTTCCGCCGATCACATCGTTTACTCCCGCCAGCCAAAAACGGGCACCGCCGAGCTCGATCGGCACGGATTGATTTGCGAGGACTCGAATACTTTCGGCCTCGAGGGCGCGAGTGACGTGCCGCGGATCGGTGTTGTCATCGTGATTCCCCAGAACCGCCCACAGACCGAGGGGCGCGCTCATTTGGCACAGAAGGCGTGCGCAGGGTTCAGCCGCGAATGCTGCTTTCTTCTCATCTCCGAACTCTGGCACGGATACGAAGTCTCCGGTGAGCACAATCAGATCCGGATGGAGACCATTCACTAATGGAATAGCTGCATGAAGGGGATGCAACGAGAAATACGGGTCGTAATGAAAATCGCTAAGCAGCGCGACGGTGAAGCGGTTCAGTGCTTGCGGCCAGCGGGGCAGGAAAAAGTCGCGGCGCACGATCCGCGGCCGGTTCGGCTCCAGCAGTATCGAATCGCCGGCAAGCGCGAGCGTGCCAACAGCCGCAGCGCGAAGAAAGAACTGGCGTCTTGTGGTGGGGATAACTGGCAAACGGAAATTGTTCTGCGCACCCTGATGGCATGCTCTCCATCAGCATAACCTGAACTGAGAGTGTCCACGCAGGTTAGAACCATCTTTATAGCGGTAGAGAAGAAACTCGAATTGGCGTACTGCATAGCAGGAGGTATTAGAAGCCGAAGGTCACCTGCAAATCTATGCGGCGGTTGGCCGCATTATTTGAGAAAGGACCGCTTTGGATTTGATTTGAAGTATCGAAAAACCGCGAACCCAGAATTCCACTGGGGTTCGCGAGGTTTACTTTGTTGAAAACATTGCGAGCGTTCACACCGAATGTGAGGTTGTAGCGGCGATCAGAACTGCCGCTGGACAGTCCGCCCGGACCCCCACCTCCACCAAAAATAGGACCGCGCGGCCCACCACCTCCACCGCCGCCGCCCCTTCCACCTCCGCCACCGCCGCCGCCTTGTCCTTGATTGCCGCTGGCACGGGTAATTTTAGGACCGAAGCCGAAACTCTTGGTGAGTCGCAGATTCAGCACCACATGCGATGGACCGGTGGCATAGTTGATGGAAGCGATTCTTTCGCCTGCATTGGGAGCGGCATCGAAAGTTCCGAGCGGCGTGCAGTAAGTCGTAGAGGGCGGCGTGGGCGGAACAACCGCAGCGCAGGTTGTGGTCGAGACCAGCCCTGGGCGATCGTTAAAAACAGAATCATTGTTGAGGTCGTTGGTCGTAGTGATGTTGAAAGGAGACCCTGAGCTTGCGATCATGAATGGGCTCAGGCGGAAGTTATGGGGTAGAGAAAAGGAGCCACCGAAAAAAAGACGGTTCCGTGTATCGAAGGAAGCACGGCCGTAGTCGGCGCTGATGTTGTGGGAGTTCGAGGGAAGGGTGGAAACTCCAGAAGTATCGCTATTGGCGTAGTTCAGCACATAGTAACCAAAGAGCTGAACTTTCGAAGCGACGCGGATGTTTGTGTTGGCCCACAATTGGTTCTGCCGGAAGACCGCCTCAGAAACATACTGGTAAAGATTCGACGCCGTGGTTGGACAGGATGGACTGCACGGAGTTCCGGGGTATGGCGCATTCGCATTGATCGTGAGCAACTGGTCAAACCCGCGCGAATTAATGTAATTGACAGCCAGGGTTGCCGATTTGGTGACTTGCCGCTCGACGCCGACGGCAGTTTGCAACGTGTACGGCGCGTGTACGTGCGGGTTGATCTGATAAATGGTGGGCTGGACCGGCGTAACCGCTCCTGTGCATGCCAGGAAATTTGTAAGCGAGGGACACTCGGGGTTGTTGATGACAAACTGTTCCTGCGTGATGCCGTTCAAGCGTTCTGCTTCCAAAATTTGCGCTTCCTGAAAGCGGTCATAGAAAATCCCAAAGCCGCCGCGCAGAACGACCTTCGGCGGAGCCTTCCTGCCGCCCACTCCCCAGGCAATTCCCAAGCGCGGGGCCGGGTCCGCATGATCCCGGATGCCGGTCTGTGTTTCAAAGCGTAAACCGTAGCTGAAAGTGATGTTGGAGCGCACCTTCCAATCGTCCTGGTAGTAAAGTCCGGCGTCGAAATTGCCCACCACCAAGGGGGGAGTACCGGCTGTGTACGTGAGCTGAGTTGCGATTGGTGTGTTTGTGTTCCCGGCGTTCTGAACTGCGTGAGCGTAGGAAATTGGGCAGGGAGCCTGTCCGGCAGTAGGAACGCAACTGGTCTCCTGGGCTGTGTCGACCAGGGAAGAGAAGGTAAATGTGCCATTGAAACCAGAAGTGGAGCTGTTTGCGTCGCGAATTCCGCGCAGCCGCGCTCCGAACTTGATCGTGTGATTGCCATGAATGATGGAAGTGTAGTTCTGCAGCTCGTAGTGATCCTGATGATCGAGAATATTGCCCTGGCTGTTTCCCCCGCCGTTAAACGATCCGAGAACGTTGAGCGCAGGCTGGCTATTTGCCGCGAATTGATTATCGATCTCGCGCAAGTATTGGAATCGCGTCTCATTAACGATCTTTGCGCCGAACACCTGCGTGTCACTGATTTGCAGCGTGTGCTCGGTGGATTCGGAGTTATAAGCTTGAGACGCCAGGCTGAAAACACCGACGCCATCGTTGTTCTCAGTGTCGCGGTAATACTGGTAACGGGCGGTGAGCGTATTGTTCTTGCCGACCTGATAGTCGATTCGAGGCGTAATGTTAGTTCGATAGCGGTTATTGGGCAGCGACTGGATGAAAGGCGTTGCGGCAAACGTGGTGGGATCAAGAGTGAGGGCGTTGATGGCGGAGAGGTCGTTAATATTTCGCCGCTGAGCATCGAAGAAGAACGACGCCTTCTTGTTGATCGGTCCGCCAATGTTGCCGCTGAATTGGGTGGAATCGTAGCCCGGCTGATTCGCGCCGCCGAAGGGGTTGGGCGAGTTGAAAGCGGCGTCGTTTCCGTTCATGAACAGCTGGCCGTGAAACTTATCCGTGCCAGGTTTAGTAAAGACCTCGATTCGTCCATAGCCGAGCTTGTCGTACTCGGCGGAAAACGGATTCTGATTAATGCGAATTTCGCGAATGGATTCTTTGGGAGGAAGCTGGCCCGCAGTGAAGCCGTCGATGTAGAGTTGCCCGCCATTGGGCCCGGCCGACGGCCCGGCCAGTGCCTGCAAGTCGGTGAGCAGTTCATCGGGATCGTCAGGCAAGGCTTCCAGTTCTTTTCCCGAAATCACGATGGCACTGGCGTTGTTCTCCGGATTCACATCGACCGTCGGCGCCGTATCGGATACCTGAATCTTTTGCTGCTCGACTTCGATGTCCATCGAAACATTGAGGCGCTGCGGCTGATCCCCGGCGATGACTACGTTGTCGTTTTCGTAAACCGAAAATCCCGGGGCGACGATCGTCAGTGTATATGCGCCTGCGGAGAGCCCTTTGAACTCGTACTGCCCTTGTCCGTTGGATTGGGTCGGGATGGGCTTGGAGGAAGCCGTCGCCGGTGTGAGGACGACATTAGCATTGGCAATAGCCGCGCCGGAAGGATCGACTACTTGCCCGCGCAAAACCCCCGAAGCGGTTTGCAGCGAACCGGCGGATTGAGTCGCGGAAGTCGGTGATGATATTGTGTTCTGCGGCGCGGCGGTCTGCGACGCTGCCGCCATCACGAACATCTGCAGCAAGAAGATGATAACTATGAATTGCGAGTGTTTCCGAAACTTCATCCAACATTCCATTCTTTGACAAGAATCCCAGCTTGAAAATTTGGTTGTATGCTTTTGTCGAGCAAAGACGCCACTATGGGCCACCAGCGTCTCCGGAGGGTGCACTTAAGCTCCATGGTGTAAGCAATGAGGCACTACTAGCGCCCGGAGCGGCCCGCAAAATCGGCTCAACACCGCTGAGCAGCGTGATCACCGTGCCGACGCCAGTACTTCCCGCAGTCGAAAGAATCAGAACCGCATCGCCTTTGTGCAGATCGGTGAGCGAAGTGGCGGGTGCGCGGGTGAGCAAGCGCTGAAAATCCGGGCCACCGCCGGAACGCCCGCCTGTTCCTGAGGGTCCCGCACCCGGCACGCCTGGGGCGGGTGCTGCATGGGAAGCTGCGCCACCCGCAGGGGAACCAGAACCGCTGTCGGCGCCGGGCTGAGATCCCATAGCGGCTCCCTTTAACACCATTGCAATCCGTTGTGCCATTTCAGGGGGCAGGTTGCGAAGCTGGGAGTCCGGAGTGATTTTCACGACCACAGTTTTCTTCCCTACCAAATCGTGAACGCTAAGAGACGATGAACTTGCGTCGACGGAGTTAACCGTGCCCGCAATGCTCGGGAACGATCCGGAAACAATTTCTTCCGCCTGTAATTCGGTTCCATCCACACTGCGTTCGCCGCGTGCCCGCACTTGATCGCCAGAATGAACTTCCTGCAGCGTGCTTGCCTTGGCATCTTCAAACTTCACGGAGTCGGGAGCGTAGCGCCGAATCACCGTGTTCTGGGAACTGTGAATGACAACGCTCTTGCCTCGAGCCGAGATGGTGACGGTTCCAGCCGCTGCATCCACAGCAGTGGCAAGTCCATCCACACCGCGTTTCTGCCAGTCTTGCAGCTCATGCTGATGCAGTGTTTCGACATCGGAGCTTTTCATCACCACAACAGTCGAAGCCGCGAGCGACTGGTTGTCGTCAGAGGTTTTTCCCGCAACCAGAATGCGATCGCCGACCTGCAGATCTTGCAATTGAATGGGTGTGCTGTTCTTAAGATCTTTTTCACCAGGAGCGATTCGAACGATGCGGGTCGCGGGCTGAACCGTAACGTTGACGTCGGCACCGGAATCCGGAGCCAGCGTAATCGAACTTCCATTGATGGATTTAATAGCGCCAATGCGCCGGCTAGCCGCGCCAGGCGCAGCTGCCTGTTCAGATTGCGAGAGCGCGGTCCAGCCAGTTGACACAAAAAGAAAGCTGGCTGCAATTCCGAGGCAAAGCGCGATCGCCAGACGACGGAATATAGTTGCAATCATAATGTCGTTTTATTTGCCGAGGCAATTAACCTACGTCTTTAAATCTACATCGCCACACTCGATAAAACCGCAGGATTTACAAAGATTTACCTCGGCATGAGTGAATTCTTACAACAGAAACACAGCGAAAACACGAGTCCGCACAAATGTGGTTAAGAGAAAGACAATCAAAATACTGGAACTATTCCGCGATCAGCAAGTTTTCCGCGAACGGCCATTGCTCGTCGACCCACTGCGCCTCGCAACGGAAACCGGTGGTGCGGGCCATCTGAAATACTTCCTTCGATGAGTATTTGTGACTGCTCTCCGTCCAAATCGTCTCGCCCGCGAGGAACTCAACGGAAAGATCGGCGGCGGGGATGCTCACGGTCTGGCGGATCTTCGAGCGCAGATGCATCTCTACGCTGCGCTGCCAGTGATTGATTTTTGCCAAGTGCTCAAACTGCGCGAGGTCGAAGTCGGCGTCCAGTTCGCGATTGATGCGGCTGAGCAGGTTCAGGTTGAAAGCGGCGGTCACTCCCAGTTCGTCATCGTAGGCCGCCAGTAGTTGTGCGCTCGATTTCTCAAGATCGGTGCCGAGCAGCAGTGAATCTCCCGGCATGAGAATTCGACGAACCTCGGACAGGAACTGAATGCCTGCGGGGCGATCGAAGTTGCCGATGGTGCTACCCAAAAACAACACAAGTAGATGCTGGCCCTCGGAACGGTGCGCTGCAACCTCTAACAACCCGTCAAGGTACTCGCGCTCGAATCCGAGAATGCTGATGCAATCGATATCGCTGAGTTCGCGTTCGCACATCACAAGAGCCGAGCGGGAAATTTCGATGGGAAAGTAACGAGTACGTTGGCGGCGGCAAAGTGCTTCCAGAATCTGGCGGGTCTTCTTTCCGCTTCCGCTGCCGAGTTCGGCTACCGCCATGGGGCCGGTCAGCCGCTCGACGATATCGCTGCCGTAACGCCGCAGGAGGCGCTCATCTGCGCGCGTGAGCCCGTACTCCGGCAGGTGGCTGATCACTTCGAACAGGGCGGAGCCGACATCGTCATACAAATATTTTGACGGCAGTTCCTTCTGGCCAGGCTGGGTAAGCCCTGTGTGCACGTCTGCGGCGAAGGCATAGTTTCTGTTCGGAGTAATCGCTTGAACCAGCATCTTGGCAACCCCTTCCAGTAGCGCATCTAAGTAGTCCAGCTAAGCTGATTCAATGATCAGCGGCTCACACAGCGAAATCCCGCGTAAACAAATTGGTAGTGCAGCTGAAACCAATTGCGAAACGTGGGCCGCAACATGCACGCTGCGGTGCGCGCCGATCCACCCTTCATCACAAAATGCTTGCCATCAAAAAAATCCGCGGAATATCCCCGATAAAACGGAAACGGTTCGAATCCGGGGAACGGGGCGAATTCTGTGGAAGTCCACTCCCACCCATTACCGAGAAGTCCATCAACCCCGAAGGCGCTTCGGCTCGCAGGAAACGCGTTTACCGGTGCGGGATTCCAGCTCGCAAAGTCGAAATTACCGAATTTCGCCGTCGGCGCTTCTTCACCCCAGGGATAAATTCGCTCATCTCCAGCGGGAGCGCCATATGCTGCGCGCTGCCACTCGACTTCGGTTGGCAATGACTTCCCTGCCCAGCGAGCATACGCTTTCGCTTCCGCCTGACTGACGTAGACCGGCCAATCCAGCGGCAACGGTATGTCTTCGAACATGGTGCGATAGATCCAGCGATCTCCCTCACGCTTCCAAAACGCCGGATGCGTAATTCCCTGCCGTGATTTCCAGTCCCAATCTTCGCCGTCGCCCCAGAATGCCCGCGTTTCGTAGCCTCCCGCGGCGATGAACTCAAGATACTGACGGTTCGTCACCTGATACCGATCGATGGCAAATGCCGGGACGTGCATGCTGTGTGATTCGAATTCGTTATCCCAGCCAAAAACATGGGAGTCGCGCAGGAGGCCGAGAGTGACCATGCCCGCCGGAATTTCAATGCTTTTGTGATCAACTGGCGAAGCGCCAAGGTTCAGAAATTCCCTTTGCGGCAGTTTCCGATCCAGCGAAAGTTGATGCAGCATATACGCGAGCGTCTCCGCATGCATTAGTCGATGCTCTATAGCGACGTTGAGCAACGTGCCAAGCGGGAATCCGTCGGGCGACGGCCGATGAGAATCGGCAATTGCGTCAGCGAGTTTCTCATCTAGAACGCCTCGGATTTTTCGGACGTACTGTTCCACCTCAGCGATCGAAGGCCAGTCCGTGGGTTGATCGGAAGGCAACCCGCCGCCGACGGGATCGATGCCGAACGCAAATAGCCTGTCAAACCCGGGATGAAAGCTCTTGAGTCCAAGAACACGCTCATGGAACAAATTCCAATCGAAAGCCTCGAGATGCCCGATGTAGAAGACGATGCGGTGACGTTCCGCGATGGGCCGTTCGTAAAGTGAATCTCGTTTGACGATGCTAAACAGGTCGTCGGTTTGTTGGCGCGCGCCCGCGATTCGGGCGATCAATTCGTGACTCGTGACGGTATCGCTCTGCGTGGCAAGCATTCCCTACCTCCGAGTGCATCTGCAAGAATGCCAACGAAAACAGACGGCTAGTCTATGCCTACGGGCTATCCGCGTACCATAGGGTAATGCACCTACCGGTCTACTATGTCGACGCCTTCACGACTAGGGCTTTTGCTGGAAATCCAGCCGCCGTTTGCCTTCTGGCAGGCTGGTTAGATGACGATTTGTTGCGCGCGGTCGCAGCGGAGATCAATTTCTCGGAAACTGCATTTTTGGTGCCGGGCGGCGACCATTACGAATTGCGCTGGTTCACGCCCCGTTGCGAAGCGAAGCTGTGCGGGCATGCCACGCTGGCTTCCGCATTCGTCATATTTAAGTTTCTGCAACCGGAGCTCGACTTTGTGCGCTTCGAAACCCGCTTCAATGGGGAGTTAACGGTTTCGTGTAGCGGCAGTTTGTTGGCCATGGATTTTCCTGCCCTGCCTCCCTGGAACTGTCCCGTTCCGCCAACGGCGCTGATACAAGGCTTGGGCAAAACTCCGACTGCGGTGATGCAGGTCGAAGACAACTACTTCGCCGTATACGAGCGTGAAGCGGATGTGAAGAGCATCCGCCCTGACTTTGGACTGCTCGAAAAACTACATCCCGCGGGAGTCGCAATCACAGCGCCTGGCGATGATGCCGATTTCGTCTCACGTTATTTTGCCCCCAGCTATGGCGTTCCCGAAGACCCGGTAACCGGCTCGACGCACTGTTCGCTCGCGCCGTATTGGGCACAGAGGTTGGGTAAAACGACCCTGCACGCTCGCCAGACTTCAGAGCGCGGCGGCGAACTCTGGTGTGAAGTCGCTGCGCATCGGGTGATTCTCAAGGGAAGTGCCGTGCTTACATTGCAGGGAAAGTTACTGATCTGACTCTTTACGAATTCACCGCTAAGAATAAACATGCTGATCTCATTTCGCGGCGGATTCATAGCAATTTCTTTCGCGTTTGCGCTGTTCGTCATTGATTTCGTACTGCCGCCATAATGCTTCTTTTTCTCCTCGTAGAGCACTGGCTGGTACAACCACGACGTAGGATACGCTACCGTTCTTTTCCACGAGACGGACAATGCGCCCCTCTTCTTGCGTAATTTTGTTGCGTATTAGATCACCAACGCGGAATCGCATAGTCAACTCCTAAGCGGCGCCGGTTGACCATAGTGTTGCAGACTCTTATTGGAAGACCAATAGGGTACCTGCCGTAGGCAGGACAAATACGTCCAACATGCGTCAACGCATCCCTTTGCTATGCAGAAATTCCTGCGCCACGTCCTTCACGTCGCGGTGCTGGCCGTCCAGAGCGTAATTCAGCTTCTGCATCTCCTGGTCGGAAATCTTGCCCGCCAGCTCCGCAATCGCCTGGGCCACTTCCGGATGCTGTTGCAACGTCTGCTGCCGAACCACCGCGACTGCTTCGTATGGAGGAAAGTAATGTCGGTCATCTTCGAGGACGAACAAATCCAGCGCAGGCACCAGTCCGTCTGTCGTATTGCCCGCGGCTATATCGATCTGACGAGCTTTAAGCGCGGGAGCGAGTAAACCCAAGTCCATCACCCGAGGCGGCGCGGCAAAGTGCAAGCCGTAGGCGGCAGCCAGCCCGGCATACCCGTCAGGCCGCTCCATGAACTCGTAGCCAAATCCGGCCCGCCAGTGTGGAGCGTAGCCGGCCGCCTGGGATAGGGTCTTGAGGCCCAGTCGGCGGGCATCTTCTCCGCGAATCTCCAGAGCAAAAGAGTCGTTGAAACCGAAGGGCGAGCCGAGCGTGAGGCCAAGGTGATTTTCATATTCGCGCTTAACTCGTTCATAGACCTGCTGCTTATGCCCTCCAACTTGCTGCTTGAGTATGGCGGTTAGAGCTGTGCCTGTGTATTCGGGATAGATATCGATGCGTCCGGCAAGCATCGCCTGTTGGCAGATATAGGTTCCCGCGAGATAAAAGCGGCGTTCCACTTTCAAATGAGCGTGTGACTCAATCTGCTGGGCAAGAAGTTCACCGAGAATCAGCGATTCTGTAAAGTTCTTGGATCCGACAACAATACGATTGGAATGCGAAGGCGCACATGACGACGATGAGAGACTGATCAGAACCAGGAGCATCAATCTCCAGCCCCATGTTTCAAAAAATGCTTCGATAGCACCATGCTTCCATGCTTGCCTATTCACTGTCATCGCGGCCGCAGGCGCCTCTCTATCCACCCCAGGCCGAAATCCGCCGACAGCGCCAGAATCGCAGCAGGAATGGCACCAGCCAAAATGAGTTGATTGTTCACCATGGCAAGACCGCGAAAAATGAACTCGCCCAATCCGCCGGCGCCAATCGCGGCGGCGATCGTAGCCAGTCCCACGGAGACGACGACGGCAACTCGCACACCGGAAAGAATCACACTCAACGACAGCGGCAATTCCACCTGAAGCAACAACTGGGAACCAGTGAGGCCCATGCCGCGCCCAGCCTCGACCACGGCAGGATCGACTCCGCGGATTCCGGTGTAGGTGTTGCGAATCACGGGCAGCAGCGCGTAAAGAGTGAGCGCCAAAATCGCCAGCCGATCCGCACGATCGCCGAGCCACGGTACCGGCAGAAGAAAACCAAAAAGAGCGAGACTCGGAATGGTCTGAATAATGTTCGCGGCCCCCAGCACCGGTTTGTTCCAAACCGGCCAATGTGCGCTCACAATTCCTAACGGAATCCCAATGAGCACTGCGAGCAGTGTAGAGACGCCCACCAGCCAGAGATGCTCCAGGGTTAGTTCCAGAACTTGTTCGTGGTTCTGCAAAATAAAATGAAAGATATTCATGACATGCCTCGATTTGCCGCGGGAGCCGAACCTTCCCCAAAAGCTTGCGCGTACGCTGCAGCCAAGGGGTCAGTGGATCGCAGAAAATCATCCGGAGGAAGAACTGTAATCAGGCGACCGGCTTCCATCAATGCGATGCGCGACCCGAGCCGCAAAGCCTCCCGCAGATCATGAGTGACGAAAACGACCGTTTTGTTGAGCCGCTGTTGGAGCGCGAGGAATTCGCGCTGGAGTTGGTCGCGAGTAAGGGCGTCGAGCGCGCCGAAAGGCTCGTCCATCAACAGAAGCGCAGGATCGGCTGCAAGCGCCCTGGCCACTCCTACACGCTGGCGTTGCCCGCCCGACAGCTGGTGGGGATAACGCGGCGCTAATTTCGATTCGAGGCCTACCATCTGTAGGAGCTCTTCCACGCGGCCATGAATACGATCAGTGGGCCAACCGTCGATCCGTGGCACAAGGCCAATATTTCTCTCCACCGTAAAATGCGGAAACAAACCTACTTCCTGGATGACATAGCCGATGCTGCGCCGCAACTGAATGACGTCAACCTCGGACGTACACACGCCGTTCACTCGTACCTCCCCGCCGCTCGGAATCAACAGCCGGTTGATCAGTTTCAGCGTTGTCGTTTTTCCAGAACCGCTGCGGCCTAACAGGACGAGAGTCTCACCGCGCTTCACTTGCAGATTCAGCCCGGAAAGCAAGCGCTGGTGATTGGGCAGCGTATATGCAACATCGCGGAGTTCAATTACGGCGCCGTCTGCGGCAGGTGGTTCCATATTTGAGGCACGATTCGTCGAGTTCGTCAAATCATGTTCGCCCAGCATAACCTGCGGCGAACAAACTTGGCGCAGAAAAGCATTCGCGCTTTCCCTGCGAGTTACTCTCGTTTCGACCCGCATCCAGAGTGCTAATAGACGACTCGACTCCCTCCCGCTACGATTTTGAAGAGATTCATTGTGGAAACTCAGTCTGGGTGTGAGTGTGTCTGTTTTACGCAACTTTCTTTGCTGGTTGATGGTCGCACTGTGCCCTCTGTCGCTTGTCGCGAAAGATGCGGCTCCCGCTTCCGCCGTCTTGCGCAGCGACGGCGGAGTGTGGGTGAACGGCCTTGAGGTAACGGGATCAACGGTCGTCCTTCCCGGTGATTCGGTTGAGACAAAGGCCAGCGTCGTCGCCAACATCGACGCCCAAGGTTCGTCTGTGCTGGTCCAGGCGCAGACAATTGTGAAATTCGAGGGCACTTACCTGACGTTGGAACACGGCAGCGTCTCGGTGGGAACCTCTACGTTAATGAGCGTTCACGTAAACTGCCTGAAAGTCGAACCCGTTTCGGCTGATCGGACAGAATACGACGTAACCGACGTTAACGGGACGGTTCACGTTGCGGCTCACAAGAAGGATATAAATATCGAGCACAGTGGCGCTCTCCACAAAGCTGCTTCGGAAGACAAACCGAACAATTCTGCTACCGTGCATGAAGGGGAACAAGCCAGCCGCGACGAATCCACTGCCTGCGGAGCTGCGCCGCGTACTGCGGGAGCGAGTAACGGCCTGAACCCCAAATGGCTCGAGATCGGTGGCGGCGGGGGCGTTGGAGCTCTGGTGCTCTGCCTTCTGCTCTGTCGCGGTAATAACCAGCAAAGTGTCAGTCCATCCCAGCCTTAACGCACCCGAAGTTCTTAGCTGGATCGTCGAATCAGCGTATACTAGAGATCTTGACCTCGAAGACACCCTGACAGCACGTTGCGCCTTCGCGATTGAGAAGATTCCCCTGAAAGGCGAGAAGACGTGCCGAACCTGAAAAATTCTCGAAATCAGATCCGGCAATCCCAAGGAACCTGCGTCAGAAACCGGCTCTATAGGCAGCCCATTTCGGTGATTTGAGATATTGGCTGCCCAAAGTGCCCCCAATCGCTACTAGGTACGGTCTGCAGCTCTTGTGGCCGCTGCAATTCTTTTTGTGAACAGCCCGAAGGGCAGGAGACGGATATGTCCGGAATCAACGGAGACAAGGCAAGATTTAACCGGCGGCGCAGGCAGAAGATCAGTCGACGTCAAAGCAATCAGAAGATGTTAAAGAATCTGGCCGAGAAAAACCTGATAGCTCCCGCCGTGCAAGCCAGTGCCAAGGAGAAAGCATGAGCACGCCCGTTGGCGGGTTGCCGCTTTTGAATTCAGATGGCGGTCCAGCAAAGAAGAAGCGCGTGCTATTGCTTGACACCTCGCAGACCAAACGCGATTTACGGGCCGACGTCATGCGTAAACTTGGCATCGAGGTTGACTGCGCGGCCGATGTGATCGAGGCGCGATGTTGGTGGCGCGCCGACCTTTACAATCTCGTCCTCATCAGTGTGTCTGGCGAGACCGATAGCCGGGACAAATTTTGTCTGGACATCCGGAGCGCGAATCCTCCGCAGAGGATCGCTTTCTTCGTGGGCGGTCCCGAGTATCTCTCGGCTTCGCCGCACGGTGTCGACGCGCAGGCGGGAGAAACTCCTCTGGGGAGCGAAATCGTTTCGGCCCTACTGGCTCAGGCTTCACAAAGTTCATCGCAGCGGTGGGGGATACTTGAAGCATGCAGACGGATTTCTTCAGTCCGCTCCGTCAGCGAAGCTCGTTCCCGAGCGCTGCGAGAAACGCCTCGGCCCTCGCGCTGGGCTGAAGCCATCGAACAGCATTCCGCCGCCGAGACTGTTCAACCCGAAACTTTATTTGCAACACCAACCGAAAGAGACCAACCCTTATGAAGAATCTATACGTCGGAAACTTACCTCATAGCACCACCGAACCGGAGCTTCGCGGCCTGTTCGAGGCGCATGGCGCAGTCGAACGAGTCAGCATTGTTACGGATCGCGAAACCGGCCGTGCGCGCGGTTTCGCCTTTGTCGAGATGACCAATCCAGCAGAGGCCGACAAGGCGGTCGCCGCATTAAATGGAAGTGAACTTGGCGGACGAGCCCTGAAGATTAACGAAGCCAAGCCCAAAACTGATTCGCCGCGTGGCGGAGGCGGAGGTGGAAGACGCTTTGGTGGCGGTGGTGGAGGCGGCAGCCGCGATGATTATCAGGGCCACGCTCGCCAACCCCGCGAACCCCGCTGGTAGCGATCAAGGAGAGTTTCGCGGAAGTCCAGCCTAAGCGGAACCTATTAAGCAGAGCCTAGGAATCGAGATTCGACAGAGCAGCCCGGTTAGATTAACGCTGCCGCAAAAATGACGATTGGAGACTGGAATGCCAGGAAGAGGACGATCAAGCTTTACCAAACGCCAGAAAGAACACACGCGCCAGCAAAAACAGCGCGACAAGGCCGAACGCCGTAGCCAGCGCAAGACCGAGGAACCATTAGGGACATCGAGCGATTCGAGCGAACTGGATTTAGATGAGTTGCAAAGACATGCCGCCGAGCAAGCCGCCCTTTTCCAAATGGGAGATGATTCCGATATCTCCAGCATCCCCCGCGGCCCGCAAAAAAACGAGTCGTAAGCTCTTGCCGAATGGCTGTTAAGTAACGAGCGGTAGTAAGTCAATCTAAAGATTAGGGCGCGTCTGTTAAAGGACGCGCCCTTTGAATGTAACGATCGGTTACTGAATTCTGCGAATTTTCCTCTTACGCGAACACTTCGCCCGGCATCTTCGTCAAGGTTCGGCTGGCCAAGGTGTTTTGGACGACATGCGTGGGTTTTCCCGCATTCGACCAATCTACCTGCTTGCGCTCGATGCGCAGCTTCAGAGCCCGCTCGATGTGGCGGAGCTCGATGACCTCGGCACCCGCGACTAGACTAGATGCGAGCCCCTCCGACCCTGCACGGCCGGTTCGACCCACGCGGTGAATGAAATCTTCAGCCATCTTTGGCAGATCGTAATTGATCACATGCGCCACGTCGTCGATGTGCAAGCCGCGCGCCGCAACGTCAGTAGCAACCAGCACGCGGAAGCGCCCCTGCTGAAACCCGCTGAGCGCTCCATTTCGTTGCGATTGCGAGCGGTCGCCATGAATCATCGCCGCGGAAAAGCCTTCGCGCACCAGCTCTTTAGCGAGCCGTTCGGTGCCACGCTTGGTGCGGGCAAAGATCAATGTCTGTCCTGCCTCGGCATATAGCAACTGGCGTAGTACATCGGCTTTCTCGGCGGGACGGACTTCATACGCCTGCAACCGAACACTCTCAACCGGCTTCAGCACCGAACCGATCGCCACACGGATAGGATCGCGCATCGAGTCGTTCACCAGGCCCGCGACCGATTGCTCCATTGTGGCGGAGAAGCATAACGTCTGCCGACGTTGCGGAAGCACCGCGAGGATGCGCCGGATGGCGGGCAAAAAGCCCATGTCGAGCATACGGTCGGCTTCGTCGAGCACCAGGATTTTGACATCGCGCAAGTCGATCAGTCTGCGGCTAATAAAATCCTGCAACCGCCCGGGAGTCGCGACTACTAAACTTGAACCAGCGCGAACCGACTGAATCTGTGTTTTCTCGGAGACGCCGCCAATCACCAGCGCAGCCTTCGGCAATCCTTTGCCGCGCAATTTTTCGTATTCTTCGTTGACCTGTATCGCCAGTTCGCGCGTCGGCAACAACACCAGCACGCGGACTTTCTGCGACGGCTCGCGCTGCAGCATTTCGATCACCGGGATTAGAAACGCCAGTGTCTTGCCGGTGCCGGTCTGCGCAGTCGCCAGTACGTCTTTACCTTCAAGGGCACAGGGGATGGCCTGTTCCTGGATCGGCGTTGGAGTAATAAATTGAGCTGCCGCCAGCCTCTGCTGCAAAGCAGAAGATAGCGGTAATTCTGTGAAACTTGTCATTCGTAATTTTCTTTCTGGAGGGGCCTGACCAAACTCTGAATACACGTGTCGTGAGTTCCCATGCCGCTCTTAATTTTTGATTTGACGCTGAATAAACGGCAGGCAGGAAAAGCGGA
>Ga0210391_10000109_pt1 | contig 98686 bp, 69 predicted proteins | sample IncBWC12OmetaG_FD_160573 | JGI IMG/M metagenome (GOLD analysis project Ga0210391, IMG submission 160573) | Forest soil microbial communities from Barre Woods Harvard Forest LTER site, Petersham, Massachusetts, United States - Inc-BW-C-12-O ...
GTATACAAGATGTCATCTCTGGGTGCTCCGAAAGAGAATGCTGGGTTCGCTAAAACCCAATGTTCATCAATCTTTTAGAGCACCTTTTCTTTTTTTGCTAGCAAAATCGTGAATAATCCAGGCTAGGGGAATAATCGTCCGGCACGGACATAATATTTTCGGGTTTGAGGTCCCGATGGACAATCCCGTGACTGTGCGCAGCGGCCAAGGCGTCGGCAAGTTGGGTACTGGCATCGAGGATTTCTTCCGTCGTGAAACGGGTCAGAGCAAGCTCTTCGCGCCAGGTGCGGCCTTCCACATACTCATAGACAATAAAACTCCCCTCGCCCCGCTCGACAAAATCATAAACAGTGGCGATGCCTGGATGGCTCAGGGCGGAAGCTGCGCGGGCTTCGGCTGCAAGCCGACGGCGCAGCTCGGAGTCGTGAGTCGTATTGGGCGGAAGCATCTTCAGGGCAACGAGACGATCCAAGCGCGTGTCATAGGCGCGCAAAACGACTCCCATACCACCGCGCCCAACTTCCCGCTCCACCTTGTACCGGCCCTCTATGAGCTCATTCAGCACGGTTGAAGTCTACTCCATCAACGACACTAATTTCTGGTACGGCGAAACCGGAGAGGTGCCTACTCCTGACGCCGCTCGCAAAGCTGCTCGGACTCAGAAAGCCGAAGCCAGAGCCAAATGATCTTCCCTAGACGGCACCCGAAGAGGATCTCCATGCACCCCAACTTCAGTGAAAAAGACTCGGCGTTTGCCTTGGCGAACGTCAACCCCCCGGAAGATCGGCTACACGGAAGTTGCCTCGGGTTCGAGGAATCGAAGCAAACGGCGGCAGTACTTGGACGATGAATTTTAACTTGCCCGTTAACAACAACTTCGTCTACAGATCTATCGGGGCTGTGCGCACAGGCGTATAGTAGTGATTTAAGTTTGCGCACTTTGCGGTGGAGGGCCACGACTATGCGTCTACTGGCCGGACTTTCTCTTCTCGTAGTCATCTTTCTGCCTCAAATATCCAACAAGTCTGTGGAATCGCGCTCCGGAGCTCCTGGAATCAAAATGACTACGCGGTTCGTAGTAGACGGAACCACTGAGGAGCAGACAGTTTTCCTTGAGGCAGACCGAAGCAGAACGGAATACCGGCCTTGGATGCACCCAGTGCATGGCGATGGGACGCTCGATACACGGCCGGGGCCTCTGCTCGCGAATATCGCCAGATGCGATCTTGGGCAAGCGTTCGACCTGAACCTTGAAGACCAGGAATACGTGGTTAAGGCGTACCCAGGATTCAAGCGAACAAAACAGGACATTGAGGCGCGAACGGAAAACGCCTTTCAGAAAGTCGCGCCGTGGGTCCCGACTGTACGCGAAGAAACGACCACTGTTGATACCGGGGAAAGAAAGGATTTCTTTGGCCACGAGGCTCGGCACGTTGTCACGACGTGGAAAGAGACTCCGCTGTCCGGTTCGCATTTGGAACCACGGGACAATGTGATGGATGGGTGGTTCATCGACCTGGACACGAATGTTTCCTGTGAATCTCGACGGCAGCCGCATAATGTGGGCCGTCGGCACGAATATTATGCGGTGGGAGGCGAGAGATACGAAATCATTGATGATGGAATCCGAGTCATAGGGTTCGCCATTGAGCGCAGGCGCACTTCGCGATCGAACGTTACGGGCTCGGACGGCGCGAAACGGCCAAACACTTACATTAGCGAAGAAAAAATAACTGAATTCTACGAAGGCCCATTGGATCCCGCGCTGTTTGAGCTACCGGGCAGTTTTCGCAAAGTGAGTGGGTTGCGCCTTCAGGCTCCGCTAACGCTCGCGGACCGGTGGTACTTCACGCGCGCGTGGGTGCAGAGCCTGGCCCGCGACCTTCTTAAATGAGGCGAATGAAATGTTGCACGTTCATTTCGACGTCATGCTGCCTATAGCTCGGATTATCCGGCCTGCTCAAGGAGTCCTCCTCTTGCGTATTTCGGATTTTTCGCCCACGGACCTGGCGATTAGTGTTTTTACGTCCCTGGAAAGACGAACTCCGTCGGTGAACGGCAGAGAGCCTATCACCAGATAAAAGTCCGGAATATTAATTCCCGGTAAACCCTAACTGCGTCTTCGACGCGTCGGGCCAGAACTCGTCAGAAAGGCCGCCCAATTCGGCCTGCTGGTCACGCCAACTCATGTGCGAACCCATCAAATCAGGAGGTTTCCAGGGAGTCATAGAGGGTGTTCCTTTCTGTAGCGGAATGAGCCAAGCACCCAAACCCTACTCCAAAAAGGGGTGCCCTTTTATAATCCGTGGGTTTCGCCGGTCGGCACTTGAACGAGGTGCAGTGAAAGCTTTGCGTCCCGATTCGAGGGGATTTGGACTGTTCTTTGGAATGGTCCTAGTGGCTGCTTTGGTCGCAACGATTAATGCGTAATTGAGCAAGGCCGTTTCTCAGCTCGATTCTCTTCGAGTATTCTGGCTAACGAGGCGGCAGCCATCTCAAGCGAAAAGCAAGATCGTAGCCCGTATCCCTCTCTGGCCGGGCAGAGTGGGGCTGTTCAGCTATTGGACGCGCAGCAGAGCAAGGCTGCGGGCGCCACTCCCTTCAGCTGGTTTTCTCCCGCCAAACAGCCACCTGATTCCGGTGAAATCGATAGTCATCATACCCTCCTCGCCCTCGTGCATCGGATTTACTCCCAGCAGCTGACCGGCAAGTTACAACTCGTCTTTGGACGGGTGGAAAAGGCGCTCTTTTTCGATGCCGGGGAACTGGTGTTTGCCACGAGCAGCGACAGGCAGGATGGGCTCGGCGAAGTGATGCTTCGCGCCGGAGCCCTGACCCAGAGCCAGTTTGAGGAGGCGTCAACGCTCGTCGAGACGGGCCAACGCTTTGGTTCTGCAATAGCCGAGATGGGGATCTATGGAGTCGAAGAGATTGTCAGCTGGGTGCAACGCCAGGTCCTGCAAATCACCGCGTCCGTGCTCGACTATCCTGCCGGGCGCTACTTTTTCTTCAGCTCTCTTGAAAAAAATGTGGTCCCGGAAATCGGCATCCCTTTGCCGCTGGGAAGGCTGTTCCTGGCGGCCGTGCGCAAAGCCGGCGACCTGCCTCTGGACCGACTCGCCGAGGACGCCGATCTTCAGGTTGAGCTTTCGTCTGAGGCGTTGCGCCTTTTGAAGGTCGAGGACCTGGAAGATGGAGAGCGGCAGTTGCTCAGCCTCATCTCCCAGCACATTTCGGCCAAACGCGTCGTCGCACAGAGTGGCTTGCCCAGGCCCGAAGCCTCCCGTGCACTCTATGTCCTGTTGCTTTTGGGATTTGTCGTCGGTGTACCAGACCATGTACGGCCGGAACCAGCGCCTATCGTTTCCAATCCGCCTGTGGCGCCCGAGGAACCGAGAACACTCGAAGCTCCCAGCGCCGCGAATATTCCGGAACAGCGGACCGCGGATGTTTCAGTCTCCGCGGAGGAAGCGACACAGGCAAATGAAGCGCCTTCCGCAGGAGACATCAAGCACGCGCAGACTCATGTCGAACAGACACCCGGCGATCCGGAGGAACCGAAAGAAACGGAAGCACCTCCTGCGACCCCCCTCCCGCTTCTCAAACCGAATTCGATCTCGCGTGTAGTGCTAGTGCGAGCCACCGGTATTTCACCAGCCAAGAATGAGCAGGGGCGCCAGCTTTTCAATGAAGAAACTGCTTCTGTACTGGTGGCTGAAAGTGGCGGGGTGATTCGGTTGTCCGCCGCGGTGACCGCCGGACAGCTGCTGGCACTCGCCAACCTGGAAACGAAGCGCGAAGTGATCGTCCAGATAGTGCGGAAGCGCTCCTACAAACCGACCATTTGCTATCTGGAAGTTGAGTTTGTCGAGGCTGCACCGCGATTCTGGGGTATGGAGTTTTCGGCGGCGACGACTTTGCTACCGAAGAACGCTCAGGACGTGGAAACGGCCGCACTGGTGATCACTGCGGAGGCCACCGCCGACCAACCCTGGACTCTTCCAACTGCGCCCGATGCGAGCGAACTGCAAATATTCAAGCGGGAAGTGGAAGAGCTGCGCGGGAAACCGGTCTTGACGGAGACGCCGACCACGAACGCGGAGGCAAGTGCTCTGGCACAGCTGAGAGGCGAAGTTTACCCGGCTTCCGCTATCCCTGAGCCGGGCGACCCAATGAGTACGGAAGCGATTCTCGAAAGCGGGCTGGATGCGGCAGGTGCGGTTGCGCCAACCAAACGCGCTGCCGATCGCGCGCGAGGGGAAGCAGCTGAGCAAGTGGAAACGCCGCAGTCGGTTAGCGATTTTATCAATTCATTGCCGAAGTCGAAGCGCTGGCGCTTGCCGCGCGGCGGCTTCACCCCCGAATTCAATCGGATAGTGCTTATGCTGGCGATTCTGCTGGCGGTGTTGGGGGTTGGCACGGCTTGGTTCAAGAATTGGCTGCCCTGGAGGTCGGCGGGAGCGAAGCCCAAGAAACCTGCAGCCTACGACACCATGAGGGTGGCGAGCGATGCTCCGGTGACTTCGACAGGAATGTCTGCGAAAAGCGCGCCGGTATCCGATCCGGACACGACGGCCCCCGCGGATGGGAGTGCGGCACGCGCGGAAGCAGCTTCGTCGGATGCCCCGGTTGAGCCTTTGGCTTCGAGGAAAAAAGCGCCTCGCGCAATGACGCCGGCGAAGGCCTCATCCGTTCGGCCTGCGGCGAAGCCTGCAGCGGGTACGGAAGCGAATTCGGGGAAAGACAGCGCTGTCGTTCCGCCAAAATTGATTCATTCGGGGCAAGCGGTGGCTTCGCTGGAAGCTCTGCGGGATTTCGAAAGAGGAAATGTGGTGATCGATGCCGTCGTGGGGACGTCAGGCGAGGTGCATTTCATCAGCGTGATCTCCGGGCCTCCGTCATTGCGCGAACCGGCTGTGGAATCCTTGAAAGAATACAGGTACGAACCTGCAACGCTGAGCGGCCAGCCCGTTCCCGCGCACGTTACCATCACCATTCACTTCCGCTTCGAACCCTAAAGAGTCTGGGCGCCGGCGCAACGCGTCAGCAGTTGCATCAAAATAGTCCGACTGCAGGTTGACACGCCGACGGCCCACATTCGACAAGAGCCCAATCCTGCCAGCTGCACCGGACTATACTTGTTTGCCAGCGCGAGCAATTCCCCAACCTCGATAGATCAAGTAAAGAAGGAGATTGAGATTAGGACATTGTAAGGGCAAGGGAGTTGAGAAGGCACTTTTCTGGTAACCGCGTTCTATCGGGCGTTACACGATTCTTCGCCCCCTAACGCAAAACGCTTTACACAGACTCACCCTGAATCCAGAGTGGAAGGTGGCGCCCACTCTTGCTGCCAGAGTAACGAAAGTGATTGTAACGTGAACCAGGACCTAAGTAAGCAAACCTCAGGCCCCCCCGCAGCGCGGGGTATATTACGCAGACTGGGCCTCGCAATTTCGTATTTCGTTTCGATCGTATACGTCTTATCGATTCTGTTGCCTTCTGTTTACTGTTTCCGGCATGGATGCAGAGGACCAGGCGAGCTCGATGCTTTTATGCCCGCCTTCGGCCTAACTCCGTTTGGCGCAATCGCTACCGCTTTCTCATTGCACAACGCCATACAGCACATCAGAAAAAGACAATCATGGTCTTGGGTTTTCTGGCCTCTTGCAATCATTTTCGCAACTGTTCTCCTGAGTGTAATTGCCTTTGTCGTGTGGTTCGTTTATGAAACTGCATCTCGTCGTTAAGGGCGACGAAAGCCGCGGAGTGTGAACAGCTTCATTTGGATGCGCAGCCGGGTTGCCAGAAACTTGAGATTCCACATGGACAGTAACGCTCGTAACGCCATCTCAAATAGGGGAATAGGATTAAGCGCAATGGCTCGCGCCGAGACCAACAAGTGGATTGTTTTGGCAGCCTTTGCTTTGGCGCTTTCTGCGCTCGCGGCGACGCTTGTTGCCCCGGCCTTCGCCTATCTCTTCGGCCCCGGAAAATACTGTGGGGTTGTCGTGTTCGACCGTTGGGGCACTTGCTATCTGGTGAGCGGACCATACCTAAACTATGTGGCTTCTGACGTTAACGGCGACCTCGCGCGTTACAAGGGTAATGCTATCGAAGTTGACGCATCGGAAGTGAGTGCGGGCGGCCTCCGTCTTCAGGACCCGATGATTCGCAAATACAAGATACTAGGCCCGGCACCCGAGCCCAAATGGATCACAATCGATGGCTTGAAATTGGTAGCTATCCCAGCCTTTGGTCGATATACGCGGCCTCAGTTTCTGATTGAGATTCGTAATGTTGGAAAGTCTCCTGTTAAAGTCGGCCGCTCTAACATTGGCGTCTTGCTGTTCAAGTCAGAAAAACCAGAAATACGCTTCTCTGATGACGGCTCGGTGGCCATTATTTCCCGAAGTGGCATCGAGGATGCATCTTACATATCGACCGAACAGACCGGAAACAGGAAAACTTCGTGGGGTTACATCGTTGATATGACAACCCGGCCTGCCGCAAGTTTCACAGTTGAACCCGGCCAGTCCGTGAGAATTCGGATTCGATTTAAAATCTACCCAGGACAATATCAATTTATGTTTGCCTACGGAGGGGGCGTAAGTTCAGAGAGAACACTCGTCAGCAACGCAATCTCCTTCGACGTTGGTCCTGACGGTCGAGCATTACAGGTGCAGCAATGACCGGCCCCGGGCGTCTGAAGCATAACCTCACGGTCTCCATCTCAGGTCCGATGATGAACCGAGTGGCCCATAGCGCCCGATAGGTGGTGCGATTTCTTCTATAATCTGTGGGGCCCACGACCCGTGGCGTTCGCCCTGATTGAGCACAAGGAGCCGACCAGCATGAAGCCAAAGAACACGATCTGCCTCTGGTTCGACAAAGACGCGCATGAGGCGGCGCGCTTCTACGCCTCCACCTTTCCGGATAGTAAAGTAACCGCGGTTCACGAGGCTCCTGGAGATTATCCGAGCGGCAAGAAGGGCGATGTGCTCACTGTGGAGTTCACCGTCCTGGGCATTCCCTGTCTCGGTCTCAACGGCGGCCCGGCGTTCCGGCACACCGAGGCTTTTTCCTTTCAGATCGCGACAGACAATCAGGAAGAGACGGACCGTTACTGGAACGCGATCGTCGGCAATGGCGGAACGGAAAGCGCATGCGGTTGGTGCAAGGACCGCTGGGGCCTCTCTTGGCAGATCACCCCGCGCGCGCTGACCGATGCGCTTGCAGCTGGTGGTGATGAGGCAAAGCGCGCCTTCGAGGTGATGATGACGATGAAGAAGATCGACGTCGCTGCCATCGAAGCAGCGCGGCGACGCTGACGTGAACACGCCGAGCGTCCTTATCTGTCCTGAATGATACGGGGGCCGGAAACTATCGGTTCGTGCGTCGGAATAGACCGACCAAGGCCCTCGGTTTCTGATTCACGCACCGCACGATCTTCGGAGGTCTTCCGGTCGCCTCTGCCGCAGCGCCGGCGGCGAACTGGAACAAATTCAATTCCTTCCAGGCCATGTTTCAAGGGGTGGTGAGATTTCATTGCCCGATTGGCGAGGTCAAACTTGGGTGCCTGATGTGAACTTGGCGGATAGGTGCCCCGTAGAGGACGGGACTAAGGGTCCGAGTTCGCTTCAACGGAATTTGCCGGAATCCTGGCGGCCATGTGGATGTGCCAAAATAGAACAGAAATCGAGAATGAGACCTGAACGAGCGATGACCGACGCTTTTCTGCGCGATTAATTCATTTGAAATGAATATCTTGTAAAATTGTCTGCGGTGGCAGCTATCGTGCTGCTTCTTCCGGCGAGGCGAACCGTATAGATTTTAGTCAGTATCTAACCATTCGTCGGAAAGCCCCTCCACGACTCTCCATCCCGTATGTTTTTGCCAACCAGCCAATCAACGTGGCTTGAACTGACCACAGGAGCAATCCTACTAGCCACCATCGGATTCGCGGTGGGATGGTGGCAAACTCGGCGCTTGGCGGAGAGCCTCAAGAGCCAAGAGGAACTCGAGAAGTCTTCGCGGGTTCTCGAGGAAGAACGCCGAGTCCTGGAGCTCATTGCGAGAGGCGCCTCGCTCGAGGAAGTTCTGGATGCCTTGACGGCGGCGATCGAGCGGATGGCCGATAATTGCTTCTGCACGATTCTTCTCCTCGGCGAAGACCGGCGACACTTGCACGGAGGTTCGGGAGGCAGTTTGCCGGCGGCGTACATGCAGGCGATCGAAGGGCTGGAGATCGGGCCGGAAGTCGGGGCTTGTGGTTCGGCGGCCTTTAGCAACGAAACGACGATCGTGGAAGACATTGCTACCGATCACCGTTTTGCGTCTGCGAAGGATTTTGTGATGTCCTTCGGGTTGAGGGCTTGCTGGAGCGTGCCAATCCGCGATTCGAAGAAAAATGTATTGGGAACGTTTGCCATGTATCACCAGCACCCCGCGAAGCCGAGACCCCGCGATTTGCGATTGGTCGAAGCAGGCGCGCACTTGGCTGGAAACGCCATCGAGCGACTAAGTGCCGAGCAGAGGCTTCGAGAAGATGCCCAGCGATTTGACCTGGCGGAGAAGGCGGCGGCGTTCGGTGTTTGGCAAATCGCCATCCCCACGGGCACCGTGACCATCTCGGCAGGATTCGCGGCGTTGGCGGGGCTAGTTGGCCAGCCCCTTCAATTGAGCGCGCGCCAATGGTGGGAATTGGCCCATCCTGACGATCGCGCGGCGGCAAAGGAAGTTATCGACCATGCGATCTCTGCCGGGGAAGGATTTCAAACCGAATACAGAGTGGTGCTACCGAATGGCGCCATCCGGTGGCTGCGGAGTCAGGGCGGACCGGAACTACAAGGCAAGAGAATCACAGGAGCGTCCATAGATATCACGGAGGGAAAAGAGATGCTGATCCGCCTGGAGCAGGCGCGGGCGGCCGCCGATAGCGCAAACCGCGCGAAGTCTGAATTCCTTGCCAACATGAGCCACGAGATTCGCACGCCTATGAACGGAATCATAGGAATGACCGAACTCACGCTGGACACGGAACTGGACACGACACAACGCGAATATCTCACCATGGTAAAGACGGAAGCCGACTCCCTGCTTTCATTGATCAACGACATTCTCGACTTTTCCAAGATCGAGGCCGGAAAGTTTGATCTCGACCCCATAGCTTTTAAGTTGCGAGCCAGCATGGCGGAGACGGTAAAACTCCTGGCAATGCGCGTTGAGCAGAAAGGACTGGAGCTACTTTGCGATATTGACGCCGACGTGCCAGATGAAATCGTCGGCGACCCCACCCGGCTGCGCCAAATCATCGTCAACTTGATCGGCAACGCGATCAAATTCACTGAGCAGGGGGAAATCGGGCTTGAAGTCGGCATGGAATCGCAACAGGGAGATGAGCTTAAGTTGTCTTTTTCTGTTCGGGATACCGGCATCGGCATCGCACGCGAGAAACAGAAGATTATCTTCCAGGCGTTTTCCCAGGCCGATAGCTCAACCTCTAGAAAGTTTGGAGGAACCGGACTAGGGCTGACCATTTCCTTGCGACTCGTGGAAATGATGGGCGGCAGAATCTGGCTGGACAGCGAGCAAGGGAAAGGCAGTTGTTTTCACTTCACCCTAAAGGCGTACATTGCGGCGGCTACAGGTCCGCGGGAAAAAGTCGAGCCGCAGGCCCTTCAAGGACTTGCAGTTTTGGTGGTGGACGACAACAGAACAAACCGCCTGATACTTGCCAAGATGCTGGAACATTGGAAAATGCGCCCGGTGCTAGCCGCCAGCGCCGCCGAGGCAGAAGAGCGAATGCAAGAAGCGAACAAGGCAGGCTCGCGCTTTGCTCTCGCTCTGGTCGACGTCCAGATGCCAAACGTAGACGGTTTCTCCCTAGTCGAGCATTTCGGCAAGTATACGAACCTGCGTGACATCGCCGTCATGATGCTGACCTCAGCCGGACAGCGAGGCGATGCGGCGAGATGCAAAAAGCTCGGCATCGCAGCCTATCTCATCAAGCCTGTCGCCCAGGGAGACTTGCTCGATGCCATCCTGACGGTTCTTAAAGAGCGGGAGCCAGAGATCGCGGCGCCACGTCTAGTTACGCGGCACACCTTACGGGAAGGGCGGCGAGCGCTTCGCATTCTATTGGCTGAGGACAATGCAGTAAATCAGTTGCTCGCGGTGCGCACGCTGGAGAAGCAGGGATACACCGTTGCGGTCGCCCACGACGGCGAAGAAGCGCTTTCTGCTCTGGAGCGCGAGAATTTCGATGTCGTCTTGATGGACGTCCAAATGCCCAAGATGGATGGATTTGAAGCGACAGCCGCGATCCGAAATCGCGAAAAGGCAACTGGCCGTCCGCATCAAGCCATCATCGCTATGACGGCCCACGCCATCGCTGGTGACCGCGAGCATTGTTTGAAGGCAGGAATGGACGGATACGTCTCAAAACCATTCCGCACGGCCGATCTCCTGAGGGAGATCGAAGCCCTCACACGAAGCACGGCTTCCATCTGAAGCCAGTGACCCGCATCCCGATCAGTCAGATAGCTCACTGCACGTCGCTAACCAGACGAGCGTCGTCTGCGGACCAGAAACGCTAGTGATTTACCGGTAGCGTGCTCTCGGCGAGGTTTTGGTTGTGGCAGAGTGCTCTGACGGGATTTCGATAAGGCCGTTTGAAAAGAGTTCGAAGCATTGAGCGAAACAAACGGTCACGGCATTTGGACGATTGATGCCGCGCTGCGAAGCTAGTTCCTGTGTTTGTGAATCCAGGCATGAATGTTTGACTCCCGTTCCAGGTATGCGATTACTGCTTTGCAGCTGGAGCAATTCGGGAGGTGTTTGAGAAAGTTCTTGGTGACAAGCATCCGCTTGAACCTAGGACACGGCTGGGGTTCGTCCTCTGCCATGCTCAAGCCTATAAACATTTCAGAATATGAGTGCCGCCAAAAAGGCTGTTAGGAACAAGCAATACGCTATAGCCGTCAGCAGCGATGATTGGCTGGGACGAACTGCGTGGATGACATGATTCTGGGAAGTCATGTTTTTCCTTTACAGTCCTAACTGAAGAATATTTACTGTGAGCTACATACTCTATACCGCCATCTTTTGTCAAGTCGGTGCGTTTTGACAGTCGGTGCGTTTTGATAAAACAGGACAAGAATGACGATCCATTGCATACCCTCATGAAAGAGACCCGCTACAACTCGCTTCTGATAGAGACGGTGTTCGAACTTCTTGCCGAGAAGAATATCTTGACTGGTGAAGCGGTCGTGGAGCGCTTCGAGAGGCCTGGAGAAGACGGCCCGTCAAACCCCTATGGTCTGCACTAAGCGGAGCGTTGCCGGGGGCTCGATCTTAAAATTTTTCACACATACATTTTAAGGAATACGCTTAATGTAGTTACCGCACAGTTAGAATCTGTTAGTATCCGGCAGCCATGGGCGTCTTTCCTCTCCCCGTGCTATGGCTGTGGGCTTGCAGTATTCTGGCGCAACTGCTCGTGTTGGCGCTTCTCTTCTTGAAGAGCAATTCTCGCAAACTGCCATTCTTCACTGCCTACATAACCCTTAATGTTTGCCAGGCGGCCTTTCTCCTGGTTGTCTATTCGCATTCGTGGAGCGAATCTTCCACCCCTGCCACCCTCGCCTGGACGTCGGAATGCTTCACACTTCTCGCGCAAGCTCTGGCCACAACCGAAATCCTTAGGATCACCCTCAGACAATATCAGGGCATTTGGCAGCTTGGGTGGCGTGCACTGACAGTGGCCTCGGGACTCGTCGTCCTTCTCGTCGTGCTGGCAGCTCGCGGCCACTGGGCTTCGGCTCGCTGGTTTGAAATTGATCGCGGCTATCATGTCAGTTTTGCCTCAGCTCTTATAATCTATTTCCTCCTCGTCCGTTACTACTCAATTCCGATCCTGCGCGAATACAGGATGATACTAGGTGGGTTTTGTTTCTATTCCTGCTCAGAGATTGTGTTTAACACCCTTCTTCAATTGTTTTTCGACACAGATTTGTTCGCCCACCAAAAAGTGTGGCAGCTCCTGAGTTTGTTTTCATTTATAGTCGTCCAAATTGTTTGGCTGGCGGCTCTCAGAAGGCCTTTGCCCGTCGAGGATCGCCAAGCCCGTTTGCTATCGGATGGCGAGAGTAAACGGCTCACCTCCCAGATGGATGAGGACCTGCGCATTCTCAATGAACGGCTCCTGCGGCTCTTCTAAGGAGGAGAAAATGCAAATTGAACCCGCATTTTCTCCCTATGTGCTTCGCATACTTTTTGGAACTGTTCCACAGGGCTGACTAACACATTATAAAAAGGGCGCCCGCTGGAAGTAGAATTTGATCGTTCGCATCAACAGCTACGCCAAGCAGCACCCTCATGACTGGTTCGAGAAATCGCGGGTGTCCTTTTTGTTCCTCCGATCCTATTCGTGCACGAGTTTCGCAATGCTGAGGAGCCTGGAGCTGATTTTCAGGCCAGCGCGTTCTGCGGCAAGCCGGTTGACCTCAAAATGAACCTTGTTTGCTTCGACCGTCAGATTGATGATCCCACCCTGGACAGCGAATCCGTCGGTTTCACCAACCGTCAAAGTACTTGATCCCTTGAGGCCACTCACAATCTTGTCGGCGTGTTGTTTCTCCGTGGCGGGCACAAATACAATCTGGCACAGACTGAGTCTGTCATTTGGTTTCAGCGTCCTGACCTCCACGGGATGGCCGCCCACATTCCGGGTGCGCAACTCACCCTCAAGGACTTGGCTGAATGGGTCATGACCAACGATGCAGATCAGCAGCGGCGCGCTCGGGTCTCGATAGGACTCCGGCGGCCACTCGACGAACTTTGTAAAATTATAAAGGAACGCGAGTTTGACCGGGTATTCCGCGCTTTCCTCTTTCTGCGAAAAAGCACTGGGCGAAGCAATAAGGAAGAGGCAGAAAGCGATGATCCCGAAGACAGTACCTCGCCAGATTTGGCGCGAATCACCGCCAGGGACTGAACGCCAGCCGCTACGCGATCTCGTATCACTGTTATTCTTCTGAAGCCATATATTCATCATTGGAATCTGTATCCGACTTTGATTCGAAAATTTCGGCCATCCTGAACGATAGTGTCCTCCACCAGTCCGTTGCCACCAGGGTCGGAATATCTCTGATTAAACGCGTTGTAGATGCTTGCCGAGAGCTCCCATCCCTTTAGAATCTTTCGGCTGAATAGGGTGAAATTGGGAACGACATAGGATCCCGTGTACTGGCCCGTCAGCGTCGCTCTCTTGCTGACATACTGAAGATCCATGCTCGCGAAGACCTTTTGCTGGAAGAGAGGAACACTAAGGCTTGCCTGAACGAGGTGTTTGGGAGAATTGGTGAGAGGCATCGGGTTGCTTGGGCTCCTTACGTCCTGAAAGGAGTAACTGACCGTGCCTTCCACGCCGCCGGACAGTTTTCTCGCGAATTCAAAATCGACGCCTCGAAGGTCCAGTGATCCGGCGTTGGTGAAGAATGCGTTCCCGGTTGCGAGGTCAACTTGTTCGCCGATCAAGCCATGAATGGGGTAATAAAAGGCCGACATGGTCATGCGGAAATGATTGGCAAAGTATTGTTCCCACACCAGCTCCATGGTCTTGACGGTTTCAGGCCGGAGAGACGGGTTGGATTCGTTTCCGGGGGCGTCGTAGTAAAGCTCGAAAAAGTTGGGAGCGCGGAACGACTGGCCGTAAAGGAGCTTGAAGGTAGACCTCTCCCAGGGGCTATAGATCAGAGCGGCGCGCGGATTGGTAGTGCCACCAAAAGTCGAATAGTGGTCGTAGCGGAGGCCCACATTCAAAACGAGGTTTTTGCGGAGGTGAATTTCGTCTTGAGCGTAGACAGAAAATATATTTGAGGTTCTGTAGCTGGTGAAATACTGGACAAACGGTTGGAGGTCATAATTTCCCTGATCCTGCTGAAAGTTGTCACGAAATTCAGCGCCGAAGGTCAATCGCTGTCTGGCAAAGACCTGCCTCGATAAAGCCACTTCATCGCCCCACCATTTGCCGTGGGCGAAGTTCTTGTTCATCACGCGGGAAGGTCCACCCGAGGAGGAGTAATCGTAAATATACGTACCGTCGTTGTTGTACTGATCGTAGTAGAGACGATTGGTGAGGCTCCAGCCGCTGCCAAGCTTCTGGTCGTATCCCAGATCGAGGTAGCCACGGGCATCGATCGTGTGGGTTCCAGTGACATTGAAGACGGATCCGAAGGGAGCCGTTGGAATCCCCTTGTCGCGAGACCCAAACACGCCGTGCAATGTGAAGTGGCCCCAGGAGAGATTGCCAAGGAACTGGTGAGACTCATCATCGTCCGCGTTCAGGGCAATACCGTTGTTGGTGGCGGGAGTGTCGAATTGCGGGAAGAAGAGCTGGTCCTGGCCATGGGAATCATAGAAAGAACCGGAAAGAAACAGCTCCAAACCGTTCTTGAACTGATTGCCGTAACTGACACGGCCCTGGTACGTGCCGTAGCTGGCAGCACTGCCTGCCACGCTCACCTTCTGTGAATCCCGTCCCCGCTTTGTAATTACGTTAATGACGCCCAGGAAGGCACTGGCGATATAAAGGGAGGAATTAGGCCCGCGGATGATTTCGACGCGGTCAATCGAGTCGACGTCAATCGGGAACTCTGTTCCAATCAAAGCGGCGTCGAAAATGTTGTCGTTTAGCCGGTGGCCGTCAATCAGCAGTGTGATGCGACTGTTGTAGTCCCCCGGAAGTCCGTAACCGCGCACTCCCAGGTAGCTGTAGTTTCGGTCGTTACTGACATAAAAACCGCGCACGTTCCGTAAGATGTCGGCGAGAGTCCGGTAGCCGTGCCTTTGGATTTCTTCCGCTGTAATGATGGTGACGGAGGCGGGCGCTTCCGTCACCTTCTGCTTGAAGCCGGAGACACCGGAAACGGAATCGATGTCGAGTGCCATCAAGTCCTCAAGACTCATGTCGAGCAAGTTTGCAGTTTCGTCCTTTTTCTGAGGCGAAGCGCGGGTCGAGGCCAGGAAAGGTAGAAGACAGAGCAGGATCAGGACAAATGCTCGTTCTGCGGAAGGGCAGCGCGAGGAGTGCAAGAGCCGCGTCCAAGAATTCTTTAGTCTGGAAAGAGTGTGTCCGAACGACCGGAGAGACACAATCGGCCGGACAATCAAAAGCCTAGTCACGGAGAAGCTACTCTTATACTTTTCCGTTATTCTCCCCGTGGCAGGCGCTACCCTGACTCGCAGCGGGGCCCGGAACGCACCGCCAATGGGTAGGCTTCTGTTCGTGGACGCGTGTTCCGCAAAATTGGCCATGAGGATCCCCCCCGCCACAAGGGCGGCAAAGACTTCAAAGAAGGGGGACGTCACGAACCAGAGAAGGAAGTATCAGACTCGTGGCGCAGTTGTTCTGCAAATTAAGTTTGGCGCGTGCCAGCAGGTTGCCGCAAGGAGTAAGAAGAAAGGGTACGCCAATATGTAACGTGATGAACTCGGGCACCGGTTTCTTCTCGGACTCGCATTTTGCTTAGCCGGTTAGAATCCCGCTTGAGAGAGGCTGGAAACTTCAGTTCAGGTTCGCGAGCGGCACCGGGAGGTGGTCTGCCTCATAACGCTTCCGATCGCCCGAGCGTGGTGAAACCAGTGAGGGTTGACGGGGCTTGTCGCAGGCGCCGGGTTTATGTCTGCGCTTCGTGCAAGCACCAGGATCACTCCAGTCTCAAGACGCAAGTTGTGCCCCGAGGTGCCTAGGACCGAACTGCCCTGCGGACCAGTGGCTACGCCCAGTTTCACGTCGTTGAGGCCAAAGACCTGCCCTTGAGTAATTGTCAGCGGCACTATGGGCTTACCTCCCTCGATGGCGGGAGCATTCCTGGCAGCGGCGGCCCCGCCCCTTGACCCTTCGCCGATCCCCACCCCTGCGGAATCCGAGAGGGCAGGAGGTGCAGGAGCGAACCCTATCACCGATATGATGGTCAGAGGCAAGGGTTTCATGTCGTGTCCGCCACACTCGCCGCTCTCAAAAAGCAGCGCCACACCGGAATCTTTGGCGGTCTTGGAAGTGGACTGCAGAGCGACGATGCGGCCTTTGACCATGGCATTCTGCTTAAGCGTGCAAGTCGGATCGGACCATGCGACCTTCACTCTCGCTTTGACCGAGTCTCCCACCTTTGCATGGCCAGCATCCAGCGGCTGAACAAGTTCTGCCTCGACGGTGACGGATGGTTGCTGAGCGTCGGCCATGAACCAATAGAAGGCCGGGGAAAAGACGAATGCCAAACGCGCAATGGTCAGAAGATATGGATTCACTGAGGATTTAGAGGCAGACATGTCACGCACCTCTCGAGACGATAAACCGGCCCATCCCACAACCAGTTATGCGATTCGCGCTTCGTGGCTGTGCGGCTTCGGGTCCGCCCTTCGTAGTATAGGGTCCGCGGGGTGAGAAGCGAAGGCAGGTGTAACAGATGAGGTTGCACCTGCCTTCGTGACTGCAGAAATTGCAAGAAGCGGCTCTAAAACTCCACCTTCAACGAGAACTGTACAATTCTGCCGAAGGAGTTCTGGTTCCCGAAGGCCGACGGGTACGCCGTCGACGATATGGTGCCAAATTGCCCGCTAAGATCTTCCGGGCCGGAGGTCACTGGTCGAGCGAGGATGTGCCGGTTGGTGGCATTGAGCAAGTCCGCGCGAAGAAGGACGTCTGTCCGTTCGGTGATTTTTGTGCGCTTGTTGATGCTGAAATCTTCGTTGAAGAAGGGCTGGCTTCGAACATTGCCGATGACGCGTCCCAAAGTGCCAAAGGTGTAAGGCACACCCGGGGTTCGAGCCGCGACGTAGTTGGGATCAAAAAACGCGGCGCAGTTGAAGTACAAGTCCGAACTTGGCAGGACTCCGAGGGCGGCATTGCCAGGATCGTCGACGAAGTGACCGTCTCCGGTGGGATCGCATTTGGCGGCGTGAAGCGAATTGATGGGGTTGAAGGTGCCATTGCGGACCGAAGCGCTGGTCAGGGGCTGGCCGGCAACCTGATCATATCGAATGCAGCCATTGAAAGCAGGAACGCCCGTAGCGCAACCAAAGGAGAGCGGTTGGCCCGATTGATAACGCTGGACAGCGCCAACTTCCCAGCCGCCGACCACCCGATTTAGGATGCCGCCCTGGTTGAGGAACCTTTGACCCTGACCTATGGGCAGCTTGTAGAGGTAGCTCAGGACGAAGGTGTGGGGGATATCCTGCGTACTGAGGCTCTTGTCGCCCTTGTGGTCGTAGGGATTCTGCGGCGTGCCGCCGCCGGCGAAATTTGCAAAGTCTGGCAAGATGCTGTCCGCCGCATCAGTAAGTGTCTTCGAGAAGGTGTAAGAAGCCAGGAGAGTGAGTCCATTGTTGAAGCGGTGACTCACGGAAGTTTGAAGAGCGTCGTAGGAAGATTGGCCCTCGTTTTCGAGACAGCAGTCATCGTTGACAACGCTGTACTGCGGGAACCGGACCAGTGCCTGCGCGACCAGCGCGCTTGCTGGAAAACCAGCATACGGGGCGTTGACACCTGCCGCACTAATGGTCTCATTCAACTCGTTGCCCATGCTGAAAAAGCTGGGATTCAGCGTGTTGAGATTGTCGAATTGGGATCGCAGGTGTGTTCCTCGCGTGCCCACATAGGCGACATCCAGTAGCAGATCCCAAGGGAGTTTGTGTTGAACTTCTAGGCTCCAGTTCTGCACCATCGCCGGCCGCCCCCAGGAAGGATCGACATACCACGGACTGGCGAGAAAGCCGAGTTGGCCGGGGTCGAGGTTCGGAGGAGGTGGATAAGCCGGGAAACCGGTGCCAATGTTGAAGGCGGGCGAAAAACCGTTCGGGCTGGCGAACCCCGGGTTTGCGGTAAAGCCCTGCAGGAGGCCGCCAGCGCCAAAATCGGCATAGACGATGGGGCCGTAATAGATGGAGTAGCCGCCACGGAGGACGGTCTTCTGCTTCAAAAAGTCCGGAGCCCAGGCAAACCCGACACGGGGGGCAAAATCCTTATAGTAAGTGTTGGCCCACTGCTCGTGGACATTTCCGTTTCTGCCCGCCCCAATGCCGGCAAACACCTCTGCGCCCGGGATGCCTCCTGCGTCGGGATCCGGGGTTGTTGGGCTGAAGTCCGTGTAGTTGCCGTGGACCTCGTAGCGAGGAGTGTCCACCGACCAGCGGAGCCCAAGATTGAGTGTGAGGCTCGAAGTAACCTTCCAGTCGTCCTGCGCGAAGAACGCATAGTAACGTTGAACGAATTTTGGCGTTCCCGCGTAGGCCGAGGCATTGGCGTTATCCACCTGGCCAAGCTCGAAGCCGGCGAGGCCGTAGCCTGTACTGGGAGCGTTCAAAAAGGCGGCCGTTTCTCCGGTGCCGAAGTTGAAAGTTCCGGATTCGTTCTGCTGTGTAGTGGGATCAAAGACCTGGAGATTCAGATTGGTGCCGAACCGGAATGTATGCTTGCCGTGCACCCAGCTCAGCGTGTCGTTGACCGGATAACCGTTATCAATGGTATCGCCATTGATGTTGTAGCCGGCGCTGTCCAGTCCGCCGCCAAAATTGAAGACGGGGAATATATTGTTTGTTGGCAAGCCGGTGATGCCGAGTTTTTGGTCCCAATTGACTCCCAGGGCGCCAGAGCTTCCGACGTTTAGGCTGTTCGTGCGGTTGTAACCCACAGCAAATTGATTCAAAAGGGTCGGCGTGAATGCATGATCCCAGCCAACTCGAATGTAGTGAGTAAAGAAGTTCTGAAATTGGCCGCCGGGATAGGCCGGACCGCTAAACTGAATGTCGAGAGGTTCATGGGCATTGTCGCGGCTGTTGTAAGTAAAAAAGACCTTGTCCTTCCAGCTGAAGTTATGGTCGATGCGGACGGTCATCAGAGTGTCATTGATGGTGCCGCTGGAACTGAAGTCGAGATTATTGGTCAGGTTCGAGTTTTGCGGCGCGGGGATTAAAGCCAGAACCGCCGCGGCCGTGGAATTGACTGCTGGAATGACGTTATTCGTAGCGAACGGAAAACGGCAAGGGACGCCGCCGACGGTCGTAGTTGTCGCGGGATCAAATATCTGATTTTGCAGAACTTGCTGGCCAGTGCAGGGGTTGATCACAGGTTGCCCGCTAACGGTTACTGGCGGGCCCAGAAGTGCCGAGAAGTCGCCGGTTCTTTCAGCAGCAGTCGGGACGGTGCTGATGACCGTTGCGCCCTGATTCTGCTTGTACTGTTCCCAGGAAAAGAAGAAGAAGGTCTTGTCGTGGCCGTTGTAGAGCTTAGGAACCCAAACAGGGCCGCCGAAGGTAAGCCCGTAGTCGTTCTTGGTGTCTGGAGGGCGGGGGGTGCCGAAGGCGTTGTTGAACCACCCATTGGCGTTGAGATCGGCGTTCTGCATGATCTCATATACATCCCCGTGGTACGTATTTGTACCACCTTTGGTTGAAAACGTTTCCCACCCACCGGTCGAACGGTCGAAGTCGGCCGACGGCGTCGAAGTGACAACCTTAAACTGCCCGATGGCTTCGACCGAGGGCCCGGCTTCGTCAAACGAGGAGCCATTTTCGGAACGTTCCATGCTGGCGCCATCCAGCAATACTTCCGTTCCAAAGTTTTGTCCGCCGCTGATTTTCGATTCGAAAACACCGCCGGCGCCATTGTTGGTGCCCGGTCCGGTGGTTCCGGGAACGAGAAAGACGAAGCCTTCCGGCGAACGCGTGGCGCCGACACCGCCCAGGGCCAAGGGGAGATCGAGTACTTGTTGTGTTGTGATCACCGTGCCCACGTCCGATGTCTGGGTTTCCAGATTCACGGCCTCCATGTTCACGGTCACGCTTTCACTCCCGCTGCCTGGCTGAAGCACAACATCTACGTTTCGAATCGAGCTCAATTCAACGATCACGCCATGGGAGGTGGAAGCCTTGAAGCCGGGGGCGGCAACGGTCACGTCATAAGTGCCAACGAGCAAATCAGAAAAACGATAATCTCCGCTGCTGCCCGTCTTGACCTTGTACGTGGTTTGGGTATTGGCCTCGACAGCGGTTACATCGGCACCCACGACGACGCCACCAGAGGAGTCCGTAACGACGCCGGAGATCGCTCCGCGCGTGGTTGTCTGGCCGCAAGCTACGCGTGAACCTAGGAAAAACAAAAGCAGAAAGCTTAGACAGAGTGCGCTAGCTCTGGAGGCGTTCCCAAGTGCGGATATGGACAAAGAATGCAGCTGCTCACCTTCCATCTTCATTGCTACCCCCTCTCAGGAATTCACTGTTTCCCTGGAGCCCAGAATCACGGCGGATCGTTCGACGGTAGGATGTTGGCAAAAGAAGGCAAAGTAGAGCTCCCGTGCAAACGTTTTCTCGCACAGGTCCAAGGACTAGCCTTGCTACTAGTAACACCACGCCTCCCCGGTAACATCTGCCTGAGTTTTCAAGCAAACGTTTGCTCAAGTAATGCTTTTCTACTAGAGCCCGCAACAGCTGTCAAGAAGTTTATTTCATGGGTCTGATTAAAAGCTTCTCTAACGCTTTTCGGGGGCCGCGCCGAGTCTTCTAGCGCTGAGTGGGAGGTTGAGCCGTGGAAGGCGCCAGAATATGCGGCTGCTGAGTCCTTTTGGCCTTCTCTTCTTTGTCGAGTTCGAGCGCTATCTGCAGCTCGCGGTTTGATTCTTCCCCCCGGCCGAGGCGCTTTAAATCCAGGCCGTAATAGTAGTGCGCCGGTTGGTACTTGGGGCTGCTCTCTAATGCCGCTTTGAAAAAGTCTTCCGCCGCCTGGTATCGCTTTTGCCGGTAGGCAACGATGCCCATCCCCGTCAGCGCACCCCCGTGATGTGGATCGCGGCTGAGAACTTCCCGGAACCGGGTGGAAGCCTCGTCAAACTCCCCGGCGTTCAGCAAAATGTCGCCCAACTCGTAATACGATTCGGACTGGGCCGGTGCGATCTCGATGGAGCGCTCGAACTCCTTCCGTGCTTCTTCGCTTCGCTCCAGCATGCGCAAAATGCGTCCCAGGCCATAATGTGCGGTTGGATCGCCAGGCCGTTCGGCGAGGTAGTCGCGCATATGCTGTTCGGCCGATGGCATTTCCTGGACAGCAAGCTCTGCGCGAGCCAGCGCATACACCGTTTGAGGGTCACTCTGACTGAGAGAATGTGCTTCCCGAAGGACCAGCAAAGCATCCTGGTTCAAAGACATCTCCAGCTCCATCATTCCCAGGTCAAAAAGCAGATGCGATTCATGCGGGTCGGCATTTCTCGCTTCGAGGAGAATTCCCAGCGCTGCTTCAGGATCCTTTTTCGCTCGCGCCGCCAGGGCCAGCTGCTCGGCCAATGCCATCAACCCGCGTTTGGCGGTGGCACTCCCGGGATCAGCCTTGAGTGCGATTTCATATTCTCGTAGCGATTCTTCAGGACGCGCGAGGTTGACCAGGAGTAGAGCGAGGTTTTCATGAGCTGCGGCGAGTTGCGGGTTGATCCTGATGGCCTGCCGAAAAAGGTCTTCAGCCTGTGCGTTCTCTAACCGCTCGGCGTGGATCACTCCCAGAAGAACGAGCGCCCTTGCTTCCTGCGGATCTTCCTTCAAGATGCGCATCAAAAGGGACTCTGCTTCCGGCAATTCGTGGGCTGCGATCTTCGAGGCTGCTGCACTCAACTCCGCGGACCGCTTTGGAGTGGTAACTTCCTTACTCTGTGATTGATTTCCGCGCGGCGGAAGGGAGGAAGAACTCAGGAGAGGCGAAGCGCGTCCCGGAGAGAGGAAAAATGCAGCCAAAAGGGAAACGGCCAGTGCTTTGGCAAATCGCCGCCCGCACACCCGGGTGAGCACTTGGTGACCTTCGGTCCTAAGGATTCTGGTCAACTTCCCGTTCGGCATGTGCTTTCTTCCGTTGCTCAAGGTTTGCGGACTCACGTGCATCGGCGGCCGCCTTCAAACGCTCGAATTCTTGCATGGCGCGCTCCACGTCCTGGGGCCTCTTCATGACGCGGTAGAGCCGCCCGAGTTGGTAGTAGGTCCGCTGGGCAAGCTCGCTCTCGGGAGAATCCTTGATGACGAGCTTGAATTGCTCTTCCGCCGCAGCATTTTGCCCAACTTGCGCCAGTCCGCGCCCCAAATAATATCTCGCGTCCGTGAAATTCGGCTTTTCCTTGAGGACCTCTTGAAGGACGGGAAGCGCGGCGGGGCCATTCCCCCGCTCCACGCGAATTTCACCGAGGTAGTACATCGCCATTAGATTTTGTGGGTCGAGTTCGAGCTCGCGGGAATACGCCTGCTCGGCTTTGTCCAATTGGGTGGACATGCGATAAGCATCACCAAGCCCCTCATTGAGACTCGGTGCGGTGGGCGCGATCTGGATGGCCTTCTGATATTCCGCGATCGCATCCATATAGCGTTCCGACTCCGCATATGCCTGGCCGAGAACTTGATGGACGCGCCAAGACTTTGGATCGGCTTCATACATTTCCTGATAGCTGCGGTTCGAGACGGTGAGATGAGCGCGGCCACGGTGGTAAAGAATGTCAACATCCTTGGGGGCAAGCTCGGCGGCTTTGTCGAGTGGCGCTATCGCCGCTTCGGGTTCGCCAGCGGCCAACTCTACTACTCCGAGCCACATCAGCGCGTTTGCGTCCTTGGGACTAAGTTTTATTTCGCGCTGAATCGCGGTACGCGCGCGGGAGAAGTCATTTGTTTTGTAATAAGCGATGCCCAAAAAAAGATTCGCACCTCGCAGGTCGGGTTTCAGGCGCAGCGCCGATTGAAAATCACCGGCGGCATCTGCCATCTGACCTTGTTCCTGACGGGCGAGCCCGCGATTGAAAAAGGCCTCTGCAAAAGCCGGACGCTCGGCGATGACCGCGTCAAACTCCTTGATGGCTTTTCCGAAATCTCCGTCCGTCAATGCCTGCGTGCCGATTTGAAAGTGATCGTCGGCCGATAGTCTCGCCTGTTGCGCAGGAAGGGTCGTCCCGGCAAGGCAGACAACAAGTAGTAGCGCCAGAAGCGGCGCATTTCGGCGTGCACGCGGAAATGCGGTCAATGAGTCTCCTTTGCGTCCGGGGGTTCTTCGATCTTCACCAATCGATCGCCCTGCACGCTGCTCAGATGCTGCACGGTTCCGCCGGGCCATCGAATCTCGATACTCTTCGCCTCGGTGTTTTGCCCCAAGCCGAAATGGACGCGTTTGTCGCTCGCCGAAAGATAACTGCCGGCGGTGCTGACCATCGCATACTGGGAGCCATCCTTGGTCGTCAACTTGATTTGCGCGCCGATCGCATCGCGATTGCTCTTGTGTCCTGTCAGTTGCAGTGAAATCCAGTGATTGGCTGTCCGTGTTACATTACGCAGAATGTACGCGGGGCCGTCATTGGTTGTAATCACTGCGTCGACGCGCCCGTCATTGTCGATGTCCCCCGTCGCCAGCCCGCGCGCCACCCATTTTTTTGCGAAAACGGGTCCGGAAGAGGCCGTGACATCCGTAAAGTCCTTCCCGCCGTTGTTTTTCGCGAGCAAAAGCGGTTCCCGGTAATGCAATTGCGGCGATGACAGCTCAATCGTATCTAAATCGTGCCCCTGGGCAATGAGCAGGTCTTTCCAGCCGTCATTGTCGTAATCCAGGAAGCGAACCCCCCACCCGGAATGCATCACCGTCATGGCTGCGATCCCCGTGGGTCCGCTCGCGTAGGTAAACGATCCGTCGCCGGTATTCCTGTAGATCGCATAACGTTGATTCGCCAGATTCGTGATCACCAGATCGGGCCAGCCGTCGTTGTCGTAATCGGTGAAATCAATGCCCATCCCGGCGTATGTCTTCCCGTTGTCATCGAGAGCGATTTCAGAGGAAAGCCCTACTTCGGTAAATTTTCCGCCGCCATCGTTGTGATACAGGAATTCCGGCATCGAATCGTTGGCGATGACTATGTCGGGACGTCCGTCCTTGTCGTAGTCGCCGATGGCCACTCCCAATCCCTTGCCGGGCTTAGCGAATCCAGCCTGCTGCGTCACCTCCGTGAAATGGCCATTCCCATCATTGTGATAGAGCATCGGCGCTATCGGTGAAAATAGATCCGGGTGACAATAGGCGCGATAGCCCTCCCGGTGCTCGCCGCACCAGAAATCGTCCCAGTCCCAGGTCACATAACGCAATACCACCAGATCCAGCAATCCGTCGTTGTCGTAATCTACCCACGCAGCGCTCGTAGACCAGCCAGACCCTGCCAAACCGGCGCTGGCCGTAACATCCGAAAACGTTCCGTCGCCATTGTTATGGTACAGAGTGTTCCGCCCGTAGCTGGTGACGAACAGGTCTTCATAGCCGTCATTGTCATAGTCACCCACGGCCACTCCCATTCCATATCCGATCCCCTGAAGACCGGCCTTCTCAGTGACGTCTTCGAACGTACCATCTGCCTTCTGGTGAAAGAGGCGGTTCCAAGTGCCTGGACCATCTTTTTGCGGGATTGTTCCTTTCAGGGTCGGATCGGCGATTGGTGCTCCGTTGACCAAAAAGATGTCGAGCCGCCCGTCGTTGTCGTAGTCGAACAACGCCACCCCGGACCCCATCGTTTCGATGAGGTATTTTTTCGACGTGTGAGAGCTCACGTACCGAAAATTCACGCCGCTAGCTTCCGTGATGTCTTCAAACGCTGCAGGTGCAGCGAGTCGCGTGCTGGGAGAAGACGGCGTTTCCGCCGCCGACGACAACCAAACCAGAGCGATCGCCAGAGTGGATGCGAGCGGGACTGCCCATGCTGCCACGGCGGCCATTCGAAGGACGAAGCGCATCGGATGAGCAGGAAAACGCTTTCTCCAATGGCATTGTAGACGCGTTTCCGGGGACAGGCAACGTAGACCAAAGACCAGATCTTGTCATTCTTTCTGGTCCGTGCGGTGTGCTTCGAGGCACGCCCGGCCTTCCCAGAGCCAGTTGCGGAAGGGTCAAGAATACGCTTACTCTGTTCCTGTCGGAACAACAGGTGCTGTCTTTTCTGGCAAACTTCGCGATGAGTAAGAGAGCGGCCGCATGTGTTCTCGCTTCCGCCCTCTGGACCCTCCTAGCCCGCGGCGGATTTGCGCAGTCCAATTCTTTCGATGACGCCATGACACTGTTTCGACAGAAACAGTGGGCCGCGGCGGCAGCGGCTTTTGAAAACGTCGAAAAATCCGAACCTGCCAAGACGGCCGCTCTGCTTTTCGCTGGAAAATCATTGGTGAACCTGGAGCATTTCGCGGAGGCGGCCAACGCACTTTCCGCCTATCTCGCGTCCCACCCCGAATCGGATGAAGCCGCCTATCTTCTCGCGTATACGAAGTTCCGCGAAAATAAACCTGTGGACTCCTTGAATCTGTTTACCGCGGCGGCCAAAATCAAGCCGCCTCATGCCGATGACCTCAAGATCGTCGCGCTCGATTACGCACTGCTCGAGGATCAGGCGAACGCCGCCAAATACCTGGAGCAAGCACTTAGGATGCAGCCCGGCAATATCGAAGTCCTCTATTATTTGGGACGCGTGCGCTACCAGCAAAATCAATTTGATCTTGCCATCAAGGCTTTTGAGGACGTTTTAAATCGCGACCCTACCCATGCCAAGGCTCAGAACAATCTCGGCCTGAGCCTCGAAGCCATGAATCGGACCGAGGAAGCAATGACTGCCTACCGCAAGGCCGTGGCACTGGACAAGTCGTCGAATCACCATTCCGAGCAACCTTACCTGAACCTGGCGACTCTGCTCATAAGGTTGGACAAAGCCACTGAATCCGTGCCGCTCTTACGTCAGGCCGTGCTCATCGCGCCTGACTCCGGCCAAGTCCATTACCAGCTTGGCAAGGCATTGTTCAACCTGGACCGGTTGGAGGAGGCTCGGTCTGAACTGCAGGAATCCCTGAGGCTTCAGCCGGCCGAGAGTTCCACACACTACTTGTTGGGCCGACTTTACCGCCGCCTAGGCGACGCCGAAGCCGCGACTCGCGAATTTGCTCTGACCGAGGACTTGCTCGACGCGAAACGACGCAAATTGGCGCCTACGGGACAGGAACCGGCGAAGCCCCAATAACGATCGGGAGCAGGCTTGCTGTCCCCATTGGATCCGAAGTCTCACCAGCATCGGTGCCACTCCGTCCACTCCATTGGTTTCTGACAGAAGCCGGCAGCCGGATTACAAGCGAGCGGCCGTCGATGTATTCCTTCTTCTTGGCAAAAGAAAACCAGAGAGCGAAACTCTTTTTGTGCGGCGCGTCAGGCTATTGCTTTTTCACCTCAAGCGACACGGGGCACGCCACCGACCGGACGTCTGGATCGTAATATTCATAGACACGCGACTGGAACGTTCGGGTCCGAATCGGGTACTTCGCGCGCAGCCGGAATTTCAATTGCACTGTCTCTCCGGCCGCGAATAGGTTGAAATATAGAATTGCCTGGGTCGCCGTCTGGCTGAATTTTTCCAACCGGCCGCTTTTCAGCTTGGACGATTTTTCCAGATACTCCTCGAAATCCTCGCTTAGCAAATCGAATCCGGGCGGAATTCCCAAATCCACCATCACCATGTTCGCTGATTTTGGCAGATGGTTTCCGATCGTGACTGTCGCGGTCACAATGTCATCCTCGACCAGCTTCGTGCGGTCGTAATTCACGGAAATCGAGAACGGCTCCTTCTCGCCTTCCCGGTCCCAGGGAATGAAGTATTGGCCGGCGGTCTGGTACCCGAGCGTGCCCTTGCCGTCGTAGCGAATCTCCACGAGATTCGACCCGCTGCTCTCTATCTCCTTCAAGACAAACTGATGCAGCAGGTCATTATTCTCTCGAGTCAAAACCAGCTTTTCGGCAGTCTTTCCGTTGACCGCTATCTCCACCGTTCCGCGCAAATCGGCCGTCCCTTTTTCGCTCGCCAGCAGCAACGCGCGCAGCGCCATGATCGTTGCCTGCGTGCTGCCCCAGGCGCCGGTCGCGTCCTTTTTCGACGTGAGATAAGCCAGTGCTTTGCGCGTCGTTGCTGACGCTCGCCCCCATTTCAGCAGAGCCTGCACGGCCAATCCCGTAGTTTCCACGCTCGCGCTCGTTCCGGTAGAGTAGATTCCCGTTTCTTCCGAGCTCCACCAGGCCTGCTCCTCCTTTTCCGTGCGGGCGTCCAGGAGCATCTCTATCGCCTGCCGGGTGAACTCGGCGTCCTTTCCGGAATCCACCGCGAAATTGGCCAGCACCGCCAGCGTGTAGGGATCGGACTTCAGAGAAAGATTCTTCTGAATGTATTCGCTGGATTTCCCAAGCGCAGGCCCTTGGTATCCGGTATTCGTTAGCGACCAGGCAATGTAGGCCGTAATGCGCAGCACATCCTTGTTATAGCGGTTCGTCGCCCCTTCATTGATAAACTGCGTATCCGGTTTCCAACTGCCATCTGCCTGTTGCTGCGATATGAGCCACTGCTGGGTGCGCTGAATCACGCGCAGATCCACGTCATACACCTTCGACATGTCGTAGAACTCCATCAGGCCGTACGCCGTCAAAATCTTGTTCGCCGGAGCCTGGCCGAACCAGGAAAATCCTCCGCTTTGGACTTCAAACGTCAGCAGCCGTTGATACCCGTTGGCGATGTATCCTTCCGCCCTGGCATGCACCTCGGGCGTCAACTTCTTCGTCCGCTTCATGTAATCCAGCGCCAGCACGTTCGGATAAGTGCTTGACGAGGTTTGTTCGAAACATCCGCCCGGCATCTGCAAAATCGAATCCATTCCTTCGATGATCTGGCTCAGCGGCCCCGGGTACAGGCGCACAAAAATCTTGCTTGCGCCGTCAATCGCCATCGGGGGAAATTCCACGGTCTGACTCGTCTTCGACTCCAATTGTCCGTTAAATACGATGTTCTGCTCCCGTCCGTTCGGAACCACTTCGATTTCACGCACCACCACGTCGCGACGCTTCGAGTTTCCTCTCATCTCGGCGGTAAGTGTCAGCTTGAACTTCCCGATTCGCTTCGCCTCCAGAGTGAATTCTGATCCGCCAACATGCTGCGAATCGACATCTACGGACTTCTCTCCGGAATCATCCACCAACCTAAACCAATCCTCGTCCTTCAGCTTCAGCCGCACCGCGCCTTTCGCATCCGTATAGTTGTAGATGGCAACCGGCAGCGACACTTGATCTCCCTGCGTCAGGACGACCGGCAGGTCCAGATCCACAAAGAAATCCTGAAAAACTTTCAGGCCGGAAGTCGCCGTACCGAGCGTCCCGCGTTCGGTCGAAGCAATCATGGACATCCGCCACGTCGTGATGTTGTCGGCCAATGGAACGGAAATCTCCGCCATTCCGTTGCGGTCTGTGATGATCTCGGGATTGATGTAGAGCGTCTCTGGAAAATACGACCGCACGTGAACGTTTGCCGTTTCCTTGTCATCGGCATCCGCGGCGGCCATTTGCGAGACGTTCCGGCCAGTCTCCTTGAGATCTTTCACCATCATGGGCATCGGTTTTGGCGGTGGCGCAGCCCACGCTTGCCCGGCAATGACTCCACCGATCACGCCTCCCATGGACCCGCCCGGAACTCCCCCCGCAAATCCGGCGCCAGAGCTCCTCCCTTCTCCAAATGCAGCTGCATCCGTACTGAGGATCACTACGGAACGAGCCGACACCTCGACACTTTCCGTAGCGGATCCGACTTCGAGTCGCGCCTTGATTTCTGCGTGGTCCCGCGCCTCGAGTTGAAACGTATCCTCCGCTTGCCGAAAGCCCGGGCTGCTGACGGTCACTTTGTAGATGCCTGGACGTAGCGCCGACAGGTGAAACTCGCCTGACGCGTTCGTGTGCGCGAACTGCGCGCTGGCAATCGTCATGTTTGTGATCGTTATGATCGCATCCGGAATGACCGCGCCGCTCGGATCGATTGCCAAACCCGAAATTTCCGCGCGATTGTTATTTGGTCCGCGGTCGTGCCGAATCTCGACACTCAGCTTGGTGCCGCCGGCAGCCGCCGTTGTCACGATCGGGCTGCGCCGGAAATAGAGCACGGCTCGCAAGTCGTCTGCGGTATCGAAACTCTTGTCTGGCCCGGCCCCGTGAAGCGTGAACATTGTTTTGGCGTTATCCCAGGGCGTGCGCTCGACTTTCAGTTTCGTTCCCCACGCATCGCGAAAACCCGGCTTCCCGGAATCCGCCAGCTTCTGGAACGCCTTCTCGAGGTCATTTTCCTTCGGATCGCTTGCAATCGCATGCCGCAGCTGTGCAGCGATCTTCTTGGCATCCTCCTGGAACTGTGCCTGGTAGCGGTTCCAGAATTCGTAATATTTTGTCCGGGGAATTTCACGCCCGGCCTCGCCATCGAATCGGTTCTGCCTCACGATTTCTGTAGCCGAAAAGAGCGCACGTGCAGCAACATCGCGCTCGGCCTCCTTATCACCGGAGACCGGCTCGATGATCTCCGGCAGCCCGACGGAGTGAATCTCGTACCGCGGCTTCATCACCTCCTGTTCGAGGTAAAAGAACACTTTCGCGAAGCCAGGCTTCTTTTCAGCAAGCGCGAATACCGCTTCGTCCACAATCTCGAGCCCCAGAGCAGCGCGCACTCCTTCTCCGTTCTTGTCGGTCACCCGAAAACGGATGTGCGCGTCGTCACCCGGCTTGTAGACGGGGCGATCTGCTACGGTCTCGACTTTCAGCTCGTCTGCCGGCTCGACAAACACCAGCCGATGATCCGCGACAGGTTGTGCATTGGTTCCGAACATGTAGGCACTCAGGTCCACGGTGCCCGCCAGCTCGGGGCTGGCGGCGAGCGTCAGCTCCGCTTCCCCTTCTGTAATGTCCAAGTCCCGAGTCAGAATCGTCTGCCCGTCTTTCACTACGTCGACGTAAACCGTGCCGCGCTTCCTGGTCGCGAGAATCCTCACCCGAATCGAATCCCCGGCGCGATAGACGGCCTTCTCTGCTCGCAACAGTACCTGGTCATCGCCCGCGCGAGACTCGAGTGGCACCCCCGCGGAAACACTTTCTCCCTCTTTGTCCGTCGCACGAATCTCTAAGACCTCCTCCCTCTGCGGCTTCTTCAAGGTGAGCGCCGCGAGGCCACCCGCATTGGTCGAGAGTTCTTGTTCGTCGCCGGACCTTGACCGCACCTTAAGGTTCGCTTCCACTGGCGTTCCATCCGGATAAGACGCCACCAGGAACACCTGATTTTCCAGGCCGGGAACCAGCGTTCCGCCCTCCGGAATCGCCGTCAGCAGAAACGCCGACTCACTGACCGTAACAGGCTCGCCGCGGGTCTCGGAATGTCCCGCCGCGTCTTTTACCGTCGCTTCGATCAGCACTTTCGCTGCCGCTCTCTCGAGCGGCCTTCCCGCCAGATATCCAGGAAGCTGCAAATCAAAGTGGTAAGCGCCGTCGTGATCGGTTTTTCCTTCTGCCGAAGAAGCCGTGAAGGCGGCGACATCCATTCCTTCGGCTTTGACAGAAACTTCGGCGCCATCCAGCGCTTTTCCAAAGAAATAATTTGCTTCGACCGTGCCGGTCACGTGATCCCCAGGCCGGTAGCCGTGTTTCTTCTTCCCTTCGGGTGACGCGAAATCCAGCTCGACCTTGAATTTCGGCAGCACGTATTTCTCCACGTCCAACGCAATCTCCGCAGTGTTCGTTGAGTCCGTGCCGGCCTCTCCGAGGGTCGCGCGCACGTGATAGGTTCCCAGATTCACCTCGCTCGCCAGGCCAAAGTCCGCGGACCCGATGCCAAACTCATCCGTCGACGCGGCTTTCCTGAAGACCTTGTTTCCGTGGGAGTCCTCCACCTCGAGGAGCAGGTTCCGTTTTTCTACGGCGCGGTGGTCCGCACGATTCAGCGCGAGCGCCCGCACGTGAATCCTCTGTCCCGGCTGATAGATCGTCTTGTCGGTGGTCAGCAGAATCCCGACTTTGTCCTGCAGCCGGATGGTTTGCGTGTATTCCGTCGTTCCGAGTGAAGTATCCGCCGTGTAATGCAAGTTGCAGTTGCCGGTAACGCCTTCCGGAAACTGGAACTGAGCCTCGGTCGTGCCGCGACGATTCAGGCGCCCTGTAAAGAGTGTCCACGGTTCTTTTCCTTCGGCCTGCAATCGAATCCGCACCGCGCTCCGCCCGGGAATGACATCTCCTTCCGAATCGCTCACAATCAGCCGCACGGCTGCTCTGCTGCCGCCCAGATAGGTTTGTTGTCCCAGTACGCGCAGTACGGGGAGCCGCAGAATGTTGGAGATGGACTCCACGCCCGCGAGCGTTTCCACTTTTGCGTCGTCATAGCGAAACTCGTATCGCAGCCGATGCCAAACGAGCTCATCGAGCGGCACCGCCTTATCGAGCTTCATTTCTGCCCTGAACCGCGACGCGCCTTTTACCGCGTCAACGGTCTTCTCCATCCGCCCAATGACGCGATTCTCCGGATCCAGGACTTCTGCGGTCAGCCGCCCCGCACCCGCTTGCGCGGCGCGGTAGGGGATCACCACGCGAAGCACTCCGTGAGAATAAGTGGCCCACTCTCCCGTCTTCTCGGCCCCCGCAAAAGTCTTCACAAGCGCAGCCGCCAATAGCACTACGAGCAGAGAAACGACACCCGCAACAATTCTTTCCGGAGATGTTTTTCGGAAGTTAGGCCACATCGGTTCCTCCCTCAGGTGCCGACGCGATCCCGGGCCAAACTCCTGGATATTCCCGGCGCCTACCCTTGGAACGACTTGGATTTCAGTTCTTGCACGGACTCTTCGGGGGGTGCGGGAACCTACCCACCTCTCATGGACACCGCGCCAGGAGATTCAGTTCCCTCTTTTTGTCTTTTCAGATGTTGACTTGGACCACCCAGTTGCCCTTCACCCGCTGTTTCTATCCACAGCGAACGGGCACCTACCTGGAGGGGCGTTATCGGAAAACGGGCCGATCCTGATCCGGTATATTGGACAGTATGAGGGAATTTAATCCTGGGCGACTCCCTGACAGAAAACCTGATCCTGGATCTTCTTGAGTGGCTGACCGAAGGCGATCGAAGCTACGAAGAAGTGATGGATGCATGGCGTACATCGTGCCCGAGACTCCCGGTTTGGGAGGATGCGAACGATCGCGGGTTTGTCAAGAAGGAGCAAGTGCAAGGACGCTCGATGGTTAGGATTACGTCATCCGGGCTCGACTTCCTTGTGCAGCACAGGCCCCGGAACCATCGAGCGTCCCCCAGAGTCTGAAGTAAGATTTCGATGCTGGACAGGTCACTCGGCGCTTGTATGACGCTGAACCTGCGGCGCTTCGGACTCATCGGTGTATACTCCCGAATGTTTGAAATTCGTCAGCAGCTTGGGCAATTCCAATCGAATAAGCCGCTCATCCTGTAACCCTAAAACTCTTATTTGCCGGTGGCTGGCAGTGCGCGGCGGAAAGCGAATCCATGATTCTCACTCGAGCCTCGAAGCTTTGGCGCTCTTTGCTCTATGCGGTTGTTCTCGCCTTTGCCGTCATACTCTCTCTCAACGCCGACAACACTCCAGCCTCGCGCCCGGGCTACTATCGATTTCCCGCCATCCACGGCGACATTGTCATTTTCACGGCCGAGGGGGATCTCTGGTCGGTAAATGCCAAAGGCGGGGCGGCCAGGCGTCTCACCTCGAATCCGGGCGAGGAATTCCGCGCAGCTATTTCTCCCGACGGCAAGACCGTGGCCTTCACAGGGGAATATGAGGGGACCGACGACGTTTACACCATGCCCGTGGATGGCGGACTGCCACAGCGCCGCACTTGGGACGCCGCAGCCAACGTCGCGGGCTGGACTCCTGACGGGCGTGTCCTTTACCGGACGGAGCGTTATGCAACGCTCCCGGATGCGCAACTCGTCGCCATTAGTCTTGAAGGCCACCGGGAAATCATTCCGCTCTCGCAGGCCGCTGAGGGCAGCTTCACTCCGGACGGCAAAACTCTTTTCTTCACGCGCTACAGCTTCCAAGGAAGCAGCACCAAGCGCTATCAGGGAGGTACGGCTCAGAACATCTGGCGGTACGATTCCGGCTCCGAGGCCGTTCCCCTCACCGCGGATTATCCCGGCACATCACGCAATCCCATGTTCTGGGAGGGTCGGCTCTATTTCCTTTCCGACCGCGACGGCACCATGAACATTTTTTCCATGGACTCGAACGGCCACGACCTCAAGCGGATCACACATCACAGCGGCTTTGACGTTCAATTCGCCTCACTTTCTGAAGGCCGCATTGCCTATCAATGCGGCGCCGACTTGTGGCTCCTCGATCTGACGACCAATCAGGACGCTGTTATTCCCATCACGCTGGTTTCCGATTTCGACCAACTGCGCGATCACTGGGTCAAGAAGCCGCTCGAATATTTGACCATGGCGCACCTTGCGCCCGACGGCAGCGCCGCTGTTTTCACCGCGCGCGGCGAAGTTTTCACCCTTCCGGCGGCAGCGAGCGGCCGCATAGTGAAAGTTGCGGGTAATTCCGGCATCCGCTATCGCGATGCCAGTTATATGCCCGATGGAAAATCCATTCTTGCCATTTCGACGGAAACCGGCGAAACCGAGTTCTGGAGTTATCCCGCCAATGGCGAAGGTAAACCCGGGCAGATTACGCGCGATGCAAAAACTCTCCGTTTGGACGGAGTTCCCTCGCCGGATGGCCACTGGCTCGCGCACCGCAATAAGAATCAGGAGCTTTGGGTCTTCGATCTCAAGACCAGAACTGACAAGAAAATCGGGCAATCGATGAACGGCGACTTCGACGATCTGGCTTGGTCTCCCGACAGTCAATGGCTGGGCTATGTCGAATCCGCCGATAACACTTTTTCCCAAATTAAAGTGCTGAACGCCAATACAGGCGCCATCCACGTTCTCACTTCCAACCGCTACAACAGCGTCAATCCCGCGTGGAGTTCCGATGGCAAACGGCTCTATTTCCTCTCCGATCGCATGCTCAAGACCGTTATCCGTTCTCCGTGGGGACCGCGACAACCCGATCCCTATTTCGACCGCGCAATGAAAGTCTACGAACTCGCTCTAACCCCCGGTCTGCGCTCTCCCTTTGCCCCCGTCGACGAACTTCATCCCGAGCCTGCAAAACCCGATACCCAGTCCGCGGACGAGAAAGAAAAGAAAGAGGGGGACAGAGAGAAATCCTCCAGCGAGAAAAAACCGGCTGACGACAAGAAAACGGCCGAGGAAAAAAAGCCAATCCCCGTCGTCAACATCGATTTTGCGGAAATTGCTTCGCGCTTGAACGAAATTCCGGTGCCTGCTGGAAATTATTCCTCGCTGCAAGCCACCGAGAAGCGATTGTGCTGGCTCGATAGTTCGGCCGAGGCTCAGCCCAAGAAGAATTTGCAATGCGTTGATATTGCCAACAAAGGCGAAGCGCCCGAAACCGTCTGGGCCGAAATCAAGGCCTACGAAATCTCACTCGATCGCAAGAAGATGCTGGCATGGAAGGGCGACGACTTTTATATCTTCGACTCCGACGCCAAGCCCTTTACCCTTAACGATCCGAAGGTCCTCGGAAAAGCAAAGATTGAAATGTCACGCTGGACGATTCTTACCAATCCCCGTGCCGAATTCCGGGAACTCTTCCTCGACGCCTGGCGCATGGAGCGCGACTTTTTCTATGACCGCAATATGCACGGGGTCGACTGGCCCCGGATTCGCGACCGCTATTTGCCGCTCGTCGATCGCGTTTCTGACCGCAACGAACTCAACGACGTCATCGCGCAGATGGTCAGCGAGCTGTCTGCCCTGCACACCTTTGTGTTCGGCGGTGACGCCAGGAAACCTTCCGATGAGATTGATATCGCTTCGCTGGGCGCGATTCTCCGCCGCGACCTAAAGGCCGGCGGCTCCATTGTGGATCACATCTATCTGTACGATCCCGACTTGCCGAACACCGCCCCTCCCTTCGCTCGTCCCGATTCCTTGGTACACAATGGCGAAATTATCCTGAGCATCGATGGTGAGGAAGTTCTCGGAGTCCCGGATGAACGCGCGCTTCTTCGCGGAAAGGCCGGGCGCAAGGTGTTGCTCAGCGTGAAGAATGCCGCCGGAGTGACACGCGACGTCCTCGTCGTGCCCGTTTCCGAAAGGGAGGACCGCAATCTTCGCTACAACGAATGGGAATACTCGCGTCGTCTTAAGGTCGATGCTGACTCCGAGGGCCACATCGGATACGTGCATCTGCGCGCCATGGGTTCCGGAGACATTGAACAGTGGGTGCGCGACTTTTACCCCGTATTCGATCGCCAGGGGCTCATCATCGACGTCCGCCACAATGGCGGCGGCAACATCGATTCCTGGATACTCTCCAAGCTTCTTCGCAAGGCCTGGTTCTACTGGCAGCCGCGCGTCGGTAACCCCACTGCCAACATGCAGTACGCTTTTCGCGGACACGTCGTTGTTCTCTGCGACGAAGGCACGGGTTCGGATGGGGAGGCTTTCACCGAGGGTATTCGCCGCCTCGATATCGGCAAAATCATCGGCACGCGCACTTGGGGTGGCGAGATTTGGCTGTCCTTCGACAACGTCCTGGCCGATCAAGGCATCGCCACGGCCGCCGAGAACGGTGTCTACGGTCCGGAAGGCAAATGGCTGATCGAAGGCCACGGCGTCGATCCCGATATCACCGTCGACAATCTTCCCCATGCCACTTTTTCCGGCAGCGATGCACAGTTGGACGCCGCGACGAAATACTTACAAGAGGAGATCCGCAAGGATCCGCGGCCTGTTCCCCAGCCGCCCCCTTATCCGAACAAGGCCTTTAAGTACGACCAGTAGTTCCTGGCCGAGCGATCGTTGAAGGGTCTCAAGAAAGAAAAGACTCTCGGAAGCCGATCCGCGCGGGGCTTACGAAAATCAGAACTATTTCTTGGACATCGACTGATACACCTGATACCAGTCCCCAACGATTGCCTTCTGCGCGTCGGCGAGTGTCATCTTGCCGTGGCAGATCTGACCATTTAGATATTTTTCGACCTTGTCTTTGTATCTTGCTCCGCCGTCCGGAATCGAGGCCTTGTAAGGTTCCGGCCACAGATTCTTAGGGTCCCTCGGGTCTCCACCGAGTTCGAGCGAGATTAGATGATCCTCTTCGTAGTCGCTCTTGTTGTGATCGGAAAGACCGTACTCGTCAAATCCCTTCACTTTGAGCGGGTCGGTATAGCTGCTCGGAGGACGCCGAGGTGGCGCAGTGAAACCTGCCACGCAAATCGTCGTCTTGACGTTGTCCTGCGTGACATCGGAGGCCGCAACCCCAGGCGTGATGCTCAGGTCCGGATAGATGTCGGCCGGTCCGGCCTTGCCAGTACTTCGGGCTTCGAGCGTAACTCTGCGTTCCGCCGCGACCGGGACTGGCGCCGCAGCATGCTTCGTAGCACAGCCGGCGCCAAGAAGTACGACCAGGCTCGAAACTGCTGCAAAGGATTGAGTGCGGCAGCGAGGTTTCATAGGCCGGCGCCTTGCGAGCAAAAAAAACACCCGATCCTCCGACAGCTTTTTCGCCTCTCAAGCGAAGGAGAGCGCAGAAGGAACTGCCCCGTACAAGCCGAACTGACTCCGGGATGTTGAAATTGGCGGAGGAGCATCATGTCCTATGGATTGCTATGGATGTATTGAGTGATCTGAGTGTTGTCGGCACTGATCTGCTTAAGAAATGCAACCATAGCATTCACAAAATCGCTGGCGTGACCTTGTATGCTGCTCTGAAACTCCGGACGGTTGAGATAAACCAGGTAACGCCGGATGACGTCCCCTTTAACCTGAGACAGAATTTTCTGGTCCGATATTGGGGTCAGATTCACAATTGCATTGACCAACTCCGGATGATGCTGTGCACCGCCTTCGAACGTGGTGATTTGCGTCGCCAGTTTAACGAAGTCTTTGCGTGTCTCGCCGATTCCGCTTCCGCTGGTGCCGACCGCATAGTAAGCGACCGCCGTGCCTGGAACGAGCGCCCCGTTCTTCATCACCATTCCAGAGGGCGCGCCGTACGAGGTCAAAAACGTTACCTCGGCAAGATCAATTTCCCAGGGATGCGTGGCCGGGACCAGATTGACCATGACGTGACGATCCAGCTCAGCGGTGTAGATTGCCAGAAAATCTGTCGCTGTCACTTGGGCCGGAGCGGGTAAGGTCGCATAGTCGGAAGAGTTGCAGCTGGTAAGGACCTTTAGTATAGCCGTAAAAAATGGGCCCGCGTCAGGGGTTGTAGCAGGTTTCAAATACGCTGCCATTTCCGTCAGATAGTCTCGATCGGAAGGATCCAGGAGCGAACGCCCTGATGCCACAGCATAACTCCTCCCGGACTTCACGTTGGGCTTTTGGTATCCAACGTTGTAAAAATAATCCGCCTGATTGATGGTAACCAGTGTTCCTGAGCCGCTTGCCAGCAGGGCCATATCGGCGCTCGCGTCTACCGCGATACTGGGACTGGCGCTTGGTTTTAGGTTGGAACTGGAGATGAAAGGTTGAATGCCGCCCCGAATAGTCTGCGGCGAGAATGATTTTCCCTGGATTTTCGACATCACCGATTGGAAGTCGGCTTGACCATTCTTGAACATGCCGACCACCTGCTGGCTGACCTCCGAATCGAACTGATTTACGTCCGCTACTATCTGGTCCGCGGGGGCGATCGTCACGGCTTCCCCATAATCGGCTTGGGTTTTGTCGAAGATGCCGCTTCCGCTGGCCTGCATCGCCTGGAGATAGGTTTGCCCTAGAAAACCTGAAAGGTCGATCGTGCGATCAGCCCCTCGCGGGAGAAGGACCGTTCCTGCTGGAGCATTCGTGCCAAAGGAATGGATGGCTCCGATTAGCAGAAATACAAACAACGCAGAACCCGAAATCAGCGACGGACGCAGCGGTTGCTGGTCAGCAGTTTTTCGGCAGTAGATCGCCTTAGACATTGGGACACCTCTCTGAACTTTCCCTGAATTCTGGTTAACGTGCGTAGTCCGGGCTGGTAAATTAGCAAGATATATATCACAACTTGATCGTCAGTCGCTAGAATCATTCTGTCGTCCAGCACTGTGACATGACTCCAGCGCAGCGGGGATCACGATCTCCGCTTCGTGCTGTTGACAGCGATTTGTGGGCGAGGGTAGAGTTTGCCGGATGTCGTGCGAGTTCCTCACGTTTTAAGTCCTGCCAGGAGGAGATACAATGCAGTTCGATCCGAAGAGTGCGCCCGAAGCGACAGGTGTCGTCACGCAGCCGATTTTGGCGCCACTTTCACGCGCGGCGATCTTTCTGGTGGCGACGCTGAAAATCGGGGACGACGCTCGCCGGACGCTGCGGTCCTTCTGCGGAGACCTGGGCGGAATCTTCCGCGCGGTAGAGTATCGCAACATTGAGGCGGGCCTGTCCTGCATTATGGGGATCGGGTCCAGTGCGTGGGACCGACTGTTTGGACAGCCGCGCCCGGCAGAGCTTCATCCATTCCGCGAGGTTCATGCCGGAGCGCGACATGCAGTCTCCACGCCGGGCGACTTTCTGTTCCACATCCGCGCGAAGCACATGGATCTGTGCTTCGAACTTGCCACGCAGATCATGGCGCGCATCGGGAATGCGGTTGATCCGGTGGACGAAGTGCACGGCTTCAAGAATTTCGACGACCGCGATCTCTTTGGCTTCGTGGACGGGACTGAGAATCCGAGGGGTCGAGCGGTGGCCGAGGCCGCGCTCGTTGGCGAGGAGGATTCCCTGTTCGCCGGCGGAAGCTACGTAATGGTGCAGAAATATCTCCACGATATGAATGGATGGAGTGCGCTGTCCACGGAGACGCAGGAAAAAATTATCGGGCGCAAGAAGCTGTCCGACATCGAATTGGACGAATCGGTCAAGCCGACCTGCTCGCACAGCTCGCTGACGACGATCGAGGAGAACGGCAAAGAGAGGAAGATCCTGCGTGACAACATGCCGTTTGGCAACGCCGCGCAAGGTGAATTTGGAACGTATTTTATCGGCTACTGCCGAACGCCGCGCACCCTCGAGCAAATGCTCGAGAATATGTTCGTCGGGCGGCCGCCTGGCAACTACGATCGCCTGCTCGACTTCAGCCGCGCCGTCACTGGACACTTGTTCTTCGCGCCGTCCGCGACTTTTCTGGAAGCGCTGGCGGATGACTAGCGTTATATCGGCTGCAGACATTGAAGCGCTGGACTCGCGACGGCCGGTTCCAGCAGCACCGCTGAAAGCGCGATTGTCATCACCAGACCCGTCTTTTTCATGATACGCTCTCCTCGTAGCCATCCTATTATTTAGTATAGCTAACAAATAGTCTACCTAAGGATCTGGCATGCCAAGCGAGGTCTCCTTAAGAGTCGCCGCGGCTGACGCCCTGCATTCCGGCGCGATACGCCTGCTTCGGCTCGTCCGGGCGGAAGATGCCCAGGCAGGCATCGGCCCGGCGCAGCTTTCCGCCCTTTCCGTCCTGGTCTTCCTCGGCGAAAAAACCGTTGGCGAACTTGCGGGTCTCGAACAGGTTCGACCACCCACCATGAGCAGGGTGGTCGAAGGCCTGGTACAGCGCAGGCTCGTCCAACGTGTCAGTTCGCCAGGGGATCGCAGAGCGGTTCGCATCACCGCTACACCATCTGGTCGCAAGCTCCTGCTGGCCGGAAAGACTCGCCGGGTCCGGGCGCTCGCGAAGCGGTTCGAAAGATTTACCAGAGACGAAGTGGAGACACTCCAGGCGGCGGCCGAACTCATGGCGCGTCTTTGAAGAAGCTGGTGTGACCAGGACGAGGGACCGGCTGGCCGCGTGTAATTCGCCTGCTTCTTACCGGACACTCTAGTAACGATTATTCCCCCGAAGTTAATGCCGAAAGGCGGGAGAACGCAGTGGTCGTGGAGTGTGCCCGCACGGCTTAGACCGCAGAAGCAAAATGATCTTGTACTACGGTTCGACGTAGTGCGAGGCCGACCCCCGCGCCGCGGGTAGATTCAGCAGGATCGGCAGTTTTGTGGCCGGTTCACCCGCGCTCGAGCAAGCCTCTGCGTCCAGTAAGGCTCCCAGCGAATGGTGCGATGGTTTCCAAAAAAACTAGGTACCATGGTATATTGGTACCAGAATGATGGAGGAGAGCCGATGATGGAACGCGTCAAGGAATTAGGAAGGTTCTGCCGCCTCGAGTTGCAGCTGGGCCTGATGCAATCGAACCCATGGATGACTCCCTGAAGAAGGAGAAGACTGCCAAATGAATCAGCGACTCAAGAAGTTTGCCATTCCCGGATTGCGGTGGACCGTGGGCGTGGTCGTATTATTGGAATCCATTCACTTTACACTTTCACCTTCTGCAGGCCGGGAACTCGCCAAAGCTGGTCTGCCTCATTGGATCCGTCCGGCGCTCGGCGGTAGTGAAGCTATAGCCGCACTTTTATTCCTGGTGCCTGCGGCAAATTCGATTGGCGGCTATTTGCTTCTTATTGTCTTTACGATCGCTGTAGCCATTCACTTTCTCCTCGGCGAATCTAACGTTGGCGCTATTTTTGTCTACGGCATGGCCGTCGTTGTCTGCACGAGCCACCGTAATAACGCAGCACTGGAGTCCTCCCATGACCGATGAGGAGTTCATCGCCAATTTCGAGGATGGTAGCCTGGGTATTGAGCTCTTTCACCACTCGGACCATGTGAGAGTGGCCTTCCTGTACTTGTGCAGCTACCCGGCCCTCGAAGCCCTCGAACGCTTTTCCACCTCGCTGGTTAGGTTCGCGGCAACCCACGGCAAACCGGGGCTTTACCACGAGACCATCACTTGGGCTTTTATGTTTTTGATTCGTGAGCGAATAGCCCGGGCGGGACACCAACAAACCTGGAGCGAATTCGCGGCTTGTAACGGAGACCTATTGAGCTGGAAAGAAAATATTCTGAAAAAATACTACCGCGACGAAACACTGCACTCCGATCTCGCGAGAAACACCTTTCTCTTTCCGGATAAGATCAGTACCCAGCCTTGATGATGCCAATGGAAGATGGTACGTGGATGCGTTTCTGGAGAGTTCCCTGTGATTCAGGAACGACCACCAATGGTATCGGAAATGCTGCATCACGTGCATAATCAGACGACCGCCATCCTTATGTGGCCTTGACTGAGTAGGTTCCGCAGTGTGTAATTCGCTTGCCGGGCTCCCTCGACCGCAAAGGGTCACTACGTCAACCCAAGGGAGGACAAAATGACAGCCGATAATCGGGTGTTTTCCTGTTCCGCAGCGCTCCTGCTTCTCATCGAGTGTGCCGCGACAATATCCGCCCCTCCCATGGCGCGCGCCGCTCCTGGCAATGCGCAGATCACTGTTCTCTACGATGCCTTCGGCAAAGTATCCACGATGCAGAAGGACTGGGGCTATTCTGCGCTTGTCGAATACAGCGGAAAACGGATTTTGTTCGACACCGGCAACAACCCTGAGATCCTTGCGCAGAACGCGAAAGCCAAGGGGGTCGACTTGACGAAGCTGGACTTCGTTGTGATGTCGCACCGACACGGCGATCACATGGGAGGACTGACCTACCTGTTGAAGGTGAACCCCACGGTCAAGATTTACGCTCCTAAGGAGGGGTTCGGGGTTTACGGTGCCGACCTACCCAGCAGTTTTTATCGCAAGGACGCGTCTCTCCCTCCCGAACAGCGCTACTACGACGGTGGGCCGCCAGAAATCATGCGATTTGGATCAGCTTGGCCCGGAGCCAACTTTCAGCTTGTCGACAAGAATATCGAGATAACCCCCGATATCCATCTGATCGCACTGGTGTCCGATAAACCGGGAACCCTGGAATTGCGTGAGCTGTCGCTCGCCATCCATACGCCGGACGGCATGGTGATCGTAGTAGGCTGTTCGCATCCGGGTGTTGACAAGATCGTGGAAGCGGCCGGGACAATCAACCCACGAATCCGCCTGATCGTCGGCGGCTTTCACCTCGTTGTGACGAGCGACCCGGAAATCGAGAATATCGTTACGGCCCTGCGCGATAGATTCAAAGTAGAATATGTCGCGCCTGGCCACTGCACCGGCGAGCCCGCTTTTACCGCGCTGAAGAAGGCGTTCGGCGATCGGTATCTTTACGCTGGACTCGGTACAACATTGGCGCCGACGGCTTCGCAGAAGTAATTGTGGATTCCCGTCTCGCCAATTGCTGCGTCTATAAGGCCCCTTGCGGCCAAGGATGCTGCTCAGAGCTAAAACTTCTGTGATAGATTCTGTGGAAGATATTGACACTTTTATGCAGCCGTATTAGCGTGTCCTGCACGATCGTCGTGAATGAACAGTATCTCTCTCCCACATTCACGGGCCGTGACCCGGCCTTCGCAGGATGTTTGACGTGTGTGCGAAAGCTGGAAGCAGGGACTAAAGAATCGTAGCCAGATCGGAAACTCGCCAACAACGCCAGACAAGAACAAAACGCCGCCGAACTAGAACGGCGGGAATAAGTGAATCGGCCCCTCGCACACCCAGTCAGACGAAGAAAGCCTTGGAGGAAAGGATAGCGCCATGGACGAACGAGAGACGAAGGATAGTCAGGTCGATTGTTCGAACCAGGCGGAAACCGCTCCTGTAAATTTCGTGTCGGTGCTGTGGGAAGAGCTGCATGAGATTCGGAAGCTGCGGGGCCGGCGCGAATGGAACAAGAAAGACCTTTTCACGGCGCACCCGGCCGAAGTGAAAGAGCACCGAGCTGAGGAAGAAGCCGGAAAGCTGCCGAAACAACCAGATGACGATCACGTCTTCAAAACCGCGCACCGGGAAGAACTTGTCGGGCTGGCGTTTTCCGGCGGCGGGATTCGCAGCGCTACGTTCAATCTGGGGGTGCTGCAAGGGTTCGCAAAGCACGGCCTGCTGCCGATGTTTGATTATCTCTCGACAGTGTCTGGTGGAGGGTATATCGGGGGATGGCTGGAAAGCTGGATCTATCGCGCGCGGACGATTGAAGGCGACAGCGAAGACGCAAAAAAGGCGCGTGACGAAGCCGAGAAAGTGGCCCGTTGCGCCACGCCGTCACCGATCGACAGCTCGCCGATCCGCCGCGTGCAGGAATGCCTGAAGCCGGACCGCTCGAACAAAATCGAGCACGGCGAACCGCAGGCGATCCGCTTTTTGCGGGAGTACAGCAACTATCTCACGCCGCGCATGGGTTTTCTCGGCGCAGATGCGTGGACTGCGGTGGCGATTTACCTGCGCAATTTAATTCTGACCCAGACGATCCTGATCTTGTTTTTAGCTTTCCTTCTGCTGGTTCCCTATCTCGCGGTGTATCTGACGCAGCGGCTTGAGTACCTTGCCTGCGCCGGCCTGCGGTACTCGGCGGTGATTGCCGCTGGCGCGCTGGCGTTCCTGGCGTTTTTTGGCGTCGCGGGAAACATGCAGCACCTGACGGGCAAGGACCAGACCGGCGAGTTCCCACCCAGCGCGCGACAAGGTTGGGTGCTGATTTATGTTGCGGCGCCTCTATTCTTGGCCGCCTGGTGCATTTCGGCCTGGGTAAGTTATCAGTATTTCGCGTCTCGAAGCGATGCGCTGGACGACTGGTTGCGGTGGGCAGCCGTGGGGGCGATCGGATTCTGGGTCGTTTGGCTGCCGGTCGCGTTTTGGGGGATTCAGCGGCCCTCAGAGAACAAGGAGCTCTGGAATGCGACGCGCACGCGCTTCATCTCAAGCCTTTGTTCGATTCCCTCGGGCGCCGTGGGCGGATTGTTGCTGTGGGTGCTGGCGGATAAGGTGTTGAAAGTGTGGGCCACGCTGAACGGGCGAATCTGGCACGTGGTGAGTTTTGGGGCCCCGCTGGTGGTGGTGATCTTTCTCCTTGTGGTGACGCTGCAACTGGGCTTGATGGGCATGCTCACTCCGGACCCGCGACGGGAGTGGTGGGGCAGGCTGGGAGGGTTGATGTTGTTGATCAGTATTCTATGGCCCGCCCTCTTCTCGCTGGCTATTTACTCGCCATTGGGCGTGATGTGGTCGAAAAGGCTGTTGACGTACGGCAGCGCGGTGTGGGTGCTGAACACCTTGACGGGCGTGTTGGGGGGAAAGAATAGCAAGACCGGTTCCCTGGAGTCTCCTACGTGGAAAGACACTGCGCTTTCCGTGACGCCGTATGTCTTCATCCTCGGGCTGGCGGCCGGCCTGGCTACGCTGCTGGAGATCGCGTTGGGGAAGATCAATTGTCCGGAGGCGTTGGCTGCATTTTTGAAAGGCAGCGAAATGCCGCAGAAGGTTACGGGCTGGATTATTTCGTTGAACTGGTCCGGAGTCCGTGATGGCGCTGCGTATGCGCAGGGACTGGCGACGCCAGTACCCGCCGCCGGGCCAGCAAGCCATCCGGCGTTTGTGGCGGCACATTGGAACAATCTATACGAAATCCTGAATATCAACCTTGTGGCCTATGCCGCGATCGTGGCGGTAGCATGCCTGCTGTTGGCGTGGCGCGTGGATTTGAACGACTTCTCGATGAATCTGTTTTACCGGAACCGGCTGGTGCGCTGCTATCTGGGAGCTTCGCATCGCAGCAGGAAACCGAATCCGTTTTCGGGATTCGATCCAGACGACGATTTGCTGGTGAGCGCCTTGCAAGATCGGCATGGCTACGGCGGCCCGTTCCCGATTGTGAATGCTGCACTCAACCTGGTCACAGGACAGAACCTGGCCTGGCAGGAGCGCAAAGCTGAATCGTTCGTGTTCACTCCGCTGAGGTGCGGGTTCGATACATGGCTGGAACGATTGGATCTGGAAGCGGAAGCGAAAGACATGGTCGGCGGAGACATCGAGAAGTATGGGTATCGTCCCGCCGCATGCTGCCTCCATCCAAACAGATTTTACAAGCCGGGCGGATACCGGCTGGGTGCGGCGATTTCGATCTCCGGAGCGGCCGCGAGTCCGAACATGGGGTACCACTCGTCACCCTCGCTGGCGTTTCTGATGACGTTTTTCAATGTGCGGCTGGGCTATTGGGCGGGCAATCCGCGCCACAAAAGCGCGTGGCAGAATGCCGGGCCGCATATCGGCTTGTTCCGGCTGATTGCGGAACTGTTTGGCCAGTCGGATGACGAAGCGCGCTACGTTTATCTTTCCGACGGCGGACACTTCGAAAACCTGGGGCTGTACGAGCTCGTGAAGCGCCGCTGCAAATATATCGTGGTGTGCGATGCGGACGCCGATGGCGACTATACTTTCGGCGACCTGGGAGGCGCGATTCGCAAATGCCGCGAAGACATCGGAGTGGAGATTACGCTGACGACCGATAGTTTGCAGCCAGGGAAAGCGGCGAGCGGCGGCGATGACGAGGACGCGAAGGCAGCTTCGGCGGATGAAAGGTTCAGCGAAGCGCATTGGGCGATCGGAAAAGTGCACTACCGTCTCGTGGATCCCGGCGCAGAGGACGGTATTCTCGTGTACTTGAAGACGTCGCTGACCGGCGACGAACCGGCCGACGTTCTGAACTATCACCGGGAACATGCGGATTTTCCGCATCAGACCACGGCGGACCAGTGGTTTACAGAATCGCAGTTTGAGAGTTACCGGCGGCTCGGGCAACACGTCGTGGAGCATCTCCTCGACGGACTATCTTTCGAAGAGCGGCACAAACAAGCCGCACATACGACGGGTCACAGCACGAAACAGATCTTCGACATGCTCCGAGATTACGCAGGACAGGTAGAGTAGACAGCCCGAGCACATTCTATTGGCATTCCCAATCTTCACAGCTCTACGGAAATTCCAGGTCCTTCAGGCAGCCGGGAATATCCCAAAGGCGATAAGCTGGAGGCGGCCGATGTCCGATCAAGAAACCCAGGTTCGAGGAGATTGCCATTGATCTCCTCCAACCCCGTTTCTGGCCAGTGACCGCCACTTTTCCGAGAACTGACCAGGCACTAACAAGCTTTGTGTGCCCTGTTTCTCGATAACTACTTCAACTGGGCATACTCCGCTTTCGCCCTCGTCAGCAGAGGAGCGTCGGCATCGGCGTTTTTGCGGATCGCGAAAAAATCCTGGTAAGCAGCCTTCGCCTTGACGGTCGCGGAGGTTGTTGGTGCACGATCAAACCACAAATTTCTCCAGCGCTGGCACCCTCGAAGGGAATCCGTCCGGTGGCCATCTCGTATAGCACTGCTCCGAATGAGAAGAGGTCGCTGCGTGCGTCGAGCTCCTTTGCGCCCACTTGCTCAGGCGACATATACGCCACTGTGCCAAGCATCGTTCCCGGGCTGGTCATATAAATGGCATCGTGTTCGGCCAGTGTCGTTTCTCCGCTCACCGGCACGGCCTTCGATGCCACCTTAGCCAAACCAAAATCGAGAATCTCCGCGTGACCGCGTTCCGTCACGAAAATGTTCGCGGGTTTAATGTCACGATGAACGATGCCTTTCGAGTGCGCCGCATCCAGCCCGTCAGCAATCTCGCTGCCCAGCGATAACAGTGTCTCCGTGTCCAGGGGATGGCCGCCAATGCGGTGCTTCAAAGTCGTGCCAACCATATATTCCATCGCAATGAATGCGCGCCCGCTCTCTTCACCAATGTCGTGGATCGTACATATGTTCGGATGGTTCAGCGCCGACGCGGCTTTCGCTTCCCGGCGAAATCGTTCGAGCGCTTGCCGGTCATGTGCCAACTCTTCCGGCAGGAATTTCAGAGCGACGAAGCGGTCCAATCTTGTGTCTTCGGCTTTGTAGACGACTCCCATGCCCCCGCCACCGATCTTCTCAGTGATTCGGTAGTGCGATATGGTCTGACCGATGAGCGTGTCGCTGTCCGCCATGTGCCGTCATGTTAAGTTGCGATAGAAGGGCAAGTCAACGAACACGAGCGGCTTGTGGTCAAGTCCAGACGCGCACTCGATTAACTAGATTTTCGCATCACGTACTGCTGTTCTTGACTTTGCTGGCCAACGCGTCAAAATAAGAGTCCCTTCTGAAATCGTTCCCTTGGCAGCCGACTACCCCCTTCAGTCCATAGCCAGGCAGCCTGAAAACCAAAGCTCGAGCTATCAAAATAAGGGCAAAGCGGATGCGTATAATGCGCAAACCGTACATGTGATTTTTCAAATGATGTCCGGTAAACACAGCGGGGATCAGAGCCGTCACGAACTAGTATCTGGACATCAGGTCGCGCATCGATCTGAGCGGGGGCCGTCATTGCTCGACAAGACCTCCGGCGAGCGGCAGCGGAGGGACAGACGTGGCCTCCACAAAAAAGTGCTGTTCGTGGCGATCTTCATAACGGTCTTCCTGCTCTCGGACGGATCCTCGACAGCATCGCTGACATGGGAGGGTTCGCCGCCCTGGTATCTGCCCGTGGGGCTGAGCCTCGCGCTGATGTTGTGCGGGGGAATCCGATATTTGCCATTGATATTCGTTTCCAGTGTGATGGCGGCCATGGTGAACTACCACCGGCCGCTTTTTTCTTGGTGCGGCCTCCCGGGGTCGACAATGCTTTACGTCCCCTACATGGCTGGTGCGGCCTTACTCCGGGGACGATGGCGATTGGATCTGAAGCTCGGCACGCTGCGCGACGTGGGGCGATTTATCCTGGTTTGTTTCACCGCGGCGGTCGCCAGCGCAATCGGCGGAATGCTAACGCTGCTGGGGGATGGTTTCATCAAAAGGTCAGAGATGTACAAGACGACGGTGGATTGGTGGGTCAGCGACGCGGGTGCGGTTGTTAGCTTTACCCCTTTTCTACTGGTCTATGTAGCTCCGAAGGTGAGCTCCTGGCTAAAATCCGAGGCTGACATTCACCCATCGGTGGCTAGGTGGCGTCACGTTTCCAGAACTCAGATCCTCGAGACAGCCGCGCAAACAGTGTCTGTTCTGGCGGCCATTTGGCTGGTGTTCGGCTTTGCACCAGCAACTCCTTATCAGCCTCTCTATCTCCTTTTCATTCCGGTCATTTGGGTTACCGTTCGGCACGGCTTGCCAGGAGCAGCGCTCACCACGTTCGGCGTAAACGCCGGGATGATGTGCGCAGCCTGGAGCACACACGCACACAAAGAAGCACGCCCTCCTGTGCAACTCGCCCTGCTGGCGCTTGGGCTGACGGGTCTTTGCCTGGGAGCAGTGGTCACCGAACGGCGGCGCGCAGACGTCGAGTTGGCAAAGAGGGCGCGCCTCGAGAGTTTTGCCGCTGAAGTCGGGGCGGCGTTGACGCGAGGTCGCAGTTTGCACGAAGGCTTAAAGCTGAGCGTCGAGGGATTCGTGCGTTACCTCGATCTAGCTGCCGCCGACGTTTGGTGTTTCAACGATTCGACCAAGGTTCTGGAACTCGAAGCGAGCACGGGAACCGACGTTTCCATTGCCAGGGAGGCGATTGGGGCACTGAAGATCGGGCGAATCGCACTGGAACGTAAACTTTATTGCACGAGCGACGTTTTGCATGACGTCATGCCCCTGGACAAGCAACGGGATCGAGAAGAGAAGATGGTTGCGTTTGCTGGCCAGCCTTTGATCATCGACGATCAGGTGGTCGGCGTGGTCGTCACGTTCGCTCTCCAGCCGTTCGGGGAGGATACACTCAGATCTATCGCCACGGTCGCGGAGAGTATGGGCCAGTTTATTGTCCGGATAAAGGCGGAAGGAGAGTTGCGCAGAGCCAAAGACGTCGCTGAAGCCGCCAACCGGGCGAAGAGCGAGTTTCTTGCCAACATGAGCCACGAAATACGCACTCCCCTAAACGGAGTGATCGGTATGACCGACCTGGCTCTCGACACCGAACTCAGTCTGGAGCAACGCGAGTACCTCCAGACTGTCAAGATGTCGTCCGACGCGCTGCTCACGGTGATTAACGACATTCTCGATTTCTCGAAGATCGAGGCGGGCAAGATCGATTTGGAAACAGTGGATTTCAACTTGTGGGATTGTTTGGAAGCAACGCTCAAGACGCTTGCGTTGCGCTGTGATGAAAAGGGATTAGAACTTCTTTGCGATATTGCGCGTGACGTACCGGAAATCGTCGAAGGCGATTCCGGCAGGCTACGCCAGGTTCTCGTCAACCTGGTGGGCAACGCGATCAAGTTCACTGCTGAAGGTGAAATATGTCTGAAGGTTGAGCTGCGAGCCGAAGATGGCGGCAAAGGCCTCTTGCATTTCATAGTATCGGATACCGGGATCGGTATCTCTCCGGAAAAGCAGGAACTCATATTCGATCCTTTCTCTCAGGCGGACACATCTACGACTCGCAAATATGGCGGGACGGGCCTGGGCCTGACTATCTCCTCGCGCCTGGTCGCCATGATGGGGGGCAATATCTGGCTCGAAAGCCAGCTCGGCCAAGGAACACAATTCCACTTCACGGTGCAGTTCAAGAGCTTCGAGAATAAAGTGCCTATTGGAGGAATGGTTTCACCGGAGATTCTAAGAGGTGTCAAAGTTCTGGTTGTGGACGACAACCGCACGAACCGCCGAATCCTAGAGGGGATGCTCGGGCGCTGGGAGATGAAAGCGAAGTCCGTAGAAGATGGAGAAGAGGCTCTAACGGAGTTGTCTGCTGCCCGGGAGGCCGCAGAACCGTATGCTTTGATTCTCATCGACATGCATATGCCGGGAATGAGCGGGCTCGCACTTGTTGAGCGAATCCGCCAGAGACCAGAATTATCCACGGCAGCGATCGTGATGCTCACTTCGGCGGGATATCGCGAAGACTCCGAACGTTGCAAGGAGCTGGGTGTCTCTTCCTCTTTGTTGAAACCGATCCGGCAGTCGGAATTGCGCGAGACGGTCACCCTCATTCTTGGCGCCCGCGAACAAAAAGGCGCGATTCCACTCGGAGCGAGTTACCCCCTGCGAGACGCGCAAGGTCCCACGGAGGCCCTGCGCATACTGCTGGCGGAAGACAATCTGGTAAACCAACGATTGGCTAAGCGTCTTCTGGAGAAACGCGGCCACCGGGTTGTGGTTGCTGCGAACGGCCGCGAAGCTCTTGAAGCGCTGCAGAAGGAAAGCTTTGACCTGGTCCTGATGGACGTACAAATGCCGGAAATGGACGGACTCGAAGCCATCGCAAGAATTCGAGAAAAAGAAGTACGTACCGGCGGACATCAGCCCGTGGTTGCCTTGACAGCCCACGCTATGAAGGGAGATATGGAGCGCGGCCTGTCCGCTGGAATGGATGGTTATCTGACCAAACCCATCCGCCCGCAAGAGCTCGACGACCTCCTCGATAAGTACGCAGCTAAGGCGACGGCAACGCGCACTCTTCCGGATTGAACAGAATCGTCAAGGTTTCTCGAGGGAGGAATCGGCCCCATTGCGACGGCAATAGCAACTACCTACCAAGATCGAAGACGGCCTACGGGTCGAAATGCTGGAGGCAACCGAGCCAGAAGTCCCGCTCGAGGGAATGTGGTGCCACGGAAAACTGCTTGCGCTCCGATCTCCCCGAACTCCGTTTCTGGCCAATTCCGAGACTGCCAGCAATCCGCCAGAAAGCTACCGATCCATAAACCATTCCGAAGGTCCTAGGGTTACAAGTTGGCTAAACAATAAGAATGCTTGGTTCTTTTATCCTCATCCTCCTGTGCAGAATGAACGTATGGTGGATTCTTCGGCGCAGAATGGCAGTCATTTACCCGCGTTTCTGATCCTCGCGGCGATTATTTCGATCATTGCTTATGCGATCGCGCGCAGAATATACGTGTTCTTCAAGATAAGAAACACGCCGCTGACGCGGGCCGATACCTTTCATGAGCACGATTCGCAAAGCCAGCCAACTGACACTGTTCGACCGCGTCTCACGTCCGTCGGACACATAGCGGTGATCATCGCTGTCCTGATGGGGACTCTCCTAGTGGGCCTCACTTACGCCATCCTTCACATGTTCGCTGTACATGACCGGCTCGCCAAAGCAGGTCAGACAATCACAGCAAACGTTTTGAGCACGTCGAAGCTCCACGGATACCTGGTCCAATACGAATTTCGAGTCGAGGGGAAGACTTACCACGGCGACTCAAATCTTCCAACGCTCGGTGCTCTGGCGAACGCTCGCAAGTCCAAAGGGCTAGAAGTCCTTTACTTGCCTTCAGACCCGACAATAAACAGGGCGGCTGAAGAGAAAACCCTACCCAACCTCATAGGTCTGCTACCCCTGTCCTTTCTGGCTTTGATTGTTGTTATACCGTTAGGCCAGCTGCGAGGCGATTACCTACTCGCCACGACTGGCCGGCGCACAACAGGTATCGTGGTCGGGATCCTGCCTGGAACGAAATTGTCCTCGTCAGTTTATTATGATTTTCTGAACGACCGAAGTGACGTCACTCGGGGTAAGTCATGGCTTCCCGTTCCCTATTCCTTGAAGGTTCTCTCAGGCTCCTCTGTCCAGGTTCTTTACCTGCCCAACCACCCGGAACGAAATGCCCTGAAACAATCGATCTGTTGGCGGTCCTGAATGGCGATCCATTCCCATGAATGGAAGCACAGACCGAGAAACATTCGAGGTCGAAGAAAGCGTCTCCGGGCTCTTTCTTTTGGATCATCGACCGCTCAGTCCCGCACGACATTTGATGCGCTCCACGGGACTCATCATCTTTCGGCGTGGTCGGTCATTCGGATTCCGGGGTGAATGTAACGGCTGCGTTCCGCCCCGACACCCCCGATGCCCCAAAAAGGTTTTCGGATGTTGGAACGTCCGGCTTTGGCGCGTCGTTGTGCTACGATTCCCGCCGGGAGGCATTCATGAAGATGTTTCTTCTTGGCGCGCTTTTCGCGTCATCGATTTGTTTCGCCGTTCATTCCCAGCAATCGACGCAAACGCAGCGAATTCCGCTATTCGAAAATGACGACGTGAGGGTGTGGAAGTCCGTCATTTTTCCAGACGCACCTCTCGCCATGCACCGGCATGAACATCCACGCGTAATCGTAGCGATGATGGGTGGGACCATGAAGATCGTCGAACAGAACGGCCCCGCTGAGTCCCACGTCTGGGAAAGCGGCAAAGCTTACTGGCTGCCCGCAAACCCACCCAACACAATGCATGCTGATGTCAACGCTGGCGATAAACCGATTGAGGTTGTTGTGGTCGAGTTGAAAAAAGAAAACTAGTCCGGAACTCTGGAAATACTCGATGCCGATGCAGTCTTCGGGATGGTGTATTCCTCGCGGTGGAACAGTGCGCGATGGGTTCCAAGGAGGATGTCTGACATGCCGCGGTTCTACACAAAAACCTCCGGACCAGTGCCAATGCTCACTCTATTCGAATTTGCTTCGGGTCGTCAGCGATGATCTCTGGCAACCCGTCGTAAGCAGTGATTTTGCCTGTGACGCAAATCTTCTTTTCCTTGTAGTCTGTCTCAGGATTCTTGAACTTGCCCCGATTGCTACCCCAAATCACAATCGTAAAGACCTGGTTAGGATATGGCTTGTCAAGGTTAAGAAAGGTTGGCTGGCCTTTTGCTGAATCTGCATATCGAGCGCTGACCACCTCGCCGCAAACAGTCACATTTTCTCCGAAGTGTTCTTTCGCCTCGGCAGAAGAAAGGTGTTTCTGCCCAAGCGAGACCACTGACAGCGAACTTAGAAGCGCAACCGCCAGACCGAACTTCAAAATTGCACGCATAAGTTCTCCCGCATAAGTTTGGATTTTCGGAGCTTCACAGCGCTCTTAACCAGGGGGCCAAGTATGAGTATTGTCCGGTGCCGAGGCTGAGACAAGCGGGGTTGCAGAATCAATAACTAACGGCATACCGAGCGCCTGATGGTCGCTACTTCTAAGCCAAAACGGGTTCGATAATCAACGCGGCAAGCACGAGCGCCCCCGAGCACGCAGATCCATATCCCTGGTAAAAGAGATGAACGAGTCGGGTATACGACGGGAGATGTGCGGCTCTGAATGCACAAGACCTCCTTAGCGACCGGAAATTTCTTTGAAAGAAAGGGCGTCCCACTGCGGGTGTCATCCATCCTGGCTTTCCCCTAGAGACAGGCAAGAGATGAGGGACGCCCTTCAAGGAGCCCTGTTTATATGTGCTGGTAGTTGATATGTCAAGAAAATAAATATGCGTGAGTATTCTTACGTACTATTCTTGTGGTGCTATCATTTTCGAAACCGCGCCATTGTCGCTGTTGCCGTTCCGTCTGGCACCGGGCAGAGAGGTGCGTGCATCGAAAGCCACGCCCCTTTTTCCAGGTCAGAGTGCGATCAGGCGGGCTATCCCCGGACGCTGCGCTTCAGTACTTATGTTCCTTAATGCACAACAAAGTGCTGCTTGAAGAGTGATTAGTTTGGAAGACAGGCACAAGCCAACCCGGGAATAGAAGGGATATGGGGAGATTCCAGTCATTTCAAGTACTCGCCGTACAGCGCTAACGGCTCCTGGCTTTCTCTGTCAGGGCGTAGAATCCATTCCTGCACGCGTCTAGCATCCCTGTGCGTACCAGGTCGTCGATGGCATCCAGGACCTTTATTTTTTCCCTGGTACCGTTACCAGCGGCCCCGAAAAGCACATGCAACTCCAGGCGGTCCTCGCCCATCGTTCCGAACAGTTCCATTACACGAGAGGAAACTGACCTCGTCTTTGTTCGCTCGCTTCTTTTCTCTTCCAAATCATCAGCCGCCAGCATTTTGCGGTCGAGATGTGGTTCTGAACGAGTGACCCCGGAATGGAACACGCAAGGGTTGCCGGCCGCGACCTCACAACTGGGGCATCGGACGGTGAGTAACAGTGCTGGCGTCACATTTTTCATTCTCATTCCTACAGGATACGGCCCGACACCCCCAGGAACTGACCAAATTGGTACATCGGCCCCACATCGTCCGGCCCACCCCGATCCAGACCATCGGGCTTCAGCCCAAAAAAAATCCACATGCTGTTGTGTAAGCAATTCTACGGTATTGACGCTGGGAGCTACGAAGCGTATCTACGGGATGGCGTGGGGGAGGCCAAATATGGATAGCCATTTCATCTGTAGCAATCCTGGATGTCGCTTTATTCTCGACCGTCGTGTCAACGGCGCATCACTGGATGGCGTGCGAAAAATCGTAAACCAATGCCCAGAGTGCGGGAGTGACTGGGTGTCGGCATGCCCGTTCTGCGAGCGCACCTTAACAGTTGAATTTATCAAAGGTCTGCCTCATTCGAGATGCTGCGGACGGAAATTACGCGCGGAAGTGCTAGCGGCGTGAACTGCGTCGGTTTTGGCTAGGTTGCCGCCGCGGACACTCGGGAAGACGAACGAGCGCCTGCTCCATTCGCTTTTGACCAATTCCTGCGAAGCTCTTCGGCGCGGCGGATCACGCGGCCGACGACATCCTCTGAAAGCGGGTCCGTGTCTGTGGAGTTGCCCACCGGCGGAATTTCCAGCGCCGCCAGTTTTTCGAAAACAGGCTTGATGGCGCGAGCAGGGTTGCGGAAAAACTCCGAGCTCCGAAGACGGGTGAAGATCCAACCCATGCGTTCAAGCACGGCCTGCCTGTCCATGTCTTCGAGAATCTTTTCAAGGGGCTGATAGCGGTCGCCGTCGCACTCGATCGCCAGGCGTTTGCCATTGCCCTCGACGACCAAATCGATTCGGAACGTTCCAATCTTCCAGTGCGGGGTGACCCGATATCCTGCCGCCGCGAGACGCTTCATGACTTCCCGTTCGAAGTTTGACTGCGTGCGCTTTTCCTTTTCTTCGAGGGCGCGCATCAGCCGGGCGGGATCCTGGGCATGCTCGATCAGCTGGCGGCGCAGGTCGTCCGCTTTCAGGTCGTCGTGCGGACTGAGCGAATGCACGATCCACATCTGGTCGCGGGCGCGACTGGCGGCGACATTAAAACGCTGTTTGAAGAGTTCCTGATCTCGAAGGGAGAGAGAACCCCGCTCGGCGGTGTCCACCAGGGAGACGAATACCACGTCGCGCTCGTCCCCCTGGAATTGCGAGGCGTTACCACAGAGTACGCGATGGAGTTCGTAGCGGTCGGGCGATACGTGCGCGCGGACCAGGCTGTCAATTTCGATGGCTTGCTCGTCGCCAACCAGAGAAACCACTCCGAAACTGAGCGGCTGGCCGGCGTCATTCTTTTTGTATTGGGGTTGCTCCATGGCGGCCGCAAGGAGCGAGGCGACAGCCAGGGCTTCCTGGCGATTCACCTTGCCGTCGCGTGTGGACCCGGAGACGTGATGCGCGATGGTATGTGGCCGCAGCTGGACGCGGCTCGGGTCGCGAAGGGGCTTGATGCGGCCATTGTAGGAGATCATGTTGCTGAACTGAATGATCTCCGGAACGCAGCGGAAATGTTCGACAAGACAGGTCGTGCCGCCGAACGACTGGCGTGCAAGGTCGTAGATGGAGATTTGCCCGTCGTAGAGATCGGAGTTGGGGATTCCCCGAAGGTACTGGAAGATGAGGCTCTGAATAGCCCCCAAGTCCTGGCCGACGGCCGACGGGCTGACTTGCTCGTGGTCCCCCACGACGAGCACCGTCTTGCCGAGGTACAGAGCGACCAACGCCATTACGTCGCTCTGGCTGGCTTCATCGATGATGACAATGTCGAAACGAGTGGTACGCGGATCGAAGTTTTCAACCACACGCGAAAGCGGCATGACCCAGACAGGAACGGCTCCGCGGCACTCACTCATCTTTCTGGCAGCCTCGGCGCGCAGAAGGGAAACGCGGATTCCATGACCCTTGCCGATGCGACGGATGGTATCGAGCCAACCGACGAGGGCCTGGCGCTGCCGCGACGAGGTGCGATGCGCCTGCGAGGACCACGAGCGTTTGTCGATGAGCTCGACTGTCGCACGGCGAAGCTGTTCGCTGAGTTTTTCGCTCTTGGTCTGCAGGGCTTCGAGCGAAACGCTGGCGCGGCGATCAAGCTCATCATTCAGCTGGCGCCAGATCCAGGCGGAGGTTGCGTCGCGTGGCGGTTCGCCCCGGCCGTGCACGCCCGTGCGATTGCGAATCGCGCCTGCCCAGGCAGGAGCGGCGGTCTCAAGTCTCAGAAGCAGGGCGCGTCGCAGGTCGAGGTCCGCTTGTTTGCTTTTTAGTTCGAGCAAGTGCTCGTATGCGTCGCGGTAGCGATTGGAATCCTCGTCGTTGATTGCCGTCAAAAGCTGGTTGATGGCTCTGGATGCTTTCGCTATGCGGGTAGCAAGTTTGAGCCGGCTTTTGAGATCGCGGAATTCTTCCTCTAGCTCGAGCAGCCTTAGCTTCTTAAAGCGGGAATCCAGGATGGGGAGCAGAGCATCCTTCACCGCGATGTGAATGCGTGCCAACTCGCCGTCGGAACCGACTACCGCAAGCTGCTCGGCGAGAAACTTGTCCCACCGGAAGCCAATGTCTTCGAGGCGCTGCTCGAGCGGAGACCAGATGCGCCCCTGCCATCCCAGGCAGTCCTCGATAGAATCACAGTATTGCATCAGCGTTTTCTCGATCTCCTTGCCCATTTCACTCGAACGAGGAGCACCGAGAGCTGCCACTTGCCGATCCCACCGCGTACCCAGATCTTCGCGAAGGCCTTCGAGCCTGAAGAATTGACGAAGGGCCTGAAAATGTTCGGGAAGGCGCGGCCGCGCGTTATTCACTTTCGTGTGCTCGAGGAACTGGCTCCAGGACTTGTGTGTGAACAACACGAAGGAACCCAGCTTTCCGCCATTCTCGAAATGCGCGACGATTTCGGCGGCGACACGCTCCTGTTCATTGACGGAATTGCCGGAAGCCTCCGGCCCATACCTGACAAACGCTTCCTGGGCATTTGCAGCCTCGCGATGAACCAGCCGCACGAAGCTGACGAGCTGGTCCCAGGGCTGCCGGTGCACGTCACCGTACTTGCCAGCGTATACGGCGGCAAGCTTCCACCTGTCTTCGCCGGAAAGAGGCTCAACGGCTTGAGCGAGCGCGGCCGCCAGCCCCCCAATTTCAGCGGGCGAGCTCTGCGCGGCCCCGGACTCCCACAAATCGGAGCGCAAATCGAGGTCCTCCATGCCGAGACGATTGCGCTCGCTGAGGCTGGCTTCAAAGTCCTCAGCGCGCGGAAGATCGTGAAGCTCGGGAAGATGACCGGAGAGTTCATTCTCATCTTCGCGCGAAATCGACACGCTCGTCCGATAAAGGTCCGCCAGCTCCCCCGGAGAAAGAGGAAGTGGCGCCACCGCGGCGACGGGGCCGGGTATCCAGCCGTGGGTTTCCTTTTCCTCTGCGACTTCCCGGGCGGCATCGGCCGGTGCCCAGGACTTACCGGCAATAGCAATTTCTCGATACTCGTCCGCACGAGCCTCCATTAACTGGTTCCGGATTTCGTCAAGCTTCTTCAGCAGGCCAAGCCGCTCGGACTCCAGTTTCTTCGCTTCCAGTTCGAGAGAGCCCGCGTCGGCTCGCGACAATCTTTCTGCGATCGCCCCCACGGCGCTCTCCAGCTGCTTGCGGCTATCCAAGTCGCTTTCGAGCACGCTGACACACAAGGGACGCAGCTCAGGAACGATGTGGTGGCGTACCATGCGCAGGGCTTTTGTCGTGTGGCTTGTAACCAGCACGCTCTTGCCCTGTGCGAGCAAATGGCCGACAAGATTGCCGATGGTGTGAGTCTTCCCCGTACCAGGAGGGCCTTGCACCAAAACGCCTCCATGTTCCTCGAGTTGCTGGGCAATTCGGATCTGTTCCGGATTGGCGGGTTTGCTGAGCAATACTTCGCTATCCGCCGGGGCGGTACGGATCGCGGTTGGCTGTGCATTTCCTGAATCCGGGATAGGCGATTCTTCTCCAACGATATTCAGGAGGGCCCAAGGGAGATCCTCGCGCGTGCGTAAATCTGCGAGAATGCCCTCGATCGCAGCGGCAAATCCCAGCGTGCGCGCACGCAGGAACAGGACTGGATCCCGTCCAATGCACGGGTCGCCGCCTTCCGCATCCGGCGCGCGGTCCTCGAGGAATTCTCCACGCGGAGAAAGCTGCACGACCAACCGCTTAAAGAAGGCGGACGTGGAACCATTCATCAGTGGATGAAAGCCGCCTTCCTCCAATTCCTCGCGGCATCGGCCGATCGTGCGCCCATCGACATCGCTCATCGATTGGAATAATGCGGAGTAGAGCTCAACCGGATGGTCCGCTTCCGAAAGCGTGAATTCGGGTACCGATGCGTCGAACTGCAACTGGAGGCGCTGGAGAAGGATCGGGTGATAGATGCCTCCCTCCGCGCGACGCCAGCTCAAGATGCCGTCCCCAAGGACGAGCTCGACGCGTTCCGCTTCGCGATCGATGCGACCGTAGAGCGCGTAAAAGGTTTCGAAGATTTTCATCGCCGCACGAGCGGGATTTTCGGTCTGGACCCACTGATCGCGCAAGAGTCTCCAACGCTCCAGGCTCGCCGCGCGAGCCGGGTCGTCTCTGAACTTCAGCACCCTCGGCTCTAAGCCATTCGCGGATTCCCGAAGGGTTTCCTCAACAAAAAAGGCACTCGCGGGGTCATCCCACCCGTCTCTCAGCCACGCGGAAATTGACTCGGGGGGTTCGGGCGCGCGAGTCAATTGCGGACGCCGCACTTTCAGGACGTAGCTCGCGCCGCTGTCTTCCGCGTTCTGGCCGTTTCCGGTATTCGCCTTTAAAGAGCTGGCCTTCGCGCCGCCTCGTTGAATGGAAGGATGCTCGGGAAGATTGCTCAGCGAGAAACTCCAGGGCTGCTCGCGAATCTGCCGTTTCGCAGGATTTCGATGCTGGTTCAACGCTTCCAGATAGCGGAACACCCGTGTGAGTTTGTCGCGGGAAACGCGGAGTTTTTCGGCATCCATGGTTCGCTGCCTTTAGAGAGACACGCCTACATCCTTAGGGTGGGAGTGGAGACTTCAGAATATCAGCGTCGTGGGGGGAGCCTCAATGGTACGCCACTAGTACTCTCCAATTTCATCCGTGACGTGCGTCGTCCCGCAAGTTCTCGAAACGAATCTCTTAGCTTGCCGTGCGGCAGAGTAAAGATCTGTTTCTTGTTGATGAGTTCGGGGCGCGACCCCTCATCTATTGCCTGGCCGACTTAACTCTAATCCATGTGCCCGCTCGAGCCGATCCAGAATTGTTCGAAGCGGACAATCCGCCCACCCCTGGGCTCCGGGACATCTTCTTTCTCGAACCCGGAGCGGCTGGCATATAAAGGATACAGCCGTAGCTCTAACTCACTGCATATAGACGGTTTAGTGCGGGCGCCGGTTCGTTTCCCTGGTCTCGCCGCGCTTCCTCGTCAAATTCTGCGCAAACTTCGCCGGCACCCTTATTTCTTCGGTGGGTTTCGCCGCTCGAAAGATTCTTCGAGCGTGACCAGATCCTCGCCGGTAATACGCATGGCAATCCCGGTAACGCGCCCAACGATTTCCGCTTCGTCGGGATAACGGAACGTCCGTATTTTCTCGGGAGAATCCGGATGCGGAATTAGGGTCAGCAGGCCGCCTTCGATCTCGCACCACCCGCACGCGTAACCATCGCGGATGTCGACAAAATAGATCGGCCGCCGGAACTGCGACTGATCCGGATTTTTCTTGACCGCACTTTTTCTGACCCGAGTCTGCTTTGCGTCGATCTGCACGAACGAGCCCGGCGGAATCAGTGGTTCCATCGTGCGGTCTTCGAGGCCGATGTATCCATAAAGATAGCGGCGCAGGTCGAGATGGCGGAGAAGAGGGACCGGAATATCGCCCCAGATATCCACAAGGCGTGTAAGGAGGTTGGTCTTTTCGAACTGTAATGCCGGGTCCAGGGATGCGGAAGGATCTCTGCTTCCGGAAACAGTTGCTTCGCCCGCGGGAAGCAGGTAGGTTTTCGGCGGGCGTGACAGCGAGCGCTCTTTGGCGATAATCCCGGCCTCAATGCCGAACAGGGCATGCACCTCCTCGATGCTGAGCCGGTAGAGCACGCCCAAGCTCACCAGCTTGAAAACACCTGGAATGAACTTGCCGTTCTCGATGTCCGCAATCCAAGCGCGCGAAAGAAAATAATCCCGGCTCTCTCTTTTCTGGGCGAGCTCGTGACTGCGGCGCTCGACTTCGCGGATACTGAAGCCCAGACGCAATCGTATCTTGCGCAATTTCGCGCCGGCCCGCGCAGCTAATTCCTGCCGCGTCATTGCCGGGATAGTACTCCGAAGTTGTATAGCTGTCGAGGTAATTAGGATAAATTAATATTTTCTTTTCAAAATTGGCATTGCCTGTTGCAACCGGAGCCGGACGGAACACCGGACGATTTCAGAAATCTCGCACAAGTCCACACGCTCTCCTCCACTTTAAGCCGCATGTCCTAAAGGGTGTCCTCGCCGCTTCCGGTTGGAAGCCCAAGGGCCCGGGACCCTTCATGAACGAGAAGCTCCGTCCCCTCTCCTCCAAATCAAAAGCCCCTCAGGAAGCCAGGACAGGCGGGGGAAGTTCACCGGCCAGCCGCTCAAGGCAAACGATTCCAGCGCTTCCTGACCGCATTCGCGGCATCCTCGGGACGCGCAACCTGACCCTGTACAGCGTTTCCCGGCAAATGCGCGAACTTTTTCCAAAGAACCGCCGCTGCCGCATTCCACGCAATTTCTATTTTCGGTTGCGTTCCTCAGGATTGAGCCCAACTATCGGCCAGTTGTTCGGACTCGCCAAATTGTCTTCCTACCGTCTCGCCGACTGGCTCGACGTCTTCGGGTTCCGCGTGGATGAGATTGGGCGTCTCGGCAACACCTTACCCCGCAAGCGAACTGCTCTACTCGACACGAGCACTTATGATTCTTCGATGGAGATCCCCTGGTTCCGGTCCCGCCCTCGCGATACGCCGCTTCCCGAGGTTGCGCCCCTCAGCCTGCTCCTAGAAGCCTCGGGGCCTCGGCGCATCTCGTCCCTCTCCACCATGAACCGAAATGGTTTCTTATATGCGAAAATCGGCTGCGAAGATCCTCTCGCCTTTCCCGAACTGGTTCCCGGGAGCATTGTCCGCGTCAATACCCTCTCTCCCGAACACCTTCTGCAAATATCGAACGGGGAGGTCACTGAAAATCTTTTTCTGGTGGAACATGCCAGAGGGCTCTGCTGCTGCCGCTTGCATCCGTCGGCGAGAAACCGTATCACGTTCGTCCCTACGCAGCTTCCCTTTGCACAAGTGGAACTCGAACTTGGCTCCGAGGCCAGAATCCTGGGAGCCCTGGATCTTGAGTTCCGTCCTCTGAGAAGCAAGAAACAGTCTGGACGATCGGCCTGTTCACTTCCGGAAGTGTCTTCCGATCTAGCAAAACTCTGGAAGCCTTCCCCTCTTCCTCCCCCCGTCCAGCAGCCCAGTACCCTGCTTCGCAGCACGCGGCTCCGTGCTGGTCTCTCGCTTCGGGAGGCCTCGGAGATGAGCCGGGAAATAGCAAACGCATTGGGCGACCGGCGCTACTTCACCTCCCCTGGCTCGCTTTCCGATTACGAAGCCACCAATACGCCGCCGAGGCACATCCACAAGCTTTTCACCCTGTGCATCCTTTATTCCATCCGCTTCAGGGAACTGCTGAGTTCCTTTGGCTATACGCTTACAGAGAGCCGATTCGATGCCATACCCAGCGTGTGGATGCGCCGGGAACGGAAAAACTACGTACCTCCTCCCCGGCCGGCGGCGCCGAAGGTTCAGGAAACACCATTCCTCGAGGCACTCGTCCATCGCATCTTCGGGATTCCTTTCTTTCTGGACAGTGCCATTCCTTCTTTGTCCGGGTTGTCACAGATCTCGCTGCGTGACGTATTTTGGGTCGGCGGACAAACGCAGCCGCTGCATCCTTCCTTAACCGGCGCGCTGTTTGTGATCGTCAACCGTCAGCAGAAGAAACCCGTCGCGTTTCGCCGGAAGTCCACCTGGGACCAACCGCTCTACCTTCTGAGAAAGAGAGACGGAGCCTACCTTTTGGCAAGTTGCAGCCTGGAAGACAGAGTGATCGCGGTGCATCCGTACTCGGAAGGGTTCGTACGCCCGGAGCGTTTTCGGAACGGCGTGGACGCCGAAGTCGTGGGGCAGATTGTAACCGTCATTCGCTCCCTGGCTCCGCGACGGCAGCCAGTCAGGAGAGACCCGGCCGCTGGAATTCGACTCCCTGGCGAAGATTAGAGTCGAAACGCGAACGCCGGCGAACTCAAGACGTGCCCCCCACCAACCGCATCGCGTTGACCGCTACGGAATTCCTCAACATGGTGCCGATTCGCGAACATTTCCCTGTGAGAGTGGCTTCCCTCCGTTTTTGCTGGCACCTTCGGCTTGCGCCTGACGATTTCGAAGGCGCCGAACCGGGGTCATCCGTGCTGAAGCTCAACGGGCAAATCAGAAGCACCCACAATCAAGATGGCGCCATCGTTCTCGATATCCGCGGCGGTCAGATGTTCAGCCTGAACCTTGTGGGTTCGCGCATTCTCGAACTTTTGAAAGACGGATGCACGGAGACCGAGATTGTGGATGAAATCATCCGGGAGTCCGGGGCCGACCGCAAAATTGTCGAAGCCGACCTTCAGGAATTTCTCGTCCAGCTTGAAAAGCACCGGCTTCTTGAGGTTCACCCTTTGAATGGGCAGGCGTAGTTGGGGGCAAGACCAATGAATCGAGGAAGCGAATCGGATACCTACCGTCTCTTGATTCACCAGGTGGACGGCACGGAACTCCTTCTCCGCACAGAGGAACGAGGCCTATCGCTGCCCTCCGTGGAAGTTGCCAAAGGGGAACGAGTCGCTCCGCAGGTCAGGAAGGCAGTGAAAGACCACTGGGGTCTTGAGACCGTTTGTCTCTTTAGTGCGTCTTCGTCACAGGTGGCGCTCTCCCCTGCCCGGTACGAGGTCCTGGAGTCTTACGGGTTAGGAGACGAACCTCCTCATGGATGTGATTGGTTCCCGGTTCAATCCCTTTCCGAATCCTCTTTCCTGGACCGGGAAGAGTTTCGAGTCATTCGATCAGCAAGGGACAGGCTCGAGAGTTATGCAAGCGGACGGATTCCCGGCACATTCGGAAAACCGGGCTGGCTTCGCGAGGTCTTCAAGTGGGTGGACAGCGAAATCGCGGCTCTTGGACTCCGCACCACCGGACAGTTCCGTCAGCTGAATGCATGCCCCACATTCAGTCTCCTCCGCCTTGAAACCAACGGTCCCGCCCTCTGGTTTAAGGCGGTGGGGGAACCTAATCTGCGCGAATATCCGATCACCATTCTACTGGCAAAACACTTCCCTGCTTTCGTTCCAAGAATCATCGCCAATCAGAAGGATTGGAATGCCTGGCTCGCAACTGAAGTGGAAGGTACACACCTGGATAGTAGTTCTCCCTTTGACAGGTGGGCGGCCGTAGCAAGGACACTCGCGGACTTGCAGATTGCATCGTATGGCCAAACGTTGAACCTGATCGATGCCGGTTCGAGGGACTTGCGCGTTTCCTCTCTCGTCGGACTGGTGGATCCGTTTCTTGAAGTCATGGCGGAACTGATGGAGCAGCAGACTCAGGTCTCTCCCTCACCTCTTTGCCGGAGTGAGCTTCTCGAGCTCGGCGCGAGACTAGAGGCTGCCCTTTCAGAGTTCGGCATTTACGGGATTCCTGATACCCTCGGGCACCTCGATTTCAATCCGGGGAATATTCTCATCTCCGGCGATCGCTGCGTCTTCCTGGATTGGGCAGAAGCTTCTGTCGGTCCACCGTGCGTCACTTTCCAATTCCTGCTCGAACATCTCCGGCAGCTTCGAGTGCCGGACCGATTCTTCGAACCTGGACTGGCTCTCGCGTACATCGAACGGTGGCGATTCCTGGTTGACCCCGAGGCAATGTCGGCGGCTATCGCGGCCGTTCCGTTGATTGCGCTTTTCACGTATGCCGTTGCCGGAAACTCCTGGCGGGAGGCTGCCCGTCTTCGCCATCCCTCTTCGGCCGGGCATCTCCGCAGCCTCGCACGCCGGATGAAACGCGAAGCCGACGCACTGGAAGAACGGAAGGCTCTATGTCTCTGCTGAACTCCCGGCCTCACTCGCTTTCCGGACCGCCAATGGTTGATCGTGCGGCCAGACACGCTCCCCCGATGCCGGTCCTCGTTTTCAAAGCCTATCTGCTGTTGGTGCTTTTCGATGTCTTGCTGATGCGTGGCGACTTCCTGAAGCTTTATCAAAAGATCCGCGACGCTGCTCACGCGAGAACAGCAATTCGTCCCGAGGACATCCTCCGGGTCTCGAGAGCGTTTGACCTGGCCTCCATTTGCTACTGGAAGCAGATTCTCTGTCTGCAACGGTCGGCAGCGATTGCCTGTCTTCTCAAGCAGTACGGGATCCGCGCTGAGCTCGTCATCGGCGCACAGGCATTTCCGTTCAAAGCGCACGCATGGGTCGAAGTCGCCGGCTGCGTCGTGGGCGACAAACCCTACACCCATGAAATGTACCAAGTCCTCGATCGCTGTTGAGAGTTCGCAGCGGATCGGGACAAAGCGAGAGAGAGATGAGCATTCAGTTCGGTAGATGGAATTTCGACGGCGGCCCGGTGGACCCAGGCGATATCGAACACGCCTCTGCTCTCGTCGCGCCTTACGGTCCGGATGGCGCCAGTTGTTACGCGGGAGACGGCATCGGCATCATCTACCACGCTTTTCACGTCACTGGCGAGTCCCGCTCCGAAACGCAACCGCACAGGTTACCGTCGGGCGAGATCCTTGTGTGGGACGGCGCGCTCGACAATCGCGAGGAATTGACCGCCGCGCTAAGCGGGTCCCTGAACCCGGCCGCGGCCGACGCCGCAATCGTTGCTCTGGCCTATCAGCGCTGGGGTACCGCCTGCTTCCGGAAACTTCTAGGAGACTGGACTGCGGCCATCTGGAACCCGACCGCTCGCTCCCTCGTTCTTGCGAAGGATTTTCTAGGCGCCCGCCAACTTTACTATCGACTCGACGAGCGTCAAGTCTCCTGGAGCAACCTCCTCGATCCCCTGATTCTCTGCGATAGAAAGACCGTTTCTCTCGATGAGGAGTATATCGCCGGATGGTTCTCCTTTTTTCCGGCCGCTCATCGCTCTCCCTTCGCGGAGATCGAGTCCGTGCCGCCATCCTCCTTTGTCAGGATTTCCAGCGGGCACGCAACCACCCGCCGATATTGGGATTTTGATCCCGGAAAAAGAGTGCGCTACCAGACGGATGCAGAGTATGAAGAGCATTTCCGGCATGTGTTTCATGAATCCGTGCGGCGGCGTTTGCGTTCAGATCGTCCCGTTCTCGCCCATCTCAGTGGAGGAATGGATTCCTCCGCCATCGTTTCGGTGGCAGATGCGCTCCTTGGAAGGGGCCGCTCCGAGGCGCCGCGCCTCGACACGGTCTCGTACTACAACGATTCGGAACCTGATTGGGATGAGCGGCCCTTTTTTGAAAAGGTCGAAGAAAATCGCGGCAGGAGAGGTTGCCACATCCAGGTTGGCAGGCAAGAAGACACTTCGATCGAAGTGCCTTCTAACCATTTCCCATCCACACCAGCTTCGTCGGGAACGCTCAGCGCAAGTGCAAGAGAGTTCTTGGCATGCGTAAACCGCAATGGAAATCGTGTCCTGCTGTCCGGCGTTGGCGGCGACGAGGTTCTTGGCGGGGTGACAACGCCTATCCCCGAATTCGCTGACCTTCTTGCTGAATTCCGCATTCGTCGTTTGCGTGGCCAGATGGCTGCCTGGGCCATGGCGCAAAAAAGGCCCCTCTTGCACCTTGCCGCCGACACGGTCCGGGCCTTTCTTCCCCCGGATTGGGCTGGTATTCCCCCGCATCTGCGCTCGGTCGATTGGATCGCACCAGAGTTCCTCAGACGCCACCGGTCTGCCTTTTTGGGCTATCCCAGCCGCCTCAAGTTTTTCGATGCTCGATTGCCAAGCTTTCAGGACAACCTGAGCACCCTCGACGCGCTACGGCGGCAGGTGGCCAGTTGCGCGCTCCCTTCAGAACCTGCCTATGTGATTCGCTATCCGTTTCTCGATCGCGACCTACTCGAGTGTCTCTACGCGATGCCGCGGGAACAGTTCGTGCGCCCGGGCCAGCGCCGTTCGCTTATGCGGCGGGCGCTTAAGGGAATCGTGCCCGAGGAGATCCTCGGACGAAAACGGAAAGCGATTGTTGTCCGCGGCCCCCGGTTTCGAATCGTTGACGAATGGCGGGACCTCTCAAACGCCACTCCTTTGATGGTGTGTGCCTCCTTGGCAATCATAGACCAGGCCGCTTTCACCAGAGCTGTCGAAAAGTCCCGGTCCGGACAGGAGACTCACGTCGTGGCCCTCCTTCGTACACTGGCCCTTGAGCGTTGGCTTCGGCGAATCAAAGATTCGGGTTGGATATCGTTTCCCCACCGGAACGCGCCCAATACGTCTTTTCTTGCCGGCAATTCGAAACTGGCATGGATGGGAAGGTGACATCATGAATATTCGTTGGGCAGCACTCAGCACGTTGACGCTTGCTCTCACGGTTGCTGGGCTTTTTACGGCAATAGCTGCCGTTCCACAACAACAACCCGACCGGTCGCTTGTTTATCACGACCATCCGCCAGACGCACCGCTACCGGATACGCTTGATCCGGAGACATTCCGGGAGAACCGGACCGCTTTCGCCTCATACACACTGGCCTCGCGAATCAAAGAGGTCCTGTACCAGGTACCTTGCTATTGCCCGTGCGGTGAAAAGGAAGGACACCACAGTCTGCTCGATTGCTACACCAGCAAACACGGTGTGACCTGCAGGATCTGCCAGAAGGAAGCAGTCTTCTCTTACTTAGAACACAAGGACGGTAAAACCCCAGCGCAAATTCGCAAAGCCATGGCTGACGGTGAAGCGATGCGGCTCGACCTCGATAAGGAAATCGACCGCTTCTACACGGAGAGCCCGGCTGCCAAGAAGTAATCCAAGCGCGCGTACGGATTCAGCTAGCTGAAGTGCGAAGTTCAATATGGAAAGGAGGTGAATCCCATGAAATATGAAAAGCCAGAAATCGGCGTAATCGGCCCGGCCGTCCATGCGATCCAATCGCTTGGCGCCAAGAACGGCACCAGTCCGGACGAAGATTGCGGCGGCCCCGTAGGCAGTTTTACTACCTGCCCATTTGCGGCTGACGAATAAAGACCAAGCCGGAGCGTCTGGTCAAACCGGGCGCTCCGGCTTTCTTACTAACTGCCGAAGATTTCATTTCGGACTCAGAATGGCGCACCCAACAGTCGAGAAATGTGATCGTTCGTCCCTGTACCTTGATGGTCTCTGGCACCTCGTGCTAAGCGGAATGCATTCGAACGCAAACCAATCAAGAGTGTGCCCGTCCACATCAAGAAGCCGGCAATCGCTAATTTTGCGGCCGAGGCTTCAAGTACCGATCAAACCATTCGATCATGCGATTCGCACTGTCGACTTGATTCGCGTACCCGGTGACTAGATGTCCCTCACCCTGGTATTTCGCATAGTCCACAGTCTTTCCGAGTCTGCGCAGGTCGACGAACAGCTCATCGCCCAAAAAGGACGCAACCGTGTCATCCGTTGATCCGTGCAGGATGAGCAGCGGGGTGCAGACGCGGTCCAGGTAAAAGACTGGCGAGTTTTCAATATACCGATCGCGAGCCTGCCAGGGAGTTCCTCCGACCAATATCTGACCGGTCTCTTCTGTGGTGCCAAATGCCGACCCGTCCTCGGCCATCTCCCCATACATTCCGATGAGATCGGCAACTCCGTTCGCCTCGACAGCCGCCTTGAACCTCGGAGTCTGGACGAGAAGCGAAAGCGTCGTATACCCTCCGTAACTATGACCCATCACGCCCAATTCTTCGGGAGAGGCAATTCCCATTTCGATGACCTTGCTCACCGCAGGTAGAATAGTCTTTGCCAGGTCCAGCATAGCCGTGCCCATATGCTGGGGCGCATCCGGCATCAGAACCGCATAGCCGCGCGTAGCATACAGCTGCAGGTTGAAGTAGGGCATGCTCCGGTCAAACCCTCCAAAAGCTTCAAGCGATTCCGACTCATTCACGCCGCCGTACACCAAGGTAATCAGAGGATAGCGCTTCCCCTTTTCATAATTGGAAGGCAAGAGAAGAGCTCCCCGCAAGCGAACCCCGTCATCGTCGATCCAGTCGATCAGCCTGCCGGTTCCCATCTTGTATTTGTCCAGTTGGGCGTTCAGATGCGTCAGACGCTTGGCCTTGCTGAATCCCGCATCCGCCACCCAGATATCCGTGGGGTGGCCCGAATCCTCAGAACTAAAGGCAAAGAGTTGACCATCCCGGGATGCGACTGTGACGCGTCCCCGGTGGGCTGGAGAGCAGGTGTAACATTCCTGCCGTTCAAAGAGCTTGCTGGTTGCGCCCGTCTCTAAATCGAGCTTGTAGAATCCATCCTGCTTGTTTTCATCATCTCGAGTCATGACCAGAGTGGATACGCCCCGGTCCGGAGTGACCAGGAAATTGCCAGGCTGCGCAATCAGTTCCCGGATCCGGTGGCCCGGGATCCTTCCGATCTCACGCGTCGCACCGTCAGGGACGCCCGTCTCCCAGAGGCCTCCTTGCCTGAGGTAGTAGACCTTGTCTCCCGTTCGATTCCACAAAGGGATTGCGGTGCGCGTCCAGCGGGAACTTCCATTTGCCCCTGCGTCCACAGGAGAACTCGCGAAATGTGTCAGATTGCGCGGCGGCGAACCATCGGCTGAGGCGAGGTAGATATCGTACGAGGAACTCTTATCTCCTTCCGCGCAATAAACAAGCCGCGACCCATCGGGCGAGAAACTGAATTCACCTGAAAAATTGAGCGGTACTCCAGCCGCAAAGACTCTCTCTTGAGCGCTCGTAAGCGTAACAACACGCAGAGCATACAATTCCTGCTGTGCTCCAGGCTTCTCAAACTGTTCTGGACTCGAATAGGCGACGCTCTGGCCGTTTCCCGAAACCTGGAATGTACTGATCCGTTTGCCTTGAACGAGGTTCACACTCGTTCCCTCCGCGACGTCGACGAAAACAAGATCACGCAGAAACTGATCGAGCGTCCAGGGACCGGAGTGAGCTTTTCCGTTTTCAGGCTGTGCTCGATAAATGATACCTGTCGTGCCTCCGCGGGCCGCGTCTTTGTCCCTCTGGTCAGTCCTATCTGCCACACCGACTTTTTTCAAGTACTCCGGGATGGATAGTCCCTCCGGCACGATGGTCACCAGCACTTTGTGACTATCCGGAATCCAGACGAGCTCTTGTGGCCCCCACAGACGCACCGGAGCTTCAAGGACTTTCTTGATCCGGTCCGTTTCTGCATCCCAAGTCCACAACCGGGCCTGGCCGTCAGCATCGCGGTCCGACAAGAACGCCAGATAACGGCCGTCGGGTGACCACGCCGGAGACCAATTGTCGGCTTTTCCTTCCGTCAGGTTTCTCGTCTCGTTTGTCTTCACATCGGCAATATAGATGTCACTGTCGAAGCCTTCGGGACTTCTTCCGGTCCGGAGTAGCTCCTCTAGTCCATCATTGCGCACTGTCCGTGTGGTTCCCCTCCTCACGACTGTATACGCGAGCCGCTGGCCATCGGGCGCGAATTGCTTGACGCTTCCTGAAATTCGCATTTCAACGATATCTTCCACCCGCATGGGAATGGCTTCCTGGCTGAAGACAGGTTTCTGGCCGGCAACTATCCATCTTAGAAAGAAGAGCAAGAGTACGCGTGCCCAAGTCTTCTGTGATTTGCTCCGCAAGGTTTTTCCCCTCCCTCCAGTTTTTAAAATCATCGAAGACCTTCTTAGGCCAGGCGCGACTGGCATTTCCTCAGATAGCCAGTCGACGGCTGGCAAGTGCAGGAAAGCCCCCGGCGCGGATTGGTTTAGAAGTTCAGTTTGAGCGCTAATTGGACAGAACGCGGCCCGCCCATCTGGTATAACGGGCTCAAGCCCCCTCCACCAACTACGCCCCCGCTGAGATATTGCCCCAGCGTCTCGGAGGAAAGGCCGAAACCGCTCTGGAAGAGCTGATTGTTTGGAGACCCGAAATTGGGGTGATTCAAGACGTTGAACGCTTCCACACGGAATTGCAGCTTGAGTGATTCGCGGATTGGAAAGTCACGGTGTAGCGCGAAATCCCACTGGGCGGCACCGAAGCCTCGCAGACCGTTCCTGCCAAGGTCTCCTTGCCGAATGGGCAGTCCCGTGCTGCTGTCGACCGGGGGATCGGTGAATGCCGCCGGATTGAATCCTTTTCCGCCTGGACAGGACACTCCAAAAACGGCAAAGCAGTTGGACCCGTAGATGTACAGCGGCTGGCCTTTGACTACGTCAGGGCGGATATTGGTCAGACTGTTGCTCCCTAGATAGAAGAAATTCGGATCGCTCAAATCGACGGGTGGCGCGGTTCGCGCGACGATAAAATTCTCTGTCGACCATCCACTGAGGAACGCGCGCGCAAATCTGTGGACGTGCGGAGAAGGAAGGTCGTAGGTGAGACCTGCGGTAAAAGCGTGGCGGATATCGAAATCTGAATCGCCGCGGTTGTCGACGGTAGCGCCCGCAATGTTTGTATTGCTCCTGCCGCCATACGATCCAGCCGAAGCATCATCTATCGAGTGAGAGTAGGTCCAGGAAGACAGCATCTGAAGGCCATGCGAATACCTGCGGCGGAATTGGACCTCAAGTGCGTTGTAGTTGGATGCGGCGGTGTTATCTTCAAACACGCCGTCCACAATGCTGGGGTTCGAAGGCGGGCTGTTCACTTGTGTTGCTTGCAGCAAACGTCTTCCGCTGGCCCCGATATAGGAGACCGAAACCGCCTGTTGCGCGCCGAGCGCCTGCTCGATAGCCACGTTCCATTCGAGCGTGTAGGGCAACTTCAGATTCGGGTTGAACACAAACAAGTCGGTTAGAGTTGCAGAGGGCGGAATGACGGGTGGAGCGATCTGAGCATCCGTAAACGGAAAGGGCACCCTGCCTGGAAACCGGAACGCCCCCAAGGGAGGGAAGCCCGAAGCAAGCAAATTCCCCGCTTCGGAACTTACCAGATCGTAGAAAACTCCCACACCTCCGCGCAGAACCGTTTCGCGATTCTGCGTTTGGCGGAGTTGATACGCCGCGCCGAAGCGCGGGGCTATGCTCCCGAACGGGGTCTTGAACGGCGGCGTGCCTTGAGGTGCCACCGCCAGCGCCGAAAAATCAGTGAGGCTATAGCCTGTGACGGCTGCGATGTTTGGACCGCTGAGAGCCGAAGGGGCAAAGTCCACGTCCCATCGCAATCCGTACGTCAGCGTCAACCGGGCGCGCATCCGCCACGTGTCCTGGGCGTACGAGCCTAGATTCCGGAAAAGCAGAGTCGGACTGGAGGTCGAAGCCACCCGGCCGCCGTCTCCCATGCCCGCCACGGCATCGGCCACTGTAGAGAAATCGACGACCTGGCGGTACCTCGGTGGCGCCAAGAGGGGCGTTAACCTCCGAAAGTCCACGCCAAACTTCAGGCTGTGCGCGCCCTTCTGCCAGGCGAAACCGTCGACGGCATTCACCTGACGCTGGAGAACATGTTCGCCCGACCCGTCAACCAGATTTGAGCCTACGTTTAAACTGATGAGCTCGAGCGTAAACGATCCATTGCTCGCATTGAAGGGACTTGGGAATGGAAGAGCCGCAAGCGGAACGGCGCCGCCAAAGGCATCCATAGAGGAGGAGGCCTTCGCGTTTACCTGGCTGTAGTTGACCCGTAGGTCGTCCGTCATTTGGGGAGACAGCGTCCATGTGCTCCCAATTGTGGCGGTCTGCGTTGTCACGCTGGAGGTGTTTACAACGCTCAGGGGTGAATTTCCGCTGGAACCCCGATTGTCAAATCCCGAAGGAGAATAATTATATCGCGCGAACAAGGTCCACCGGCTGCTCACAGTGTGGTCGAGTCGAAGGCTATAGGCGTCGAGGGTGGCGGGGTTCGAATACGTCGCGTTGAATTGCGCTTGGCCAGTGGCGGGGTCATCGGGTCCGTTCGGCAAAGGAAAGGCACTTAGATAGGGTTGCATGCCCGCGACAGCGTTTTGCCGCGCGGCAGCATCGGGAACGGTGCTCAGGGTAGTTTCAGGGAGCCGCAAACGAAGACCTTCGTAGGAAAAGAAAAAGAATGTCTTGTCCTTCTGAACGGGTCCGCTGAACGTTCCCCCAAAATCATTTTGCCGCTCCTCCGCCTTCGGCAACGGAGGATTGTTCGTGTAGCCGTTGAACCAGTTGTTTGCGTCGAGTACATCATTCCTCAGGTAATCGAATAGAGTGCCGTGAAACTTGTTTGTGCCAGAGCGCGTAGCGATGGAAATCTGTGCTCCTGGTGTTCTGCCAAACTCCGGCGCAAAGGTTGATGTCTGAATCCGGAACTCCTGCAAGGCGTCCACCGATACCAGACTGTTTGTACCTCCCATCGCGCTGAACGATCCCAAGCTCCCGCCGAGCCCGTTGCCCCCTGCTTGACTGGATGCCACGCCCACGCCAATGTTGGCGCTAACGCCGTCAACCAGCCAATAGTTCGATGCTGCGCGCTGTCCGTTCACGCTGAACTGCCCATTGTCGAAGCTGCTGGTGGGCGTAACCACCACTCCTGGCGTCAAGTAAATCAGCGTCTGAAAACTCCGCCCATTCATCGGAATATTTTCCGCGAACTGCCGGTCTACGACGGTGCTCACGGTCGCGTCCGTCGTATTGATCAGCGGCGCGCCACCTTCCACTGTCACCGTGACCGAGGAAGCCCCGATGGGAAGTGTGAAATTGATCGCCAGCGCGTCCTGCACGTTCAAGATGATGTCCGGCTTTATAATGGTCTTGAAACCAACCTTCGAGACCTGAATGCGGTAGGGCCCAGGAGGAAGATTCGGAATGGAATAAATGCCTTCTCCGTTGGTCAAGGTCACGTACTTCACGCCGGTAAGATCGTTCACCGCGATAACTTCGGCGCCAAGAATAGACTTCGTGTCGGGATCCAGCACGATTCCCGTGACAGAACCGTTCGGCGATTGCGCCAAGACAGAACTGCTGCAAAATAAAAAGAACACCAGAAGGAGGGCTACCCGGTTTCTTCGCACGAATACTCTCCTGTCACTTCAAGAGATGCGGACACTCATGCGGCTTACCAAGTAACCCCCTGCTTCCGTACCACACACATTTCAAAATCTTCTGGAGCGGCACACTCGTGCCTGCGGCAAGAACTTCGCGCTTAGAGGCTACTCCCTCGTCTGCTGCGATCTGCGGCTCTTCTCTTTTCGTCCGCAATTCCGGACGGGCAGACCGTGCATTTCAGGCTGTTTCTGTTCGAGTGTCGCTAGCTAAGGATGGTTCGCGTTTACTTTGAGGTAGGCAAAAAGGAGAGGCTTGCCGCTGGGTTTCTCGCTTCCGCCGTGCGGCTCGACGGTGACAAACACTGCATCAATCTGCTGCAAGGTCTTTGCGTCATTGAATTTCAATACCCAGCGCTTCTTTGCATCGTTGTCCTGGTAAAACATACCGAGGTTCAGTGCCTGCGTGCGGTCGGGACCCCGCCAGCCCCACGCCTGGAAGGTACTCGCGTTTTTATATCCGGGTGCGTCGTTCAAGTCATACCCGTAAAAAATCAGCGACTTCCCTTTTGTGTAAAAGACGCGCCCAAAAGCCTTCTGCGTTTCACCCTTCCGTTCGACGTCGTAGACCTCGGCGACATACAAATCCCTGGCTCCCATCAACTCGCGGATGTCCCGGTCGTGCGAGAGCAGCTCTCGCTGTTGGTCTGTGGTGTGTTCCTGGTCCCTTACGGCCCGCGAGAGATCCTCAAGCTTGGCCTCGAGGCCAGCGGCGTGCGCCAAATCCTCCGAGCGTTGCTGCTCAAGAGCGTCGAGCTTCTTCTCCGATGCCTGAAGCGCTTCCTGTTTCATCTCGAGCTCTTGTGCCAGATGGTCGCGCTCTTCTGCCAATTGCTTCTTCTCCTCCTCTCCCGTTTGCGCGGTCCTCTCTTGTCCGGATTCGAGGGCTTTCAGCTTGGCAATTTCTCCCGATTGAACGGCCATCTCGCTTCGAAGCTCAGTGATCGTCTTGCTTCGCTCTGCGAGCTGCGCGTTGGCGGTATCCCGATCGCGGCTCACTGCCTCCGCTGTTTCGAAGACTGGAGCGGGCGCCACCCCTCCGGTTCCTAGCTCCTCGCGTGCGACATCCGCGCCACGATGAATTCCCATCCTGTAGGTCAGGATGCCCAGCGTCACACAAAGTAAAAAGACTGCGGCGAGCGGCAACCAGAAATGGAATCGATCCAGGCGCCCGGGGAAGCTGGTCCTGGCTGGGAATGGAGCGGCACGAGGAAGCGTTTCCGCTTCGCCTGGGCGTTTTGCGCCTTCGGTACTTTCTTCTGACAATCGCTTGAAGAAGGAGGCTTCGGCTTTCTCTACGGAAAAAGAAGAACTCTCCTCGGGGATGTCGCCGGAAAGGCCGGGGGCCAAAGCAGGAATTGCTTTATCGATGACCGCCTCGAACTGTTCCATCGCTTTCCGGCAATCGGCGCATACCGCTAGGTGCTGCCGCAGCCTGTTGCGCTCTTCCGCAGTGAGGCAGCCGGTGGTTGAAAGCGCGCACAGTTCCAGAAATTCTTCGTGCGGTCCCATACGCGGCCGCACCGCATTGCCCGGTTTTCCCTCCCTATCTACCATATGGTTTTTTGGTCCAGCAATGGAATTGCCCCAAAGCTCTTTCGGAGGATCGCCTAATCCGTGGTGAAGAATAATCTATCACTGGGCCCGCCGCCGTCCAAACACCTTCTGCCGTCGTCCGGAATTCCGGACACTGCCATGCGCTCAGTTCCCTTCTCGCCCTAAGGAGTGCCCGGGACCAAACGGCGCCCTATCGCCCGGGCATGTGCCTACGCAATTTATTTAAGCCACGATAATAATGATGCTTCACGTTCCCCGCGGACTGACCCAGCTGGACGGCGATTTCTCTAAATGTATACCCTTCGTAAAAATACAGCCTCAGGGTCTCCCGCTGGTCTAGTGACATATCGTCCAGAGCTTTGCGGAGCGCTTCCTTGCCAAAATACGCCTCAAAGGATTCATCGTAGAGGCCTGCGGAAGGGGCGGCGATTTTCTCGGCACTCTTCTGCGCCTCGCTCGGCGCGTGACAATGCCTTGCATTCAGATAGGTTAGCCGCGAGATCGCGCGTTGGTAGGTCATATGGACAATCAAAGAACGCGCCGTACCCTTCGAGCTATCAAACATCGCAGCCTTCCGATGGATAAGAAGGAAGACATCTTGCAGAAGGTCGTCAGCCTCCTCATTGTTCCGGAGAATTCTTCTGCCCACGCTCCAAACCAAACGAGCGTAGCGCCTGAAAAGAACGGCCAGGGCCTCCTTGTCTCCGGTTGAGATCTGTAGAAGCAGGGATTCGTCGGAGACTTCTGGTGGCGCTTGTGGCCTATCTTCCGTGACGAGGGAGGCAGTTGATTTCTCTCTTGGCAGAGAAAGGGATCCGAAATTGGCGGTGGCGGAGGAGCTCACCTTTCCTCGTATCCGACCCGCGTTAGCAAACACAAAGTCACATACCAACGCAACGGTCCTAAAATCCTTAGAGCACAAAGACTAGAGCGAAATAAAATACAGTGATATCCATCTTTTACACGACTTTATTGCATTTTGTCGTGCAATATATAGACGCACAATACAACAAGTGCCTCCTGTTTCAAAGTTAATTTTCAGGGGTGTGGTGTTCTGGGCTAGGGAGGGCGACCGCCAGGGCGGTTCTTTCGTTTGGCTTGCAGCGCTCTACGCCCCCCGCTTCGCGGTCATCCTCCCGCCTTTGCGTCCAAGCTCGACGGCGGCGGGGTCCTTCTGCTTTGCCAAATTCTCAAGACAAACTTTGCCTGCCTGCATCAATTCGAAGTGGAATCCGCAGCTCTAGCCTCAGGTGCAGGAACGCGTGGGTTTGAAACAGCTCTTTATAGCAATGAACTCTGGCCTATGGCTCTATGACGTCTCGGATCAGCCGATACACACGACGCAGTTTTTCTTCATTGCACACGTCTATCGCGGCATCTATTTTCCTTCGTAGGGACCGCGCATCTGAATCTTCTCCTTCCAGTAGCACGAAATCATTCACTGGCACATTCAGCGCCTTAGAAAGTGCCATGATCGTATTCAACGTGGGACTGCTACGCCCGTTTTCTAAGGCACTCAAATACTTTGCATCCCCGTGAGTCCGCTCAGCAACCTGCTCCTGGGTGAGTTTTGCTGCCTCCCGAATCGATTTCAGTCTTCGGCCAAACGCTTTCGCGTAATTCACGGTAGTCTCCCGCCACAGACGCTAGCGAGAGCCAATCGTGATGAACACCAGCAATAACACGAATATTCATCACATTCTATTTCTATAGATAGAGCAATATGCTGGGTAACCTGGCCATCTGGCATTTTTGCATGCGATGCTGGTCTTCCTAAAGTAATGCGCATGCTATCTACCGAATGGTGGGACCGGGCAATCGCTTGGTACCTCGTGAATCGAGGGAGCAAGTACTGGCAGGAAAATTGGGAGAATCATGTCGACATGCTGGAAAATGACCACGTTGGTCCGCTCTATAAGACGATTTTGCACCGGCCTGAACAAGGAAACATCTTTGAGAAGCACATCCTCGGCCCTCAGGCAATCTCCGTATCAAAGGTAAACCTGATAGTCAGCATCTTTACGCTATGTATCTGGGTCGTGCTGCTTGTGCATTCGCTTCTCGCAGGCCAACATAAAAGCCCCCTGGGCTGGAGGCATTTTATAGTCGGCGGTATCACTCTATTCTTTATAGTTTTTGCGCGTTTTGGCGCTAAGACGCATTTGGGCTCGCATGAACATGTTGTGACGAAACGTAAAACCACAATAATCGAGAACCAAACGAAAGCGGCTCCAGACGATGGCCTATAAAGTTTTCATCAGCTATTCCACGAAGGACATCCCCAACGTCGATGCATTGCGAAAGCTTTTGCAGTTCCCCGATGTCGAATGCTTCGTGTCCGAGTACGCCGTCACGCCGGGCGCGCCGCTTGCCCCCACTATAAAAAATGCGATTCAGACCTGCGATCTGTTCGTTGTGTTGTGGAGCAAGAACGCGTTGGCCTCGGAATGGGTAAGTCAGGAAATCGGCATAGCGCACGGAGGGCAGAAGCCGATTCTGCCCTTTGTGTTGGAGAAGAACCTGCAGCTTCCGGGATTCATCAAGGAGCTTCGCTACGTCGCCGCGTTTCAGGATCAATTTAGCAGCGCAGGAGGGCACGTGGAGATCGAAATCGGGGACTGCTTCGGCAATCTGGTAAAGCCGCGCGAATGGTTTCTGGTTCCGCTCTTTGTCGTCAACGAACTGGTGGAGCGCATAAGGGACGGTTCGATTACAGGATACGTCTATGATCCGAAGGCTGCGCGTTTGGTAAAGGCGGCCTCGTAAGCAGGTAATTTTCAAATCAAATGGAAGGGTCAGATCCCTTTTGAGTGAGGCAGACCTGACTAGTAGGAAAACCCAGGATAGATGAATGCGCCCCGGATCGTTTCTGCGTCCTTCTCTGAGACCCCGCAGGCCCGAACCGTGTCGTACCAATGGCCCACCTGTGCTCTCGTATCTGCAATGATTTTCTCGGCCTCATCTTTCTGTAATAAAAAGCGGGCGTGCTGGGAAAGAATATTTTTCGCGTTCGCGAACCGACCTTGATCTCCACACACCAGCGCCAGATCGCGGCGGTCGAGGCTTACGACGGGCGACGGAGTGAGGTCGTACGCGGGCGACAGCGCCCAGTCAACGTTTCTGGCCAAGAGGGCATGGTTGCGCGGATGGTCGTCAAGGTTGGAAATAAGGGCATTGAAGCAAATGCGGCGGAAGAGTTCGCGAGCATCTTTGTCCGCCTCTGCGACGATGCGGCGCATTTCCTCGACAAGGAGGATATAAGACCATCTCTCTCGTGCGTCGTTGGTTTCGTCAGAGCGCAGCACGGTGAGTCCGCTCATCATGCGCGCGCGCGTGTAGCCCTCCGCCGTCTTTTCCCGGTCGAACCGTTTGACAAGCAAGACGTCTTTGCCGCCGACGGCTTCTATTCGGCTTTCGGGCACGTTGATTCCGCATTGCCGGGCGAGGCGGAGCATAGCATATTCTACACGAGCATAGTTCCAGCGGTCATCCTGCCGGTTGAATTTGGCCATCCAAAGCCCGCGGTCATCCTGCACGACTGTCTTCGGACGAGCGCCGCCCATCGACGTGCCGAGCAGCAGCAATTCTTGAACCTGAGGAGAGGCCGGGTCCGAGGGAATTTCGTCCTTAATCAAGGCGTCGGCAAGATCCTGCAGTTTGGCGAGGTCGAGGGTCTTGTTGAATTTTTTCTGAGGGGCGGGAGGCACATTGCCGAGCCCGAAGCCGAGCGCGCCTGCTCGGTCATCGGGAGATTCGAGGAGGTAGTCCATCTCTCCGAGATTGGTCTTTCCTGCGTGCTTTTCGATGACACGGCGTCCCCAATAATCGGGACCGGCGTCACGCAGTGCGCCGAAGACGCCTTTCAGATGCACGTTGCTGTAGGTTTCGTTGGACAGCTTCAATTCCACCGGGTCGATTGGCACCGCTTCCGCATTCTTAAGGTAGCTTTGCCCGTAGACAAAGCGTCCGAGTGGTGCGCCTGAATCTGTCTGTTGCAACACAAATTTGCCGGCTGTGACTGCTGAAGTCTTGCCCGGAAGCGTGATGTAGACGAAGCATTCGCGCCCTGGATTAGAACTCATTGTCGAGATCTCCACTCTTATGGGCGCGCTTGCCTTCCTTGGCAGACGCCAAGGCGAGGCCTTCCTTGTCAGCTAAGGGATCTGCTAGCTTTTCGAGCGGACTGAGCAAGTCATACGCCCAGAGCAGGGCAGCGTAGACAGCCACGCCCGTCGATGCTTTGCCGCTCTCGGCATCCCGGATGGCGCGGGATCCCGTGCCAATTCTTTTGGCAGCCTCTTCGATGGTCTGCCTGCGCCGCAGCCTTGCCAGACGTAGATTGCGGCCGACCTTTTTTAACGCCTGCTCAACGGCGTAAGGCGGGGCTTCCAGCAGCTTGTTGCGAGCAACCATGTTCCCTCAAGAGCACGTAAAGTTATTTAATGTGCTCTTAAGAGCATATCGCATATTTTTGTGGAATAGCAAGGAAATGCCCTTGAGGGCAGGTTAAACCGGATAATGTGCTCTTAAGAGCACTAACCAGGCCACCCAGGGCTCTATGGAGCTTGTCAGCAGGTAAACAGGCTTGTAATGACTAATCGTCTCGCGGAAACCCAGCCGAAACTATTCACAGGGGAGGATCTTTCGTACACCGTGCGCCATTCGAGCGAAGACCTCCAGGTACTCTGGAGCTGAAACGACCTCCGTTTTGTCCGTGGGGGCTACCACTCCCAGTGGTGTCGCGTCGGGAAGCGCGCTTTTTCTGTACAGTTCTAGGAAGAGCTCGCGAAAACCATTCTTGCCTTCGTAATCGCCAATTGTCTGCGCCCACGTATTTGCCGCGAAGTCCGCCAACTGAATCAACCATTGAGTTTTCGAATCCTGAAAAAGGATCTTACCTTTCAACATCTTGTTCAGGTCGAACGTCCACCGCTCGGATTTTCGCTCGCCGTACTTGGCTAGAAGAGGATGAGACTCATCCAGACTCGTTGGTATCCTGAGTGGCACGGTACGCGACCAGTTGGCAATCCACCCGAAAAGCGAGTCTTCGAGCAGAAGTTCTTCGCGGTTCCTGGCTCTCCCAGTTCGGTCAAAAATCAAGGTTATCGGATCGTAGTCCGAACGAAATTGATCGCAGTAATATCGGCAGGCAATAGATTCGATGGCCTTGAGAACCGCAATCCCGTAGGAAACGAGACGAGCCATGACGGGTGCGCTCAAACGGCCAAACCGTTTTGCCAAAGCAGCTCTTTCTCGGATCGTCATTGAGGACGATTCCGTTTTGAGGTTATTTTCGATCAGTGAACGAATTCTCGCTGGCGCAGTCGCGAAGAACGATGGGTCATTAAATCCGAGATTAACCGAAAGTGGAATCAACATTACGTCGCTGTGGGCTTTCAGAATTTCGAGGAGTACTTGACGATGAGTCAGCGATAGCAGAGCCCCTTTGGGTTCCCCTTGGCGAAATTCATTGCTGCTTAGCTGGCCTACAAACCAATCAAAATCCGCCTTCAGTCCCTGCAATGCTCGATCGGGCAGGATGATTCCCACAACGAAAGCGAACTTGTAAGCGGCATTACGCGCGGTATTGAAGTCACCGGATTCGTCGAAATATATTTGCATGTGTTTGTCCGTCGCCTCAGAACCCGGCCACCATTTTAGGCGAAGGGGTGTTGATGCTTGAAACTTCGGTGCCTTTCTGGCGACGCTGAGACCCTCGACGGTAATTGGCCATTCCGGACCGACGTTGGGCAACGTATGGCAAGAAAACTGTCTCACTGTAGGGGTGCAGTCGGACGATTTGGCAACAACTTGGGAACAAACATTGACGAATACCGTGCAAAACCCTGATGCAAGACATAGGAAAGTGCTAGACGAACCAACTACTTAGCGTTTCTGCTTTTGCCTTGGGCACACAGGAGGCGCCCGGTTCAAATCCGGGCGCCCCGACCAAGGCGTGCCTCCTTATTTCAGACGTTTAAACGAACCCTGGTTCACCCAAACCTCTCCATTGGAAAACAAGCAGACGGGAGGCCAGGTCGTTCAGGTTGTTCGTTATCAGAGCCCTGGATCACGCTGAACTTCGTGGCGACTGCCGAGAGACAGGCGTGCATCTGAAAAAAACTCCAGCAAGAATACCGGATTTTGACCTGAGTCTGTGGACTTTTTCCAACCCACAATATGGGATGTCTTGTACGACTTCCGCGTGGTTTGGCAGTCCCCGCGGTCTTGTAAGTTGTTCTAAAGCCTAACCACGCTACCCTGATAAGGTCGCGTTCTCGACTAGCAGCTTCGCAGAACTGCGCTTCAGGACAACAAAACACAGTGGACGCCTTCAGGCCGCTTGTAACGGAATAGCTTCCGGATCACTCGCCCGGCGATACGGTTTAGATTGGATGCCATCCTGAGCGCTGCACTCAGTTGGGCTCTTCGAAGCTGACATTTCAGACCGCGCACGCGATCATTGCTGAGCCGGGCACGGTGTGACCTTCAAGCCAGGCCTCGCGCCGGGGATGCCGCGAACGTGTTGCGTAGTCAATATCTCTCCGCTTCTGAAGGAATTGATACTAGAAGCCTGTCAATTTCCAGCGCTCAATAGAAGAACACAGATACAGCGCCATCTCATTGGCCTGATCGTGGAGCTTTTGCATTCCTCAGAACTCCTTCCGCTTCAGCTTCCCCAACCAGTCGATCCGCGAGCCCAGAAGGTCGCCAACTTGCTTCTTTCCAATCCCGCGAATCCACTACCTACCCAGGAGGTCTGCAGACAAGCCGGCGCGAGCAAGAGAACCGTTGAGCGATTGTTCCGGCAGGAAATTCACATGACGTTTGGGCGGTGGAAACAGCAACTGCGGCTGATCTATAGCCTGCGACTTCTGGCGCAAGGACTGAAAATCACGAGCGTTGCTCTTGAGGCGGGATACAGCTCTCCCAGCGCGTTCATATCGATGTTCAAGAATCTTTTGGGAACCACTCCGGGACATTATTTTCGAACGGACTCAAGCGATCTGACGTAGGCAAAATGCCCGGGACTCCTCTTCCATTCCTTTCTCTCTCGAACCAATTCTAGCCACGCGATGGCGGAACAACGGGTGCTGACTCAAGAGCACAATCCATTTCTCCATTTTTGCCGTTTGCCGGGCTTTCTTCGAGTTCTTGCAGGCTGGTGATGTGTGCGGCTTGATCGGCCCTAACCGGGTTGGATCCTGGCTAATGGGAAGTACTAGACCACGATCGTCTGGCCGGGGCGAGTGATCTGGTAGGACTCACATTCCGGGCTCGAATCTAGAATAGTGAGTCGCCCTCCATTTGAAAACGTGAGTATTAGCGTGCCATTTCCCTGGCGATCGAAATTCTGTATCGTGGCGCTCAGGAGAGACACCGTGCGGGCTGCGATTTGCGCTGCACCCGGCTCTGGTTTCCAGATCCATTCTTCCTGTCCATCAAAATAGTTAAACTGGCTTTCGACGTAAATAATCACATCTTCATCGAAGGCAAACTGGATTTGATACACACCAATGTCGACCTGTACGACTTCTCGGCCGTTCAGAAAATTCAAATCCAAGTCTTTGCTCAACCCGTACATCGGTGGTTCCTAGCGGGGCGTGCCCTGATGAATTGTAGATGACAACTCACCCATTTGTGCTCTTCGAATTTTTGGATTTGCCAGGAGGGCTTGGATCATTTAGGGAGGCCGCTGATTCCCGTAAATTCTCGATGTGCACTGAGGGAACCATCAGGAATCACGACCAAGACCCACGGCGTGCTGGATGTAAGAATGTGGGCATGCATGGCCAGCTCGGCGTCATGGTCTGGACGCAGTTCCATCCTCTGTGTGTCCGGCTCATGCAATTCCAGGTTGTGAGTTCTCACCTCGAGAGTATGGACGCCCGCACCTTCTCCGTGGATTCGCAACGTCAGTTCGTTGGCGTCTGTCGCTTCGACAGAGACGGTGAAATCCGCCGCCCGGCTAGCACGCAGTTCGAGGTGATAAACTCCGCCCGAGAGCGCGGTAACCGTGGTGTGGGCCCTGCCCCGGCGAACGCTATATTCTCCTTGCGGTACTTGGGCCCTAAACTTGCCGCTCGCCGGATCCACGAGGACTTGAGTCAGGCGTCCGGTCCTCTGCTCGCGGAACTCGACAGGTTCGCGCGATGAGAGATCGGCGTCTCCCTCGAGGACTGCCTCACCATGCAAATCCTGCATCAGCCAGATCCACTCGCCTACCGGCTGCGTCCACACCTCTTTGTAGGTCCAGCAAATTTGCGTTGGCCAGTAGGGGGCGTCGTTGTATTCCTTTGTTTCGATGCCTACGGGCAATGCGCCCACCATCTGTCCGGAGCGCACGCTGTAGAGCGGTGTCCAGTCATAGCCTTCCCCGTACATGACGCTGGCAGAAAATGGGTTGCGTCCTAGGAGCCACTCTGCTTGCTGCTGCGCCAGGTCTTCGGCTTCGAGGTCCCCGCGCAATTGCCCTGACGCCGAGAGAGCTTTTGTCTCAGATAGCAAAACACTGGAATTCCCTCGGAAGTCAAACCACACGGGAAATCTCCGAAGATAGTATTCTCCTCCCAGGGAAACGCCGCGATGGACTTGCTCGAGATAGGAGTCGCGGTCGGCGGCGCGCAGCGGTGTCCAATCCTTCGATTCGGGCAATAGCCGCGCTTCACTCTCTTTATAGATTGCCGCCGGCAGTACGTTGTAGGGCTCATTGATCTTGGCGGCGGCCTGCTGGTAGTACTTGGAGTGCAGCACGATCGCAGCGTACCACTTCATCCAGTTCTCGTGACTTGGAAAGCTCTCACACAGATGCACCAATGCAATGATGGGCTGTTCCTCTTGCCCGATATGAAAGCGATGAAAGAGATTCTCGCGCTTGGGACCAGTATAAAAGTAGCCGGTCAAGGGGAGGCTCCACGGCTGCAGTGTCTGCTCTTCGGACGCAACGATCAGATCGCCAAGTCTCAGGGCCTCATCCGCATAGCGCTGCTCGCCAGTGGCACGGTATAAGTCGACGGAAGCAATTGCGCCGAACGAAATGCGCTCCAGCTCATCCTGTGCTCCATAGACTTCTGGAAGCGGAGCGGCGGTCTTCCATCCCTCCACGGCGTATTTCCAGTCCTGCTCTGCTGTCTTAAGGCTGCGAACGGCAAGTTCGGGATTGCTCTCTTTCAGGACGCGGGCGGCAAGAGCTTCAACAGCCGCCACGCGGAAGTTCCACTCGGGTTCGTTCACCGCTTGGCCGCTGCGATCGTCGGCGTCGCCGATGATCCCGTTGGTCCAGTAACTGATCAATTGGCCTTTAGCGCGATATCCATCGCCAAAGCTCGTCTTCAGCACCCAATGAAGCCCCCAGGTCGCTTCTTCGAGCAAGCGGGCACGCAGCACAGGATCTTCTCCTTGCTGCTGAAGACGTTCGGCGAACGAAAAAAGGGCATAGGCCATTCCTGGAGTGTTGCCGGTGGCCGAGAGATCTCCCGCATCGTGATAGCCGCCATTGACGATAATGCGTTTATCTCCGTGGATGCTGTAATCGTCCAGGTGGCAGATTCCATGAATCCCCGGAATCTCCATTCCACACCGTTCGCTGTACATAAAATTGATGGCTTTCCAGATGCTGTCACGCCACGCGCCCTGGCCGATCTGAAAAGGGCGGGTCGTCGTGGCGCCCGCGCGAAGGACATATTCGCCGGGCGTCTGAATCTCGGAGAAATCCAGCAACGCGTACTTGCCGAGAAGCGTTGTCTGCTGCTGGACTGCCTTGGTGAGAACAGCCTTGCCGGTATTTTGTTCGATCAAGGAAAATTCATGGACGTCGAGGTTGCCTAGAAACGCCTTCTTCGTCGAGCCCGCGGTATACCCGGCATGACTGAACGCTATTTTTCCGGCTGCGACATCCCATCCCTCGACATGATCCGGCTCCACCACCTCGAGTTCCAGCTGGTCGATATATAGAATGGTTTGATCTCCCAGGTCTGGAAGCATTTTAGGAAGGCTGTAGGCAAAATCGAGCTGTGTGACTTTATCCCGGTCGAGCGGCGCGATTTCCCATACCACGTGATTCCATTCGTGGTTCTTCAGGGGGATCGACTCGTGGCGCCCCTCGTTATAGCGATCCGGAAGACGATGTGCACCCTGATTGTGCAGGACTAGAGAGGCAGAGATCGCCGGCGCCCCGATAACGTCGGGATAAACCCAGATGGAAATGCGGTTGTACCGGCTCCAATCCTCGGAAGGAAATTTACGGCTGGCAACCAGATCCTCCCATTCGCCGGCGCCTCCGACCAGCCCCAAATTTTGCTTCGATCGAATTCGCAGCGAGTGTACCCCGTCTTTCACCGGTGAGTCTGCCAGAGCCATGTCTCCCTCTCCGGCGAACGACCACGTCGATGCATCTTCCATGGAATCGAGTACCCGCGAATCCAGCACTTTCTTCTTCAGCCAGCGAGCCTCCGCCCCATCTTCATAGGTTGGCTCGATCGGCATCCTGGGACCTTCCCTCTGGGCGGCAACATAGTGGCTGCCGAAGGCACAACAAACCCACAACGCAAAGAATTTAAATAGGATTCGACTCCACCTGCCTTTCTCCGCGCCGTCGAAACTCGAGTTCATAAGAATCCCCTCTCGGCCCCAAAGTCTATTTTTGGAGATCAATCTAGGTTTCGAACCATTCGCGGCAATTATAGACGGAACTGGACAGCAGCACCGGTAGCGCCCGTTCTTTTGCTTTTGATTTGGTTTGTGTTGGGGGTGGCTGCTGGGTCGAGTAGTTTGCCCGGTGCTCTCAAGGGAGCCGGAAGAAAAGAAGCCTCGCGGGCGGGAGTGCCGTTCAGCGCCGTCTCCGTCCTGAAGCGGCGTTCGAGGAGGTCCGCATGGACGTCTCCGGACGGGACTTCTGCACCGCGTAGCGGAGTTCATTTCTATGAGTGGTGGCAGGTCGCTACGGAGCAGGTATTTCAGACTTTCCTGGCTAACTTCGTATGCTCTACCTGAAGAAGCATTTCCCCATTGAGCCGCAGGTGGCAACGAGTGACGGGACAACCCCGCAGGCAGACCAGCCATCTTGGACAGATAAGTGCTGACGCGGACAGTCGGTTTTCCTTCGACGGCCAGCGGGGGTATTCAATGAGAATTCGAACCGCGATACGAGGGCTGATGCTTGTCGCAACAATTGGGGGCAGCTTATGGGCTGAGCAACTCGCGCGCGCGCAGGATGTCTCGCTGGAGGTGCGCACCAGAGACGGCCGAGCCGAATATCGCTTGGGAGAACCCATCGCTCTCCAGATGGTCTTCACGTCAACCAACAAGCAGTACGTTGTCGATACTTCTTTTCGCCATCCCGCACCCCAACGTAGTCAGGATGATTTCCTGATCAATCCAGAGGAAGGAACCGGCGACCCAATGGAGGATTATCACAGGGCGATGGCCAAAATGAGGATGTTCGATGGTGGGGGTTTGCGCGGGATGGGGCTTCTGAGGAGCGACCCGATCTTGCTCGATCTGTATTTAAATGACTATGTTCGTTTTTCCAAGCCCGGCCGATACGTATTGACGCTCCGAGACCGTCGAGTGAGCGCAGTTCGCAGATCCTCGGACGAACCCGCCCAAGTAATCGAGCTGATTTCGAAGCCGCTAGGCTTGACCATCCTCGCCGCTGACGCGGAATGGCTGAAACAGCAATTGGATTCCGCTCTGGAAGCTCTAAAAAAACGTCCTGGCGTAAACGCCGTCGCCTGCCGAACCCTCACGTCCCTCGGAACGGCAGAGGCGGAAGTCGCCATGGTAGACGCTCTGGAGGACGAATACGAAACGATGGGCTGCGGCTTCTCCCACTCGCTGCTTGGCGTGAGTCATCGACGAATAGTCGTGGACCGCATGCAGCAAAAGCTTGAGAGTCCCGAGGCAAGTGTAAGTCCACCGTTCGTGGAAACTATGGCTACACTGATGGTGCTCGAAGAGAAGGGAGAGACGGACTTCTCCCAACTACAGAAGGAGGCCCGCAAGCAGATCAATGACGATCTCTTCGCTCTTCTGGCCGAAAAGAAAGGCCCGGCCCGGATCGCGGCAATCAGCACGCTCGTCAATGAGAGTCTTCAAGACTCAGGAATCGAAGGCTCAATGCGAAGCGCGCAAGTTTTGCGGCTCGCCGCGGAGGTCTTCGATCAGTTGAGCTCACAAGCGCAGAATACATTGCTCTCCGCGCGCTGGGCCGACATCGCCGGGCCGGCGATGGTGCCGGTTCTGCGCCGATGCGCCGAGGCGGACAGCGCGGTGAGTTGCGGCACCCTGCAGGGGGATCTACTGTTGACACGCTTGAATCAACTTTCGCCTTCCGACGCACGCGAAGTAATTCTTGCAGACATCCAACGGGACAACCCGCGCTTCCCCAGCCGGTTGCTCGGGATCTTGCCCGACAAGGAACTTCCAGAAATGGATGGCGCCCTCCGGGAACACCTGCAGTCGAAGAACGGAAATTTGGATACCACCGCGGGATTGATCCAGCGGTATGCCTCAAGCGGAATCGCTGGAGCCGTCGTTTCGTTCCTTGACGAACGCGGGCTTGGCAATCTTGGCGGCCAGATTGTGCCCAATCTCATTGCCTATTTGCTTCGGGTTCAGCCGGACGCCGGGGAGCAGGCGCTGAAGGCCGCCCTGGCAACAAGGAATGAAACTGGTTCGTACAAGTATCTGCTTCGTGATGTCGCGCAGCGAACCCGGAGTTCGAAAATCCAAGGAATCGCCATCGACGCTCTCTCCGACCCGGACCATGACGTAGTTCTGAGCGCAGTGCAAGCCCTGGCACTCACGGGAGATACTCAGGCGAAAGCCACTCTCTTTGAGCGTCTCGGTGAATGGAACGCGCGATGGATGGGCCGGGAGCACGATATTTTCTGGATTCCCGGCGAGGGCCCGGTCACCGACGACCGCTACCTCGGCGACGAGTTGATTCGTGCCATCGCCACGGGAGCAGGATGGCTTTTAACGGAAGAAGACCAGGGGCGACTCTTGCAGAGTGCGGTGACAGAAAACCAAAAACGGCAAACGAAGCAGTTCGTGGACACCGCCAGGGATAGGCCTGTTTCGATTACCATCTTCAATTCAGGTTTTCCGAATATCCATATTGCGGTTGCGCAATACAACTACGAAAACACGGAGCCAGCGCAGCGCAAGTTATCCCAATTCCCGGCTGCCACCACCTTTCTGCTGCAAAACATCCCCAGGGAGAGCCCCGAAACACAGAGTGCGGTCGCAGAGATTAAATCCTTCCTCGCACAACACGGAATGTACCTCGATTTGCGCAAAACTAATTAGGTGTCCCGTTCCCCGCCGAGCGCGATTGGCGGCCATAAGCCCCGTATCGCTCGCCCACTCTGGTTCACCAACCGTCGGCCGAGAGGGGTTGTGTTTGTCGGGGTCCACAAAAAGAGGCTTGCGCGTTGCATATTGATGTAGTAGCTTTACATACGCTTATAGTAGAGGACAAATGGCGCAACCCAAATTGACGAAACTCGAACTTCAAATCATGGAGGCGCTATGGACGCAGCGCACGGCCTCCATCCGCGAGATTCAAGAGACTTTCCCCGAAAAAGACAGGCCAGCCTATACGACTATCCAGACAACCGTTTATCGCCTTGAAGCAAAGAAAGCCGTGCGCCGCATCAAGAAGGTCGGCAACTTTCACATTTTCGAGGCCACGATCTCCCGCAATGCCGCACAGCGGAGGTTGATCGACGACCTCCTGGCTCTGTTTGGAGGGCGCAGTCAACCCGTAATGGCGCACCTGATTGAATCGGGCAAGCTCACGCTAAATGACGTAAAGGAAGCCCAGAAAACTCTCCGGAGGCTTGAACGGGAGGACAAATCACAATGATTCCAAAATATTTGTCTTTGATGTGGGCCGCTTTCGCACCAGCGCTGGGCAACCATTTATGGCAATCGACGCTCTTTGCCATCGCGGCCGGATTGTTGACGTTGGTTTTGCGAAAGAATCGCGCCCACACCCGCTATTGGCTATGGCTGGCAGCGTCGGTAAAATTTCTAATTCCCTTTTCTTTACTGGTTTTGATTGGCAGCAATCTACCATGGCCACGCGGCTACGCAGAATTGAAACCAGGTTCCTATTTTGCGATCGAGGAGTTCAGCCAGCCTTTTACGCCGCCAGCGATTTCCATGATTTCTCGCAGCACTCCGGCGACAGTTTCCCCGGCTACGCCCCATCTGCTTCCAGCGCTTCTCGCAGCGGTGTGGCTCGGCGGGTTCTTGGTTGTCGTTTTCGCATGGTGCGTGCGCTGGCGGCGGATTTGCGTGGATCTACGGGATGCCGTGGCTATGCGGGGAGGACGCGAAGTGGAAGCCCTGCGTCGACTGGAGCGTCTTGTAGGGATGCCCAAGCAGATCGAACTGCGAAGGTCGCGGGCATCGCTCGAGCCAGGGATTTTCGGGATTGCTCGGCCCGTTTTGGTCTGGCCCGAAAGAATCTCGGAACACCTCGGAGATGCCCACCTGAATGCCATTCTCGCGCACGAGCTTTGCCACGTACGTCGTCGAGATAATCTGGTAGCGGCGATACACATGTTGGTTGAGGCGATCTTCTGGTTTCACCCGCTGGTTTGGTGGCTGGGAACGCGCCTGGTGGAAGAGCGTGAACGTGCGTGCGACGAAGGAGTCCTGGCATCGGGCAGCGAGCGACGCGTCTATGCCGAGAGTATTTTGAAGACCTGCGAATTCTGTGTGGAATCTCCGTTGGCCTGCCTTTCCGGAGTCACGGGCGCAGATCTGAAGCAACGCATTCTGCGGATCATGACTGAGCGTCATGGGCAGAAGCTGGATTTCAGAAAAAAGCTAATGTTGAGCGCGGCTGCACTACTGGCCGTTCTGGCCCCGGTAGTGATGGGCGCCCTGAATGCAACGCAAGGCCAAGCAGATTCACAAACCCCAGACGCATCGCACTCGTATGAGTATGAGGTGGCGTCGATCAAGCCGAATAACTCTGGCACCAATATGGTCCGACTCATGTTCTCGCCCGACGGTCTCTCGGCGACGAACGGCACGCTCCAAATGTTCATCAATGCCGCATACAAAATCGATGATAACCAGATCAGCGGAGGACCGAGCTGGCTCAAATCCGATCACTACGACATTGAAGCGAAAATGGACAGCGCTACGGCCGACGCGCTGCACAAACTCAGCGAAGATCAAGCCAGGCTTGAGAGACAACGGATGCTCCAGGGGCTTCTAGCGGACAGATTCAAGCTGACGATCCACCGCGAAACCCGAGAGCTCCCCATATATGCCCTCGTCATTGCCAAGAACGGTCCTAAATTTCAAGAGGCAAAACCTGGCGACACTTACCCGAACGGGATCAAGGGCCCGGACGGCCGCACGGCTGCCGGCATGATTTTCATGAATGGGCGCGGATCGGTAACGGGCCAAGGGATTCCAATCTCGGACCTAGTACGCTTTTTGTCGCGGCAACTGGGCCGCAAGGTGGAGGATAAGACGGGTCTCACTGGCAAGTATGATCTCACTTTGCAGTGGACACCCGATGAGAACCAAGGCGCGATGTTTAAAGGGCCGGAACCACAAGGCAGCGCTAGTCCACCGCCACCGGACTCCTCTGGGCCTTCCATTTTCACGGCTCTTGAGGAGAAGCTTGGGCTGAAATTGGAATCGCAAAAGGGTCCAGTGGAGATTCTCATCATCGATCATGCGGAGAAGCCTTCGGAGAATTAGCAGCGGAGGAATTTTCAATGTCATGTCCGCACTAAAACATTCCGCGACGCTAATGACGGTTTTTCTTCTAACTGCACCGGGCGAATGCTGCCAGGTCAAGACGGATACGGCACCGCGACTCGAATTCGAAGTCGCATCGATCAAACCCTCGAAACCAGGCTCGGATGGAGGAGGCATTAAACCTCTGCCTGGAGGCCAGACCTACGTCGCGACCAACGTTCCGGTAAAACTGATGATCAAGCTCATGTTCCACCTTAACGATCGTCAGATATCCGGCGGTCCGGGCTGGCTGGACACCGATTTGTACGATGTCGAAGCCAAAGCGGATGGCCCACACAGCATCGATGAGCTTCACGTCATGTTTCAGAATCTGCTCGTGGATCGTTTCAAGCTGGCATACCACAAGGAGACGCGAACACTCCCCGCTTATGAGTTGGTCGTCGACAAGTCGGGAGCCAAGCTGACGGAAAATCAGAGCCCGGAGCACTTCGATATTCCGGTCAGGCCCACAGGTTTTGGCAAGCTCGAGGCAACCCACTGTTCCATGTCCTATTTTTCATGGATTCTTTCGCAGAGGCTTGACCGGCCGGTGATCGACCAGACCCGGCTCACACAATTCTACGATTTCAAACTAGAGTGGACCCCGGAGCTTCCTCCTGGCCTGGCCGCCAGACCAGACGTCGCCGCGAATCTTCCGCCCACCAACGGACCGGACATCTTTACCGCGGTTCGTGAACAGCTCGGTCTGAAACTCGATTCGCACAAGGGCCCGGTCGAGGTGATGATCATCGACCAGGTGGAAAGGCCTTCGGAAAACTAGCAGCGGAAGGAAACATGACTGCGTGTCTTGCGCCGAAACTGTACCTGAAGAGAAAGGCATTGCTCACAGTGACCGGATTGCTGGCACTGGGCACGCCGGTACTGTTTGGCTCTTTGCACTCGACACAAACCCAGGCTCAGTCTCAGGAACAAGGCGGATCGACGGCCCAGCCGGTGTTCGAAGTCGCGTCGGTCAAACTCAACAAACGCGAAAGCGGCATGATGCGGCTCGGATTATGGGGGGAAAGATTCCTGGTATCTGGCTTGACCATGCAGGGGCTTATTCGAGAAACCTTCGGAATTCAGGATGACCAGATCATTGGGCAACCCCGCTGGTTAAACTCTGAAACGTACGACATCGAAGCGAAAGTGGAACAGACTGTCGCAGACCGACTCAACCGTCTCAGCTTCGATGAGCGTTTTGTCGAGTACCGACGCATGCTGGAAACTCTTTTGGCAGACCGCTTCAAGTTGGCATTCCATCGAGAAACCAGGGAACTTCCCATGTTCGCGCTGGTGGTCGCGAAAAAAGGTTCCAAAATCGAGGAGGCAAAACCTGGCGACACGTATCCTGACGGAATGAAAGACCTCGAAGGAAAAGGCCACGGCGACGTCATGCGCATTGAAAGGGGCCAGCTAGTGGGGCAAGGCATACCCATTTCCAATTTGGTGGAAATGTTGTCGCAACTCGGACTCGGATTGGTGATTGTGGATAAGACCGGGCTTACGGCGAAGTATGACTTCACGTTGAGGTGGACTCCCGACCAGGGCACTCCAAAGTTCAAGGGGGCCGACGGGAGCGTGCAACCGGCAGGACCATTGGCGGACTCTTTTGGCCCGTCGCTCTTCACAGCGATGGAAGAGCAGCTTGGCCTCAGGCTGGAAAGGCAAAAGGGACCGGTGGACGTAGTTGTCATCGATCACATCGAGAGGCCTTCGGAAAACTAGCAACAATGGCAGGTTGACGACATTTATCTACATATGTAGACTTTATGAAGCTTCATCGATATTTGCAGCCGAGAGCGGTTGGCCGCCGTTTTCTGCCGGGCGGAGAGAAAATCATTGACGCGATCCCTGGCAACGACACTCAGAGGCAGAGAGACATTTCTCTGTGCTGGTATCGGCGTGGCGCTTTTTTCTGGACTCCTGTTTGCGGGCGCCCGAGACACGCCGCAAGTTTATGCAGAGAAGACGCAGGCCTCGGACGCGCCGCTGCCTTCGTTCGAGGTGGCGTCCGTCAAGTTGAACAAATCGCGCTCGCCATTGCCAGGCATTCATTTTTTCGACGATACGTTCAATGCCACGATGTCGGCGCGAGGTTTGATCACGTGGGCTTACGGCTTGAAAGGAAATCCGCTCACCTCTGATCAACTTTCCGGAGGCCCGGACTGGATGAAGGTTGAACTGTACGAGGTCAACGCGAAGATCGAGGACTCCCTGATTTTGGGCGCATGGAAGAAGCTTTCGTGGGACCAAAAGCGGGATCAAGTCATGCTGATGCTTCGGTCCTTACTCGCTGATCGGTTCCATCTAAGGGTAAGGCACGAGACCAAGGAGCTTCCCGTCTATGCGCTCGTTTTGGACAAGAAGGGGCCGAAGTTCGCCGAAGATAACGCCCATCCCGAAATTGGGGGAATAAGTGCACGTGGTCGGGGGAAGTTCGAGGCCACCTCCTCGGATTTCACCACGTTTGTTTCCATTCTTTCCATGCAGCCGGAGTTGGGGGGACGAATAGTTCTGGACAGGACTGGTCTTCAGGGCCACTACAGCTTCACGTTCCAGTGGACGCCGGAAAACCTGGCTGCAAACGGCAGCCAATCGGCCGCTAACACTTCTTCCGAGTCTTCAGGACCCTCGCTCTTCACGGCACTCCGGGAGCAGCTTGGGCTGAGACTCGAATCTGTCAAGTCGCCGGTGGATACGATTGTTATCGAACATATAGAGCGGCCAGCCGAGAACTGAAGAGCGCGCGCAGGGCAGCCAAGTAAGTTTACGGGCTTTGCGTCCGGCTCCCGAGGCTCGTGAAAGGATGGTTTCTCCCTTTTGAGCGTGTCGCGGATGATCCCGAAAGCACGTGCCCGCATGGCGCGACGGTCAATTCCGCGCCGTGCGATTCTTTGCCTATTTTTGCTGGCGCTTTCCGTTTTCGATCTGGGCGCGTTCCCGGCTTCGGAGTACCACGGTCAAGTTACATTCGGAGGCTTACCGGTCCCGGGGGCAACGATAACGGCTGTACAAGGCGAGAAGAAGTTTGTTTCCGTTACCGATCAAGAAGGGCTCTTTTCATTTCCCGAATTGACGGACGGCACGTGGGCGATAGAAGTCGAGATGCAGGGCTTTTCGACGATCAAACAGGATGTACTCATCGCCCCGGATACTGTTACCGCAAAATGGGAATTGAGCATGCTCCCGCTCGATCTAATCAAGGCGGAGGTCAAATCTCCCGTCGTTGCTACCGCGAGTGGCGCGACGCCTCCTGCCAAGAGCGAAACCGCGAAACCACAGGACAACAACAAGGCCCCAGAGGCTCGCACACCCGAGGACGATCTCAACCAGCAAGCCTCCGACGGCTTTCTCATCAACGGAAGCGTGAACAACGGAGCCGCTTCGCCCTTCGCGCAACTTGCGGCATTCGGCAATAATCGCAATGGCTCAAAAGGTCTCTACAACGGCGGAATCGGCTTCATTTTCGGGAATTCCGCGCTGGACGCTCGGCCCTTCTCCTTGACCGGGCAAAACACGCCCAAGGCCAGTTACAACCGGATCACCGGTGTGGCGACGCTTGGCGGCCCCTTGAGAATTCCCCATGTGTGGCAGAAGGGTCCTGAGTTTTTCGTCGGCTACCAATGGACGCGAAATCGCGATGCTTCGACGCAATCCGCTTTAGTGCCTGATCTTGAGGAACGGGCGGGAAACTTCTCGAGCGAATTGAACTCCCAGGGGCAACCCGTCCAGATCTTCAATCCGGCTACCGGACTGCCCTTCCCGGGCAATATCGTCCCGATCAGCCCGCAGGCGCAAGCCTTGTTGAATTTCTATCCTTTGCCAAACGTTGCCGGTAATCCACGCTATAACTATCAAATCCCGATCCTCAGCAACACGCACGAAGACGCCCTGCAATCACGCTTGGATAAGGAACTCAATTCGAGAAATGAGCTGTATGGTGATCTTGCGTTTCAAAGCTCGCGAGAAGGCAGTCCAAACCTCTTTGGCTTTCTCGATACCACCGATGTGCTGGGCATCAATACCGGAATGCATTGGTCGCACCGCTTCAACCAGCGCGTGTTCCTGAATCTTGGATACCGGTTCAGCCGTTTAAGAACCCGGGTCACGCCGTACTGGGAGAATCGCGAAAATATTTCAAGCCAGGCCGGAATCACCGGTAACAATCAAGATTCGATGAACTGGGGTCCGCCGACTCTCGCCTTTTCAAGCGGCATCGCGGGATTGTCTGATGCTGAAAGCTCTTTCGATCGCAACCAGACCGGTGCCCTCTCGGGCGCCCTGTTGTGGAATCGCGACAAGCACAACTTCACGTTTGGAGGTGACTTCCGCAGACAGGAGTTCAATTACCTGTCGCAGCAGAACCCCCGCGGGACGTTTACCTTCACTGGCGCGGCTACCCAGGGACCTGCAAATGGCGTGGCCGCAGGCGGATCGGATCTGGCCGATTTTCTGCTGGGAATTCCGGACACGAGTTCCATTGCGTTCGGCAATGCGGATAAATATTTCAGGGAATCTGTCTACGACCTGTTCATGACGGATGATTGGAGGGTTAGCCCCCAACTCACTGTCAACGCAGGAATTCGATGGGAGTATGGCGCGCCAATTACGGAGCTCTATAACCGCCTGGTGAATTTGGATATCGTCCGCGTTTTCGCGGCGGCGGCGCCAGTGGTGGCAAACGATCCCGTCGGGCCGCTCACTGGCCAGACATATCCAGATTCGCTTATTCGGCCGGACAAACGAGGGTTCGAGCCGCGCGTAGGGATTTCGTGGCGTCCTATCTCCGGCTCCTCCGTGGTGGTTCGCGGCGGATATGGAATCTATTACGACACTTCGGTCTATCAAACGATAGCTCTCGAAATGGCGCAGCAAGCACCGCTCTCGAAGAGTTTGAGCGTCCAGAACAGTCCTGCATGTCCACTTACGCTCGCAAACGGATTCAACACATGCCCTTCGGTCACTCCCGACACCTTTGCTGTCGATCCGAATTTCCGCCCCGGCTACGCCCAGAACTGGAATTTGTCTTTGCAACGCGACCTGCCCGGCTCTCTGCTACTGACCGCAACATATCTTGGTATCAAGGGAACCGACGGAGTCCAGGAGTTCCTGCCGAATACCTTTCCGATTGGGGGCACTAACCCTTGCTCGGCCTGTCCCGTTGGATTCGCTTACCTCGCTTCGGGTGGCAATTCGACGCGCCAAGCTGGTCAAATCCAGTTGCGGCGCAGATTGCACAACGGTCTTACGGCGACGGTCCAGTACGTTTTCTCGAAATCCATCGACGATGACTCCGCACTCGGAGGTCAGGGGGCAACGGCGGTGACCCAAAACACGCCCCAGAGCCCATTTAGCACGAGCACGATCGTGGCCGGAAGTACAAGCCAGAGTTCTCCCGCCATCGCTCAGAACTGGCTTGATTTAAGGGCAGAACGCGGGCTCTCGACTTTCGATCAGCGACATCTCCTGAACACGCAACTGCAGTACACAACAGGCATGGGACTAAAGGGAGAAACGCTTTTAAGAGGTTGGAAGGGAGCGCTTTTTAAAGAGTGGACGCTCCTCACGCAGATCACAGTCGGCAGTGGATTGCCACAGTCACCCATCTATCTTGCAGCGGTGCCGGGCACAGGAGTTACCGGGAGCATCCGGCCAAACTACACCGGCGCGCCGCTTTATGCCGCCCCTCGAGGTCTTGCTCTGAATCCGGCGGCTTACACGGAGCCCTTGCCGGGCGAGTGGGGAGACGCGGGAAGGAATTCGATCATCGGCCCCGCTCAGTTCACTCTGAACGCGTCGATGGGGCGCACATTCCGGTTGAACGGCCGATGGAATCTCGATCTGCGCGTGGATTCTACGAACCTTCTCAACCACGTCACGTTTACAACCTGGGACACCGTCATTAACAGCGCGCAATTCGGATTGCCGACTGCCGCCAACGCTATGCGCAGCCTAGAAACCACGCTGCGCGTGAGGTTCTGAGCGATGCGAACTGTCGTTGCCGCCATGTTGATATGGGCCCTGGCTGCCGGCCGGCAGCAGATAGGCCAAAATGCGCCGTCCAAAGGAAGCCAGACCCCCTCAATCAACGTCAGTACGCAGCTGGTCGTAGAGACCGTCGTGGTCAAAGACAAGAAAGGAAATTCGCTCGAGGGACTGACGGCGAAGGATTTCATCGTCACCGAGGACGGAGTGCCACAGGCCATCGCCTTCTTCGAGCACGAAAAACTGCCGGAGACTCCCGGCCTTGCGCCAGGAGGTCCGTCCGAGCCTGAAAATATCACTATCTACCACAAGCTCGCGATGACTCGCATTTCGCCAGAGGCACCTGGAAATATCCGGTACAAAAACCGCCGCCTCATGGCTTTGTACTTCGACATGACGGCCATGCCGCCCGGCGACCAGCTGCGCTCATTGGTTGCGGCCAAGAAGTTTATCCAGACGCAGATGACCCCGGCGGATCTCGTTTCCATCCTGAGATATTCCGGCGGTGCGGTCGAGGTGCTTCAAGACTTCACCGACGACCGTAATCGGCTATCGAGCATCATCGAAACAATGGTAGTGGGTGAGGACCAGGCGTGGGAAGAGTCTCCGGACGATGCCAGCACCTCCGATGTCGGGGCTGCCTTCGGTCAGGATGACAGCGAGTTTAACATCTTCAATACCGATCGCCAGTTGGCCGCGCTCGAAACAGCGGCCAAGATGCTGGGGCAACTTAGCGAGAAGAAATCCCTGGTCTACTTCGCCAGCGGCCTGAGATTGAATGCTTTGAATAACCAGGCGCAACTCCATGCCACCATCGATACCGCGATCCGTGCCGGAGTGTCGTTCTGGCCGATCGACGCACGCGGTTTGGTAGCAGCGGCTCCACTGGGAGACGCTACCGTAGGATCACCGGGCAACGCGGGGATGTACACCGGGGCTTCGGCCCTGGCTGTGACGAACAACTTCCAGCAGTCGCAAGATACGCTTTACGCTCTCGCAGGTGACACCGGCGGAAAAGCTCTGCTCGACTACAACGACCTGACGAAGGGAATCGTGGAGGCCCAGCACGCCGTTTCGAGCTACTACATTCTCGGGTACTACACGAGCAACGGCGTCCAGGACGGAAAATTCCGGCGCGTCAACATTTCGCTGGAAGCGAAGCTATCCGCAAATCTCGATTATCGCCACGGCTACTATGCCGGCAAACAGTTCAGCAAATTCACGGCAACCGATAAGGAGCGGCAACTTGAAGATGCGCTCATGCTCGACGATCCGATTACAGAACTCACCATCGCAATGGAAATCGATTATTTCCAGTTGAACCGGGCCGAATATTTCGTTCCGATTGTCGTAAAAATTCCAGGACGGGAACTCGCCATCGCCAAGCGCAGGGGTGCCGAGCGCACTCTCATTGATTTCATCGGCGAAATCAAGGACGACTATGGCGGCAGCATGACGATCACCAACGTTCGAGACAAGGTAAACATCAAACTCAGCGACGAGACGGCCATCGAACTATCCAAACGGCCGATTGAATACGACACCGGCTTCACCCTTCTCCCCGGAAAATACACCATCAAGTTTCTCGCCCGGGACGCCGAAACTGGAAGGATAGGCACGTTTCAAACGACCTTTGTCATTCCCAATCTGAACAAAGAGGAAAAGCGAATCCCCATCAGCTCCGTCGTTCTGAGCAGCCAGCGCATCGACCTTAAGGATGCGCTCTATAACGCAGACAAAAAGAAGGATAGGGAGGAGACTGTCAACCCGCTGGTAGTAAACGGCCAGAAACTAATTCCCAGCGTGACTCGCGTGTTCAGCAAGAGCAAGGCCATGTATGTCTACCTTCAGGCCTACGAGCCGACTGCTCCGAACACGGAACCGTTGGTTGCGTTTGTGAGCTTCTCTAACGCACAAACCAAGGTCTTTGAAACGCAACCGATGGAGGTGGTCGACGGCCTGAATAACCGGCTGAAAACGATGCCCCTCAGCTTCACCGTCACCCTGGATCAGCTTCCGGTGGGCAAATATGATTTCCAGGTGACCGTATTGGACCCCACCAGACAGAAGGCGACATTTTGGCGCGCTCCTGTCATGGTTGTGCCGTAACTTCCGAAAGCGCATAGCATAGCTCCCGTTCGCTCCTGCCCATCACGTCGTTCGTTTCTACATCCGATTGCCAAGCCCGAAGGATCTATTGAGGTTCAGAAACGGGGTTCGGGAGGTCTGGCAATGAGGACGGTCGGCAGCATCAAACTACTTCGAACCGGACTTCTGACACGGACTCACCGAATGGTCCTTCCTCCACGAATCCGGTTTTCCGAGCGCAAGGTCAGAGTGACTAGCCCGCTTAATTCATCAGAGGCGAGAATCGTAGCGCGGAAAGCGCATTGATGACAGGGGGAAGGATCGCGCTCAGTAGTCGACCTTTATAAAGGTTTGTTTTTCCTTTGTTTTGAGCTCACGAA